>Ga0082212_10009035_pt1 | contig 12895 bp, 4 predicted proteins | sample TergutNt197P3_FD_71548 | JGI IMG/M metagenome (GOLD analysis project Ga0082212, IMG submission 71548) | Neocapritermes taracua P3 segment gut microbial communities from Petit-Saut dam, French Guiana - Nt197 P3 | ecosystem: Host-associated > Arthropoda: Insects > Digestive system > Gut ... | reverse complement strand
TTTGTGTTTTATGAACAAACTCGCGCCAGTCGCCCAGCGCTGGTTTTTGGTCGGTGTTGAGGTTCAATTTATGCAACAGCGTTTCGTCCAATTTTTGATCGTGCATCCGCAAAGGAACCTCGTAAATGGTGGACACATCAAGCGACTCGACTACAGAATCCTTGTCCACGTTGCAGAACAGGGCTACTTTTTTCCGAATATCGTCGGATAGTTTCCGTTCAGTGCGAAGCACCAGCACATCGGGCTGCACTCCTTCTTCAAGAAGCATTTTTACGGAGTGTTGCGTCGGTTTGGTTTTCAGTTCGCCTGCCGCAGCCATGTACGGCACCAGCGTGAGGTGCACCACAGCCACATTGCCTGCGCCCATCTCGTAACGCAACTGCCGCACAACTTCGATGTAGGGCAGCGACTCAATATCGCCCACTGTGCCGCCTATTTCGGTAATGACCACATCCACCTTCCCGCGACTGCCCAACAACAGGATGCGCCGCTTGATTTCGTCGGTAATATGCGGAATGACCTGAACGGTTTTTCCGAGATAATCGCCCCGCCGTTCCTTTGAAATCACTTCCTGATACACTTTTCCGGTAGTAACGGTGTTGGCTTGGGACAGCGGAGTATTGAGGAAACGTTCGTAATGTCCCAAATCAAGGTCTGTTTCGGCGCCGTCCTGCGTTACGAAACATTCGCCGTGTTCGTAGGGATTAAGCGTTCCCGGGTCAATGTTGATGTACGGATCTAATTTCTGAATGGTTACCCTGTAACCTCTCGATTGGAGCAATTTTCCGATGGATGCGGAAATAATCCCCTTGCCCAGCGACGAAGCAACGCCGCCGGTTACAAAAATGTATTTTGTGGTTGGTTTATGGTTGGTTTTCATTTTATTCAATTGATTTCAAATTCTTTGCATTGAGTTTGGAAACTACTTTTTTACCGGTTTCCAATTCTAATTTTTGACGGGCAGCGGCAGCAACGGAACCGCCTTGTCGGGCTACTTTTGTATTCTCGGTGAATGTTTGCGGCTGTTTCTCTTTCGATATTTCGGTGGTTGATGCTTCAGCAAGCATGTTCAGCACGAGTTCTAAATTGGTCATATTGTCGCGCAGACTTTCGGTTTTCAGTCCTTTGTGCTGTTTGTACTGTTTGGTGGTCATTCCCGACCATGTTTGTGTGATGACATCTGTTAAAACGGCAAATTCCTGACCTTTTTTCACACCGCGTTTTTCCCATTCGTCGGTAAGTTCCTTGCGTACTTCGATGCTTTTAAGCCGCTGGTTTATCCAACCTTCGGAGTAGCCTTTGCGGTAATAGTATTCCATAAGCCGTTCGATACCCAATTCGGGGTCGTCAATTTCTTCTAACCTTTCGCGGGCAAGTTGAGAGAGCCACAATTTGAACGGTTCTGCTTTTGGTGAAGGAATGGATTGAATTAAACGGAAAAGTTGCTCTACGTCAGCAACATCTGTTTTATAAAATTTGCCATCAGAAGATTGCATTTTCAGTTGTCCGATTTTTTCGGACAACTCACTGCCTTCCGCTTGTAACTTGCGTTTCAGATCATCCCAATACTTTCGTGGACGACTGCTCTCGGTAAGTACTTCGATGACATCCACAATAGAAATATACCATTTTTCCTGTTCGCTGTCCCAAACGGAGCGGACTTTTTTGCTTTCAAACAGTTTGATGCTCGTTCCTTTCGTCATGGCTGTTTTAATCCACCGAATCAATAATCCTGATTTTTTCTTCTAATTCCTTTATATCGGCTTTTCCCTGTTCAATCATGCGTTCAACGCTGGAAATCATGGCTGCGGAGCCTTTTGATTTGGAGAAGAATCCGATGTTGTTTTCCCAAACCACCAAATCGCTTTGCAACTGCTGATACTTGCGCATCAAACGGTCGCGTTCCGAATCAATTTTTCCGCGCGATTTGGGCGTTGATACCATGGTTTCGATTTTGTTCTTGTAACGCAGGCGATTGCGTTCGCCGTCGTCCATCCGCAGGGCGTCAAACTGTTTATTGATGGCTTCGCGATATTCATCCTGTATTTTCTTTTTGTGTTTGATGGGCACATAGCCGATTTCAGTCCATTGGCGTTGAAATTCCTTCAATTGCTCGAAACTTTCTTCGGGATTCTTCGACTGCTCGAAATTCCTGATCTGTTCGATCAACTCCCGCTTGATTTTCAGGTTTTGGTCGTATTCCGAATCAACCGACGAGTAATGTTTTGCCTTTTGTTCGAAAAAGTGGTCGCAAGCCTTACGGAAACGTTTCCAGATTGATTCGCGGTATTTGGGCGGGACGCTGCCTATTTCTTTCCACTTGTTCTGCAACAGGATAAACTCTTCGGTGGTTGCCTTCCATTCGGCGCTGTCCATGATCGCTTCGGCTTGTACGCAAAGGTCTTCTTTCAGTTGCAGGTTGTTTTCCTGTTCCTCTCTTTCCTGACCGGTAAACTCGCGTTTCATGCTGAAAAATTTGTCGCACAGCGAGTGAAAACGTTTGAACAACTTATGATTATCCTTTTTTGAGGCGCTACCGATGGTGTTCCACAATTTTTGAATTTCCACAATTTCCTGAGCATTTTTCCTCCACTGGTTCGACGATTTCATCAGACGTTGGGTAATTTCTTCCACCTGCGCACAAAGGGCTTCTTTGGCTTCCCTGTTTTTATTGTGCGTTTCTTTCAGGTTATCGAAATATTCCTGATGTTTTTTGTTGATTTGCGAAGATACCGCCTTGAACCGCTCCCATATTTCCTTGCGCAATTCCTGCGGCACAGGTCCTATCTCGCGCCACTGCTCGTGGAATGTCTGCAAGGTATGAAACGCTTTCACAACCGCCGGTTCAAGCAGCAAGGCTTCGGCTTTTTCGCACAACTCAATCTTTGCCTCGAGGTTACGTTTGAAATCCAGGTCGCGCAAGTCGCGGTTGAGTTTGATGTAGTCATAAAACAGTTCGACGTAGTGATGATAGGTGTCCCACAGATTTTTCACCTCGTTTTGCGGTACCAGCCCAATGCCTCGCCAACGGTTTTGCAAATCTCTGAATTGCTGAAAGGTTGCGCCAATAGATTCGGTACTGCTGGTCAATTCTTTTAGTTCTTCGATGATTTTGATCTTTTTATCGAGATTGGTTTGCTTTTCTGCCTCCAACTGCTCGTTTTGGATATTGCGGACTTCCCGATATTTGTTCAGCAGGCTTTTCAAAATCAACTCCTGCTCGTCTTCTTCGAAAACATAACTATCCGCAACGCCGCCATTTTCGATATATTCAGCGCGTTTCAATTCTTCTTCGGCTTTCAGTTTCCGGTAAAACTGGAACTTGAGGGCGTCTATTTCATAGCGGATGGTATCAATGTCGCCTTTGTCGAGTAATCTGCGTAAATACTCGATCATCTCTTTCCTGTTAAAACTTGCAAAATCAATATCTGTCGCGACGTGGGCAGGTTCATCACTCCATTCCTCATCAATACCCTCTTCAACAACTTCTGATACTGAGGTTTCTGCTTCTATCTCTACAACATCTTCCGCTGCTGAAGTTTCTACTTCTGTTTCTACAACGTCTTCTGCCGCTGAAGTTTCTACTTCTGCCTCTACAACGTCTTCTGTTGCTGAAGTTTCTACTTCTGTTTCTACAACGTCTTCTGCCGCTGAAGTATCTACTTCTGCCTCTGCGTGTTCCTGTTCCGAAACAGTTTCATCTTTGTTGAAGATGGTTTCCTGAGTTTCTTTTTCAATATCTGCATATCCCGACTCGGCAATAGTTTCATTCTCCTGTTCTTCCACAGGCTTGGGATTGCTGTCATCATCCATATCCAGTACAATTGTCTGGTCTTCAAAATTTTGCGTATCACTTGCTGACTGTAAATTTTCCTGGGGCATTTCGGCTCCCGTTTGTTCTTGAAAATGATTTGCCATAATCTATTACATCAAAAATTTAACTTTTTTTAAGCCCACGAAAATAGACATTTAACCGTACATCCTCAAAAGTTATGAAAAAAAATGTTAATGAAAGATGCTGTTTTACCACCATCTATCATTTGTTTTTGTTGAAAATGAGGATTTTATTATAATATGGAGATATAGAATTGATCGTAATTATTTTTATTTTGCGCAGGGTTTTTGGTTGGATATCCCTCCTGTACAGAATTAACAGACAAAATAATTCTTTAACTGACTGAATATTGACAAGTATTAAATATTCATCTAACTGATTTTACTCCAATTAATATCCATATTCATTTGTTTTTGAAGGTTGATTTTCAGCAAGGTGTTGCTTTGAAGATTTAAAACAGGATCGTCTTTTAGAATATCCGAAGCGGCATTACGGGCGAGTTGCAACAGTTGTCCGTCGGTGGCGAGACTGGCGATGTGCAGGTCGAACGGGACGCCGCTCTGCTGTGTGCCGTCAATGTCGCCCGGACCGCGCAGTTTCAGGTCGGCTTCGGCAATAGCAAACCCGTCGGTGGTAGAAACCATGGTTTGCATGCGTTTACGCCCATCTTCCGACAGTTTGTACGAACTCAGCAGGATGCAATACGACTGGTCGGCGCCGCGCCCCACACGCCCGCGAAGTTGATGCAGTTGCGACAGTCCGAACCGTTCGGCGCTTTCGATGACCATTACCGAAGCATTCGGCACATCCACGCCAACCTCAATCACTGTGGTCGCCACCATGATCTGCGCTTTTCCTTCCTTAAACAGCCGCATGGCAAGGTCTTTGTCCGCCGCGGGCATCCTGCCGTGTACCATGATCACGCTGTAATTATCCTTTTCGGGAAAAGCAGCCCGTATCTGCTCAAAACCCATTTCCAGATCCTTGTAATCCATCTTTTCCGACTCGGTGATGAGCGGATAAACCACATATACCTGTCGTCCTTCGTCAATTTTGCGGCGCATGAACTCAAATACGTCGCGTCGGCGGTTTTCAAAATAGTGCGCCGTTTTTACCGGTTTGCGCCCCGGCGGTAATTCGTCAATGACCGACACTTCCAAATCGCCATACACGGTCATTGCCAGTGTGCGCGGGATGGGCGTTGCCGTCATGACCAATACGTGCGGCGCTTCGGTGTTTTTCTTCCACAACCGCGCACGTTGCGCAACGCCAAAACGATGCTGCTCGTCAATAATCACTAATCCGAGATTGGCGAATTGCACCGTTTCTTCGATAAGTGCATGTGTTCCAATCAATATATGCGTACTTCCGTTAGTTAATCCTTCGTGAATGACCCGTCTGTCCTTCTTTTTGGTGGAACCGGTCAGCAAAGCAATATTTAGCCCCATGCCTTCGAGCATTCGGGAAATGGTTTGCAGGTGCTGCGAAGCCAAGATTTCGGTAGGCGCCATGAGGCAAGCCTGAAAACCATTATCAAGCGCAATCAGCATGACCATCAGCGCCACCAGCGTTTTCCCGCTGCCGACGTCGCCTTGCAGCAGACGGTTCATCTGTTTGCCGCTGCCCGTATCCACACGGATTTCGCGGATGACGCGCTTCTGTGCGCCGGTAAGTTCAAAAGGCAGATATTCCGAATAAAAACGGTTGAAACAATCGCCAACAGTCGTAAAATTGAAACCCCTGACAAAAGTGTTGCGTTCTTCGCGAAGATAAAGCATCCGCAACTGTATCCAGAACAGTTCCTCGAATTTGAGCCGATGCTGCGCTTTTTGCAACAAAATAGCGCTTTGCGGAAAATGAATGTTGAACAACGCTTCGTGCAACGGCAACAGGCGGTAGTGTTCGATCAATTCGTCGGGCAGCGTTTCGGGAATAGTTGTTTTCATTCCCTGCCAAAGCGTTACCATCAATCGTCCGATGACGCGCGAGGTGATGAAGTTGTTTTTGAGCCGTTCGCCAACACTGTAATGCGCATGAAGCATGGCTGCGATGCCTTCTTCGTGTTTTTCGGCAGGCTCCATTTCGGGATGTACAAAATTGACCTCCCTGTTAAATTCGGTCGGTTTGCCGAATACCACATAATCTCCTCCCTGTTTGATGCTTTGCATCAGATATTTAACGCCTTTGAAGAAGACAAGCGGTATCGTTCCTGTGTGGTCTTTCAATAGCGCTACCAACCGCTCCTTGTGCGGTACGCCTTCTTTCCGCACGGAAACGATGCGTCCCCGCACCTGAATATAGGTATCCGTCGGCTTCACATCCCGAATGGCGTAAAATTTGGTGCGGTCAATATGTTTATACGGAAAGAAATACAGCAAGTCGCTGAACGTTTTTACATTCAACTCTTTGCCAAACAACTCGGCGCGTCGGGGTCCCACGCCCGCCAAAAACTTAATATCCTGTTCTAAATAAGCGCTCATCAGCCGATCTACTTTCTGACGGGTGCAAAGATATGGATTTTTTGCGGGTTCTAATCTTCAGTCTTTACTTGTTTCATCCCTGTTCTTCCGTAATGCAGTGGTACATTTATTGAACACTATTCAATGAAGCGTTTGCCCTTATGTTTTCTTGTTGAATTTTTCGCAATTTCAAGCAGTTAAATTTTAACTGTATCAGAAAACAAAGGGGTAAACGTGAATTTTGTGTGGCAATATGTTTCAACCGAACAGCATCCTCCACGAGTAACTGTTAACGGCGTAAAGTCCCGAATGGAACTGTCTTGCTGAGCACAATTGAAGTATTCCGCTGATAGAATTTCACGACCTTGATGGAATAATTCACGATTGTTTGTCCATAGTTTTGAAACTTTTTTCTTTCTTTTCCGTATAAAAAACGTAACACTTATATCGTTATATGTGTACAGATAATTTTATCAATGTGATTATCAACATGATTTTCAACTCAAATTGTATGTCCCTGTATGTAAAAATGCAGGAAATTTGTAAAAAATTTACTCATTTTACGCGCTTCTTCAAAACGGGAGCGATGATTACTTTTTTGTTTTTGTGTGCCATACCGGAAAACGCATGGGGACAAAGAATTTTAAATTCGAATGGAAGCGTTGTTATCGTTCCTATAACCGGAAATAATTGTGTAATGACGAGAGAATTTCGGCCAAGTATCATTTTTGAGGGTGCTGTAAACAATAACAGCAATGATATTGCCATCGAAATCACTTGGGTGGATGCGGCAAATGGCGCCCCTGTTGTAATAACCTACGCCGGAAGTCAGTTAAACAATCTCACGATTAGTGGCAACGGTGGCGCTAATACTACAACTATTTCCCTTGCCGCTAACAAACAGGGGTTGCAGTACACCTATCTTCAGGCGAGCCCATATTGTATGTATCAGGTCAGCGTAGTTTATATTTTTAACTATGGAAAGAGTAATGCAATACGTCAGACCGACGACAAAATATATAAAGTTACTGTATGGACTACAGATGGCGATCCGCGCGGAATGGGTGAAATGTCATTAGTTGAACAAAATACAGGGGAACGAATATATCCGGTTTGTAAGGGAAGTCCATTCGATGTTACTTTCCTGAACAATTCCCTGCTTGCCTGTAATATGGAAAATGATTTGGCTGCCAACGGATTAACCGGCGACTGGAAATATTCTCCGCTTAATAATCAAACGCGCTGGTGCCAGTTTATTTACTATCCTACATCAGGATCGCCGGGAGGCGGCATACAGGATGTAAAGGTCGGCGGCGTTAGTCGTACATTCCCTTATGCGGCGCCGGTTTTCACGTGGAACCAGTTTTTGAGTGATGCTGATACGCACTGGAACCGATTGACAGATGCGATGTCTCTGGATATTAACACTGCTCCCGTCGGCGCACGCTTTACTATAGAAATGCGTTTGTGGAATGCCTGTAATCCATATACTACCGCCGGCTCCGTCGCCGATGTTTATTATGCGTACATCGAAATAGTAGATGCTCCGCCGGCAATTACGCCGCAATCCTTAACCTTTTGCCATTGGGCGCACAACAACAATACCGCATACAACTATACGATGAACCTGAATTATGATCCGGGAACACAGTTTAAACCGGGCATATACAGATATTATTATGAAGATAGAGTTTTCGGGGCAACGCCTCCAACCGGTCCTTCTGCCGCATCGTTAGACAACCCCATATTGGTGGTACCCCATCAGCCCATTAACGACCCGAATAGGGTGCAAACTACTACCGATGCTGCGCAATCATTTAATCCTTATACCGCCACTTTTTATAATTATCCGAAGACCGCGCCGTACACGCCGACTTCGATAACCGACCATAAATTGCAGCCTGCCACACCGGGCATTTACAGATATTGGGTAACCTACGAATTTCTCGGAAAAATGGGATCCAGCGCCGATTATGTGTGCCCCACCCCGCCCGCTTTGTTGCAATGGACGGTGCGCGAAAATATTTATCCCGCAATTACTAATATTGACGGACCAAGAGCCGCCTGTTCGGGTACAACGATAGAACTTGAACTTCCCATAGCCGATTATCCCGACAGTTATACTTACGGAGGGAATGTGCAATACATCTGGTACACGCCGGCAAGTACCGCCACCAACGCTGCCAACACTCAACTTTCCGCTGGCTCCACTCTTTTGTTAGTATCAGGATCTGCCGGTGTTACGGCAACGGTTCTTTCGATAAGCCCGAACGGACGTAAAATCCAACTTGAACTTGATCCCAACTGGCGACAGGCGGCAGGAAGCAACGCAACGGTACGTCTTCGCGTTGCGCGGCAGTGGGCTACGTCGCCTGAATGTCCAAGTATCGTGTCCGGCAATATTGATATTACCATTTATCCCAAGCCTACGGCTACGCTTTCGGGCGTGGACATTGATGTCTGCGACGGAGATATGCCCACGCTGCGCGTAACCAACGTAAAGGGCGCTACCGGCGTAACTTCTTTTTCATTCACGTTGAACGACGGCTCATCATACCCCAATCAGACCACCGGCACATCGCTGGATCTCGGTCCCACTGCAAGAGCAATCAAATCAGTTACTGCGCCTGCCGTATCGGAATATTTTATCCATACCATTTCGTACACCACCAATGGCGTAACGTGTACTTCCACAAACAAATATGACAATGACCTGCTGCCTGCCGGAACCGGTAGCAGAACGCCGCAAATTCTTCCTTTCGGAGATGGCGGCGCCGGCAGTCCTGCCGGAAATACTGCGCCCGTCAGGGTCGTATGGCGGGCGAAAATAAATTCGGGCGCGTATGATCCGCCGGCAACAATTGTTGCACCGTCTAATAACGCGCTGTTGTGCAGCGGCTCAAGCCAGACTTTCGATGCAGGCGTTGCGCCGGCGGCAATAAACCATCTGGGCGTAGATGTGAGTACCGGCGCTGCTCCGGAAACTAATCCGCCAGACAGGGCTTTTGATACACGATACCAATGGAGTTGGGCAACGGCGGCTACCGTCAGCCCGTCCTATACCGCAGGAACATCGGCAAATTATCCGGTATCCAACATCGGCACAACGACATCCGCAGCCGGTGTATCGTACAAACTGCGCCTGTACCGCGAATATACCGATCAAAAATGCGACAAAACAGTAACCCGCGAATGGGATTATATCCTGATACCCAACCCAACTGCAACCATCAGAACCAAAAATATTGAACTGTGCGAAAATGAACTGCCAGCCACAAATATAACGGTTGATATTTCCGCCACAGGTTATGAGTCCGGAAACTGGACGGTGGGCTATTCGCTGTCGGGCAACGGGATGACCACATATACGGGTACGGCAACCGCAACGCAGGATACTCCTGCGGGTACGGGAGTCGGAACGATTACAATACCTTTGAGCACTTTTACAGGCGCTCCCAACAAATACGGCAGTTATACCGTAACGCTTACATCGGTGGCGCAAAACACCACGCCCGCAAGCGGCTGCACCGGAACGGTCAGCGGATCGCAACCTGTTAAATTGATGCAAATGCCCACAACAGACTTTATACCAAGAGATATTGAAATTTGTGAAGGCGCTGATCATTTTGTGGCGAGCAGTTGGATAACGACCACCGGAGAAGCGGGCGTGAATTACAGCATCACTTATAAGACTTTTGCAAACGACGGAACCACCTTATGCAATCCGGGTCCCCTGAATCCTGCAGGCGGACTTACCGTAAATGTCAGTTGTATGGATCAGGCAGCGGCAGGCTATTATACCTATCTGCGGATGTACAGCGTTTCGCAAACCCACAGCCCATCTTTAACCTGCACCGGAACCGCAGGAACCACAGAGTACAAAATTAAGGTGGATAAATATCCCGACAAGGCGGTTATTGATAAAACCATAACGGAAGTGTGCGATAAAACGATCCCCATCATCGCCAACTCCTCGTCTTACCCAACCCGCTGGTATGTATCCAACCAGATCAATGGAAAACCTTCGGGCGCAACCGCAGTTTACGACTACGGATTTGATGCGGCAGGTAGTAACTATTATGCAGATTTACCAAATGTTGCCTCTACAACCTTTGGTATTCAGGAACGGGGCGTGGGAGGTATTGACTCCAAATACGGAAGATATGAATTGGTTTATGAAATTTCATCGTCAAGTCCGGGTGCAGTCTGTCCGGCGTCGAGCGACACTATTGTCGTTAATCTTGCCACCGATGCTTTGCCGGCGCATATCTCAACAGAGCCGCAAATTGTTTGCGATATGTCCGTTATTTTGCAAACCCCCGACCATCCGACAGGACTGTATCCTTTAGGCGCCTGGGAAACGGGGAAATGGAGCATTGATCCGGCGTCAATCTCGAAGCCTTCGGCAACTGCTGATTTTACAGCCTCTATCGTTACCGGAGCGGGAATTTATACCAACGACCGCAGAATTACCGTAAGCGAACCGGGAACCTACCTGTTCAGATGGACAAGGGAAGTTCCGGGCGCCTGCGTATCTAAATTTGATACCGTATCCATTACTTTCGGCTCCATACCTGCCGTAGAATGGGACGGGCTGAAAAATCCCTACTATGATCCGATCCTTATCCCGCCGGCAGATCCAAATCCATACTATTGCCCCGGCGAACCCATTAATATTACATTTAATGAAACTTCAGGCAAGTCATTCCCCAAGTTTACCAATCAAGCCAAACAAAATCAGGAGATTTCTTACCGGTGGCGCCCCACTCAAACCATAGACCCAACTCCCCTCACGGGAAACACTTATGTGGGAGGTTTGGTGCAGTCCACCGATAATATTACCACCAACGCCCCTGCCAACAGCGGCAACACGTATGCGCGTTACCCGATTGAGGAGGTCAGGGCGGTCAATACGGTTACGGTTACACGCGCCAACTATGCCGTAAAAGAACGTCAGTGTATCAGTACGCCCCTCAAAGATTTCGATATTGTGGTAAAACCGACGCCGAAAATCCAAAATCCCGGCAATATTAATGTTTGTCCCGAAGACAAAATTATATACAATCTGGATCCTGCATTGAGTTCATCCAATTCGTCCAATACCCAATGGTCGTGGACGAATACCTCAACCGTTCAAACCGTTGGTTTGAGCGGTCTCGTAACTGTTACCGGAACACAGGCGACGTTTATTCCGCAGCAGCCGACCACTCCGCACCCCACCAACCCGTCGTGGATTATTGCCGAAGCAAACAATATTGAATTGCAGGTAACGGTGGAAGGCTGTCCAAGCGTTATTGAAACGTTTACCATTACGGTAAATCCCACGCCGGCGCCAATCATCGCAGGGCGCGAAACGCAACCGCTCTGCCCCCTAACGGGCGACGTTCTGTTTTTTACCAATAAGGTGGACAGCACGACGTTAGAATATACCTGGAACTACACTGGCGGAAATACCAATCTGAGTTCATCGGGCGCTACAGCGCAGAAAAGATACCATCTGCCCTACACCTCGCTTGAAAATATGACGGCAGGCGCCACCACTTCTACCCTCACGGCAACGGCATACGGAAATGTGCTGTCGGATGTGCGCACACCGAAATCGTTTTGTTCGGCAACATCGCCGGCTTACACCATTACGGTAAATCCGCGTCCCGATATGGATGCATTATCTTCGCTACAGGCGTGCGGAGCAGGCGGATCAGCAACTTTCCCCGATGTTCTTTTCAATATTGCCAATCGCGGAAGCGGAAGCCGCGTGGTCAGTTATACCTGGATAAACGATAAAAATCAAAACATTGCCGGAGCAGACCAAACTGAAACTGCTCTTTCGGCAACAACGCTTACCTACAACGGCAGCGGAACTCAAGCCGGTATCCGTAACATTCTGGCGCCCCTGAATAACGGCGATACCACTATGGTTGCCCGTATAAAAGTTACACCCTCGATGGAAGGTTGCGCAGGTCCCTCAAGGGAAGTTACCCTTACGGTACTGCCCCGTCCGAAGGTCAATACCATACCCAACGATACGGTTTGTTTCGGAACGGCATTTAATACCATCTATCCGACAGTAGCCTACAGTATCCCCGTTAGCCGCATCAACTTTACGATAACGCCTTCCACGCCCGCTTCGGTAAGTATGGATCCGGCTTCGGGACAGGTAAACGTTGTTGCAAGTCCCGTGCGTTTTACGCCTTTGGCAAATACCACAGGCAATTATCTGACGACTTCGGTAACAGTTCGCGCCACAGGTTCCGAACTTCCTACCGGTTCGGCGGTGGGCTGCACCGGTCCTGACAGCACTTTCCTGCTCGTAGTTCGTCCCACGCCGGTCATCAGCCTTCCAAACGACAATACAAATCCAATTGCGCCCATTGAGGAACTGTGTCCGGGCGAAACATTCAATGAAGTAGCGTTCAGTTCAAACATTGCCCACAAACCTACCGACGTGCTGTTCCGCTGGTCGGTAGTGCAGGGCGCCGATATGCAGACCAACAACATCGGTTCGGGAATGAACGGAACAGTAACCGGAAACGGAAGCAAAATGAATGTTTTTGAAGGAATACCCAATATAACCGGCAACAAACTGACCTCTGCCATTCAG
>Ga0082212_10009034_pt1 | contig 12895 bp, 12 predicted proteins | sample TergutNt197P3_FD_71548 | JGI IMG/M metagenome (GOLD analysis project Ga0082212, IMG submission 71548) | Neocapritermes taracua P3 segment gut microbial communities from Petit-Saut dam, French Guiana - Nt197 P3 | ecosystem: Host-associated > Arthropoda: Insects > Digestive system > Gut ... | reverse complement strand
CCGGATTTTAGTGTATATTATAGTAAGCATTCACTATCAGGAGATTACCATGGGAAAGATCAAGGAACCGTCCAATCTGTCGCCGCGGATCAAGTGGCTAAGGGATTTTTATTTTCAGGGTTTGAACCGGGAATGGAACAATCAATTCAGGCCTTTTACCACTGGAACCCGGTGGGATCGCAATTACAACGAGATTGCCTACTTTGTAGTCCCCGAAACCTATTCTTTTTTTAAAACATTCAACCAAAGCTGCCGGCAGGGGGCAACGGTGATTCCCACGCCGCCGGATTTTTACAAAAAGACCATTGCCGAACGGCGGGCGTGGTTTATAAAAAAAGCCATTACGGACTTTGTTCCGCAGGAAATACTGCCCGGTGATCTGCTTTGCGGTGCGGTGTTTAACATGATGGCAAGTCACTGCCATACGGAAGAAGAAAGCAAACGCAAAGACACCGTGGTTGCAGGCAAAAAAGGTCTGACCCAGCGGAGTGTCGAGTACCACGACCGTGGTTTCGGCAACTGCGGCCCTACAAGCGGCCATCTTATTCCCGGTTACGAGATTCCCATTAAATACGGTTTTAAGCATATATACGAAGATATAAAGACCAAATACGAAGTGCTTTCAGAGACTGAAAAAAACGGCGCAAAGGGCGGCCAGCTTAGGGCAATGATGGAAGCGGCAACCATGCCCCGCGACCTTGCGGCGAAGTACGCCGACGTTTGCGAACACTTTGCCGGGAAGGAAAGCGATCCAGCACGCAAAGCGGAACTGAACCGCATGGCAGCAAATATGCGGCGTGTTCCCTGGGAACCGGCAGAAGATTTCTGGCAGGCGGTGCAGACACTTTGGATTACCCACATGCTTGTTATGACTGACGAAAATTACCCGGGCCCCGGCGTTTCTTTTGGCAGGGTGGATCAGTACCTCTATCCCTACTATCAAAAATCCATTGAAGTTGGCGAAGATAGGGAATTCCTTAAAGACATACTCAAGTGTTTCTGGGTTCACTGCAACACCGTCTACGATGCCATGATCAAGGTGGGAATGAACCAGGGCATTACCGCCGGTTTCGGCCAGCTGTTGATGCTTTCCGGCATGGGGCAAGGGGGCGCTGACATGACCAACGATCTAAGCTATGCCCTGCTTGAAGTGATAGACGAGATGTCCCCGATTCTGGAACCAAAGCCCAATGTGCGGCTGCACCGGAACAGTCCGGATAAGCTTATGGATAAAGTTGCCGACATGATTGCCTCGAGTCAAGGCGCTCCCTTCCTTCTTAACTTTGACGAACGATCTATGGCAGGTCTTCTTCTTGAAGCAAAGTCCGCCGGTCTGGAAAAGCTTATCAACGAAGACAATGTGTTTGATTATGCTGCGGTAGGGTGTCTTGAAAACACTATGGTTGGCAATGACCGTTCTTCCACGGTGGACATAAATCTTAACTTTCTTAAAGCGGTAGAACTGACACTTGGCAACGGCAAGGACATTGCTGTTTACAAGGATCAGCTTTGGGGGAAACCCTACAAGAATATTCAAATGGGGCCAAAGACAGGAGATCCGCAGAGCTTTAAAAGCTTTGATCAATTCTATGCGGCATTCCTAGAGCAGGTTCGTTTTATCATCAAGAAGACTTTTGATCTTTACATTGAAGGTGATACGATACGAGCGGAGTTCCTTCCTACCCCTTATCTGTCTTGTCTTGTAAAGGGCTGCGCTGAAAGCGGCAAAGACGTTACCCAGGGCGGAGCGGAGATCCGCTTTCTTACCATTGAGGGCGTTACCTTTGCAACTACTATCGACAGTCTTTTGGCTATTAAGTATCTGGTCTACGATACCAAAACCTGTACCATGGACGAAATGATCCGGGCACTGGCTGCCAACTGGGAAGGCCACGAAATACTGCAAGCCAAGGCAAAGAACAAGGCGCCAAAGTACGGCAGGGACGATAGCGAAGCCGATGAACTGGCACGGCGCTTTATGGAATTCTGGTCTACGGAAATAACGAAGTACCGCACTCCCAACGGACATACCTGCCGGGGCGGCATGCTTTCCTGGAACTACTGGGTCAGCGACGGGTACATACTCTGCGCCAGCCCCGACGGACGGAAGCGCGGCCAGTTTCTTTCCAATGCAATTTGCCCCTCCAACGGTGCGGATATCAACGGGCCGACAGCCAACAGCAACTCCGTGGGTAACGCTCTGGGCGGTAAAGATCCAAACGGCGCATACATAAATTATCTGCCCAACGGTGCGAGTCATACCATTACCATGAACCCTTCGCTTTTGCGAAACGATGAACACCGTACCAAGTTTAAATCATTCCTGCGGGGATATATAGAAAACGGCGGAACCGCTTTGCAGATCAACATGCTTGATCCGGAAACCCTCCGGGACGCACAGAAACACCCCGAAGACTACCGGCACCTGTTGGTTCGCGTAACAGGATACAATGCATACTTTACCAGCATTGGAAGGGAATTGCAGAACGAGATTATTGAACGGGAATCTCATGGCCGTTTCTGATACGAAGGTTAAGGAAGCAATTATTCTTGACATTCAGCGGATGTCCACGGAAGACGGGCCGGGACTGCGGACGACGGTTTTTTTTAAAGGCTGTAATCTTGCATGTCCCTGGTGCCATAACCCGGAAAGCATTGACCGCAAGAGCGACCTTAACTGGTTTTCCCAAAAATGCATGGGCTGTAATATCTGCCGGGATGCATGTCCGCAAAAAGGCATTAGCCGGAACGACAACGGCATTAACTTTAACCGGCCTCTCTGTGTGGCTTGCGGAAGCTGTGCCGATGCATGCCCTCAGGCTGCCATTGAACTTAAAGGCAATGCAATAGGTGTCGAAAAACTTGCCGCCGAACTGGTAAAGGATCGTGCCTACTTTGGCGCAGACGGCGGCATTACCCTTTCGGGAGGCGAGGTATTGATTCAGCACGAAGCGGCGCTGGAACTGTCCCGTCTGATCAAGGCAGAGGGAGTAAACGTTGCCGTTGACACCGCCGGTTGTTACGACTTCCGCCTGCTGGAAGCAATGCTGCCATACATCGATATTGTGTTATACGACCTAAAGATTTTTGACAACGAAGCCCATAAGCAAATTGTTAAGGGCGACAACCGGCTTATTACGGAAAATTACCGGCAGCTGATAGACAGTAACACAAGAGTCTGGGTGCGGACTCCGATTATTAAAGGCGCTACCGACAGCGAAGAAAACATCGCTGCAATCGGAAGTTTTATTGCCAATGCAGGGCTGCCTGAACGGTGGGAACTGTGCGCCTTTAACAATCTTTGTCTTGACAAGTACCGGCGGCTGGATCGGGAATGGGACCACAGCGGCGACGGGCTTACCGAAAAAGCCCATATCGAAAAGTTAACGGAAATTGCACAGCGTTATGTTCCGTGTGCAATGTATACCGGAGCGGTAAAGGAGTGAATAATGATAACGTTCAAAAAAGAATTTGACGGGAACTGCAAAAAGGTATTTGAAAGCGACAGCAAAATCGGCCTGCTCTGTACGGTTGCACCGGACGGGTATCCGCACATCTCTTTGATCAGTTCGATCAGTGTTAAGGACAACAAGACCATGATGTGGGGGCAGTTTTGCGGAGGAGCATCCAAAGACTATATCAAGGATAATCAAAAGACAGGGTTTCTGGTAGTTTCGCCGGATCAACGCTGGTGGACTGGTAAGGCCCTGCGCACGAGTACCGCCGTTACGGGAGAAGACTTTGATTTTTTTAACAACAAGCCCCTGTTCCGGTACAATTCTTACTGCGGCATTGGCATGGTACATTACGAAGAACTTGTCGATGTTAGCATTGAGGAAAAGCTGCCTATTATGAAAATAGTTCTGGGTTCCATAAAGTCGGGGTCTTTGGCCAAGAAAGCCCTTTCGCACAGCAATGCAAAAAACGCTGAAGAAAAGATGCCGCCTTATGGGGTGGATCTTGCCTCCGGCGTTGCCTGCCTGAAGTTTGCTGCTTTTGTAGATACCGACGGATTCCCCCGGCTCTTTCCCGTAATGCAGGGACGTCCTGCCGGCGCCAATGCACTTGTTTTTTCTTCCGCACCATACACCGAGTTTATGCAGCAGATTCCGCAAGAAGCAAAGACAGCAGTGTTCCTTGCAAACATGAGCCTGGAAAGCCTGCTCCTCCAGGGCCGCTGGTTTAATACCGATAAAGGCGGAGTACTTAAAAGTTCAACTTTTGAGGTTGATAAAGTCTACAATTCCATGCTACCCATTGGCGGTTATATCTATCCGCCGAAACCGGCGCCGGAAGTGTATGGTTTAAAAAGCCTTGCGTAAGTATGCCGATTTACATGGCAACATTTGTGCAGACAGATTAAGAATATATTTATAAATATAGAGGAAAGGAAGAAAAAATTCTTTTTGCCCCGCTTCCGACTACGCACGTGGCATCCTGCCACATGGAATTTACCCCCAAAAGAGGGTCAAAAAGAAGGGAAAAATACGCCATTCCCACCCAATAGGGGATTTTACAACCTCATAGGTATATAGTAGTATAAGGCATTATGAAAAAACAAAGCATATCCGCAACGCATACGCAATTCAGGTACAAAGCGGTGATAGTTTCCCTTGCGGTACTCCTCGTATGCGGCGGGTGCAGGAACCACTGGATGGAAGATATCCTAAAGCCCTTCTTTCCTGATTTCAACTTTGAATACGACATCGGAGACACAGGCCCTGGCGGCGGCATAATCTTTTATGTAAGCCCAGGCGGCTTTACCATGACGGGAATAGCAGGAACCTGCCACTACCTTGAAGTATCGCCTGGAAACTTAACAGGCGGAACCGGAAGCGAAGCAACCATGAAATGGTCAACCGCGACAGGTATCCCTTATCCGGCTACAGACGGAACATTGACAACAATCGGTTCGGGCAAAAATAATACGGCAATTATAATTGCGGCAGAATCCGCGGCATATTCCGGTGACACATACATTTATGCCGCACGAGCGTGCGGTGAATACACAGGCGGCGGGAAAGATGATTGGTTTCTCCCCAGTAAGGATGAACTGAACGAACTGTATAAAGCAAAAGGAAATGCAGGTATACCGACAACAGACTGGTTCTGGTCTTCGTCGCAGTACGGTAACGGCGACGACTACGCATGGTATCAGAATTTCGCCAGTGGCTATCAGAACAACAGCATCAAGAACTACGGTTTCAATGTTCGTGCAGTCAGAGCCTTCTAGGCTCTGGGACTGATAGGAATGGATTGTATGGGCGCTAGCGCGCCCACAGTCTCCGGGCTTTTTAACACTTTAACCCTTTAACTATTAAAAGGGGGTTACAAGGGGGAAATTCCCGGGAGGTATACCTTGAACAGTTTTTGGACGAATTTGAAGTTCTTAAACTGGAGATAAGGTTATGTAAGGATCTAGATGTGCCGCTTGTGCGTTATCTGCAAAAAAATGCATTAATCGGGTTTGACCGGGCAGGAAACCCGCTGGAAATACTGTATAATGAAATTGATGACGAAAGAATAGAAATATTTCATGCCATGAAAGCAAGAAAAACCTTTTTAGCACGCCTGGGAATTAAGGAGAAAGCGTAATGAAAATGACCGAACAGGAAGCATGGGAATTAGACGATCTCTTAACACGCACCGATCCCGAATTTGGGCCTAACGGGACAGGCTTTTTAAGCCGTAAGGAAGCCCGGCTAATGGGAATGGACACACTTTCCATTAATTACCTGATGACTAAAGCAGAAGCCGACCACAAAACACCAGCCGAAATCATCGGCGAAATGGTCAGAGAGCGAATCGCTGCTGCCTTGTGACAATACCTCTTCCTCCCTTTGCGGCTTTCTTACACAGGCGAAAAAACCTTTTTAATCCGGATCATCTTTTCGGCTGTTTCCTGTATACTTTCGCCCGAAAATGCCGCTTCACACAAGACCGCATTCCCGGCCAGTTCAGCATGAATTATTTCCGGAACTTTAAGTATCCGTCCGCTGATATGTGCTTTATATTGGTTCCACAAATAATCGGCGCACTGTCCGCCGGAAAGTGTTAGCTCTTTAATTGGAAAAACAATTTTTTCTATAGCGGATAAAGCGTTAATAAAATTATGCGCCATAGTTTCCAGTACAATTCTTCCCGAATGTGATTGATTGGCAAGTATTTCCTGTACCAGTTCACTATGGGTTTTTTCTTCCTGATTGCCGTCAGAACGGTATTCTTCAAACAAACTGCCCGACCTGGGAATTATTGCACCCAGATTCCAGAGCTCCGGAACAGCATGGGGAAGCACCCGTACTGTTTCCTGTAAAAGACCGGGAACAGATTCTACGCAAAGGTTGATCCCTTCGGAACTGCCTGTTCTGTCGCAGGCCATTCCGGGTTTAAGGGTTCCGGTTCCTATAAGCGCCATAATAAAATCCGCCGCCCCTGCAACAATAGGAGTTCCCGGTTTCAGCAAAGAAGTATGCCCGCACATCATATTTGAGCGTAATTCTCCGATAGTATCTCCCATTTTTACAAAAGGAGGAAACCATTCCTGATTTATCGACAACTTTTTACATTGCTCATCATCCCAATAATAAGGAACATACCCTTGATGAGGTATTACAGTAACAGGACGTGCGCCCAGTTTCCAGGAAAGCCATTCCTGGGGTGAAAAAAGATATTGTATGCCAGACAGATTTTTTTCATTACCTTGTATATATGCCTTTACTTTAAATAGAAAAAGCGAGGAGATTTCTTCGCTTAATGGGGATTCGTCTTTTGTTGCAGGAACAGGATCGTGCCAATACATTGGCCGTAATGATTCAGATGTTACCGGGTTGTCCCCGGTAACCGGCACAAGCGTAGGTCCGTTTCCGGAAATGACAATTGCCGATACCGGCACAAGCGCAGTAGAAGATGTTCCCAGTTTATCTACAGCGCTTAAAAATGCATCAAACCATGAAGCTGCCGATTCCTGGCATGCATAATATACGCGCGCAAAACCATGAAGACTGCCGACACTGTCTATTAATGCAGCTTTAAGCGAACTGGTACCGAGGTCTGCACATAAATAAAGCCGCTTTTCCAAATTGATTATTCCGTTGAGCTTGTTCCAAAACTCTGTTAGTTTCGGAACAGCCTCTTTTTACCGGACATTAATTCTCCAGTAAGGTTATCTCTACCCGCCGGTTCTTTGCCATTCCTTCCGGAGTATTATTATCCGCAAGCGGCCGTTCTGCTCCGTAACCGCGTACAACCACCTGGGAAGAATTCCGTACCCCTTTGGAGACAAGATAATTTGCCACAGCACCGGCTCTGTCTTTGGACGTTTGCAACCGTGCCGCTGCAGTGCCTGCCATGGCGGTATGACCGCTGACAAGTATGTCCCGGTCGGAAAACTTCTTTAGGATTTCCCCGATTTTATCTAACTTGGCTTTTTCGCCTTCCTGAAGAATCGCTGAATTGGGCAAAAACTGAATGTTTTCCAGATTAATCGTAATTCCTTCTTCATCAATACGCACCGATGCATCAGTAATTCCAAGCCGCTCGAGTTCATCGGCAATATCCTGTGCAATATCTTCTTTTTTCATTATTTCAGCTTCGATTATTTCGGCTTCCGCCCTGCCTCTGTATTCAACAGTTCTGCCGTCTGAAAGTTCAAAAATCATCCTGAAACTTTCGTCATAAGCCACCGCTTGTCCTGTTTCCAAATCCCAGTATATCAGTTGATCGGATGCCCCCAGGATACGCCGCGGCCAGATTCTTCCGGTTACCGGCGGCGGTTCGTAAAAAATTCTGTAAGATACGGAAAAAACCGGATAACTCTGGCCCTTCCATTCTCTATAACCCAGAAAAACATAGTGGGCATCGAAGGGTATACGGTACGGCTCCACTATGCCAAACGAATCCCTAAAATCATGCATTTCGTATCCTGCAGCAGTCCAGCTTTCTCCTTCTTTTATATCCCTGTCAGGAAACACCGGGACATTACGGACCACCGGCATATAGTATTCAGACCCAATGGTAATGTGACCAAGCCTGTCCCTGCCAAAGGTGGAAGTATACTCTCTGCTCAATTGAAAAGTATTGTCCCCTTCTACGGATTGTTCAGAAGTTGAAAAAACGGCGTTATGCTGGGCAATTGCACCTTCGCCGTCGGTTATTTCTACAGTTACCCTGTTAAGAATCCTGACTCTGCTGTAAAAAACACGATCAATGTAAACATCTTCGTTTACTACGGATATTATGCGGTATTTATTACCTGTTGCGAATTTATACTCAAAAGTTTCGGCACTCAGGACGCCGGATACACCTACAGCAAGAAAAAACGCAAAAACAAGCAGTCTGATGGCTTTTTTGTCCATAAAACACCTCATTATATTATCGGACTTGAATATAATATATCATTTATATTAAAATGGTTACAGTAATTCGGGCCTTTAGCTCAGTTGGTTAGAGCTGCGGACTCATAATCCGTAGGTCCCAAGTTCAAGTCTTGGAAGGCCCACAATAATACGCTATATCCACAAAATGCCCAGGACAATCTCTGTCTGTGCCATAATGTATGTCAGCATTACCATTACCGCCGGGAACAGTTTTAATTTCCTGAATGCGTAGTATGCCAGCAGTGTGTCGGATATTATGAATAATAGGCAACCAAGGAAGACAAGTGCGCCGGCAACATTCGGATTGAAGAAAAACACTTCAAAACCCCAAAGACACAGGGACATTATAATAAGCATATAGATAATTATGACTATCCTCATTTCCCTGAAAGGTTTAATCAGGCCGAATACAAATATACCCCCAATAATGAGCACAGGTGTAAATAAAAATATTGTTGGCGCATTAACCATTCCTCCGCTTACGGAGAAAAAGCCCAGTATCTCCAAAAAGGCAGCAATATAGCACAGGTGGCCCAATAAAAATGAAAGTATCCCCAGTTTAAAAACATTCTTTTTCTTTTTTTTGATAAGCAGTATGTCGCCAATCCAGCCAAATATCAATGCGAGTATTGTAAATAACCCTCCGGACACGAAGCCGCCTCCGGCTATAAAAGCGGCAAGCAGGAACGGAATGATCAGGACTTTGCTTACACGCCTTGCCCATTCTTTTTGAAAAACAATGGCGGCAATGTGAATGGCGCTGACAATGGCAAATAATGTAAGAAATATTTTCATAGTATGATTCCTTTTAGCTGCTGCAAGCAATGGGGTATTAACTAGACATTCAAATTAACTTCTAATATAATTCCAAATTAATCCGGCAATATCACTTAATTTCAGCCAGAAAATAATATATCGATTCAACAATAGAAGCCAAAGCTTTATCAAATATCTGTTGGAAATCTTTTGGTTTCAGTAGAATATTTTCAATTATAAAAACAGCATGGGTTCCATCATCTGAAATCCAGACTTTAGTACCATAACTTTTACCATTTGTGTTATTTGCAGCTGCCAAGGTTATTTGTTTTGAACGATTCTCCAAACTCATAAATGTATAAATCTGAAAATTTTGTGGTTCTTTTTCATTAACAACAATAAAAAAGCCCGATCCTTCAATAACAAAGCGAATATCCCCATCTTCAAGAATTGTAGTGTTATAACCTTTCTTTTTCAGAAAATCCATATACATTTTCTGAAAATCACTTTTTGTCTTTTGGGCCGCTGCAGGAAATACAATAAACAATCCAAAAATTAATATTGTAAAAAATATTTTTCCGAGTTTTTTCATCTTAGTCTCCTTATTTATAGGAAAATCCTTGAGGATACGCAACTGTACTGATGCCGTTGCGTATCCTTACTATAGCGCTTCGTACACGCCTGGCTATTTCTTAAAAAGATCTCTTGCACCTTGTTTTATTGCACCAGGTAATTCACTAAGGTCTTGTTTGGTGAAATCGGGATCATACGATTTAAAAACCGCCATCACTTTGTCAACGACATCGTCCGCACTGCTTTTTCCTGATTTTTTTGCAGCTTCCCATGCCAGTTTGCTAAGATCATTCACCGGTTTTCCTTTGTAAATCCCCTCCGCCAGTTTGGCGGCAGAATCAATGGCAATATCCGTGTGTGCTCCAAGCATACCAACCAATGCGTTTGACAAATCTACAGATGTTGCCGCTTTGGTGCCTTTGACCCACTTTAAGTTTGCCGCAGCGCCTATCCCTTTTTGTACTACGCCTGTAACCCCTCCGACCACGGTTTTTACCCCGGTGGCTGCCGCTCCAAAGGGATCTTTTTTCGCCGCCTCAGCTGCCTTTTTCGCTGCCTCTGCCGCTTTTTTCGCTGCCTCTGCCGCCTTATCAACAATCGCTGCCATACTCTCTCCTCCTCTTGTTAATATCTGTAGGCGGCATATCCGCAGGATATGCATTCTGCGGACACGAGCCCACGAGCATATTATAACAGCCCATACGCGCTGTTATTCAAAGGTTTTATTATAACACTAATAGAGGGTTTTGTCAATATGCAGGATATTTAATGGTATACCAAACGCATGAATTCCCAGAACACGGATACCGCCAAGCTTTTGCCTAAAATTGTTCTTTTATTACCTTGAAATCTTAGTCAATTAACATTGATTTTTTATGTTATAGAATAGACTCTTATAATTACTGATCTTTATATTTAAAAATTAAAAAATCATTCTTAAAGTTTTCAGTTTCTAATATTTCTAGATCATTCATCATTATTGTCTTTAGTATAATACCATGATTATATTTAATAAATATATTCATTATCACGTATTCATAACCAGCATAAAAACCTGTTTCCATCTTTCCATCATATTTTATAAAAGCGGCAAACCCATAATCTCCATTGTTTTCATTTTTAACATCATCAGGATTATAAATAATTGTTCTTCCTAATGAATATTCAATTTCAATTAAATTGAATATTATTGGAAATATACTCATTATAAATACACCTTCTAATTCTTCAAAATCCAATTCATTATCTACTAATTTATATTTTAATATTCGAATTTCATAAGAATTGTCTTTTGAAATATATGTGGTGTATTTTTTTCCATCAATAATAATTTCTTTTTCTATAAGATTATCTGATACAATCATTTCAATATCAAAATCAGAAGAAACAACAGGTATTCCGATAGGAATACCACCAATTATTTCAGAAAAAGAATAGGAACATAAAAAAATTAAAAACCATAAAAGCATTAATTTTTTATACACAAATTCCTCCAGAATAATTATTAAATACTATATTTACAAAATGTCAATGAGGCTCCTCGATGCAAGCCTCAGGGTATTTGTAAGTATTGCATAATCTGCCAAGTAGCCCTGTTGAGCATATAAACCGTATACACCGCCCTAAAAACAACGGCTTTTGAGATACATTAAGAAAATTCGGCGACTGTCACACCATTATAAACTGATAAAGATTATAATGGTGTCTCTCTTGAGATATGCCTCATTCTAATTCTGACAGTGTGACGATTGCCTGAGCCCAGCGGACATACTTGAGTTTGGCAAGGTCCTTGACGGTCTTTACATTAAAAGCCGCTTTCAGTTTTTCGGCATCGCCTTCGCTTACGCCTTGAAGAGCCCAAACCGGGGCATTGGCGATTTCCTTGAGAGACTTTTTTTCAAATGCCTTAACCACTGCCTTGTCAATTTTCATCATACAAAACTCCTTTATAAATATAATAAAGAGGATACACCTCAATAGTATCATTTTATATGAAAAGTAAATGTGTTCCAATACATAGCTCTATGATATACTAAATTATGCCCCTGCCTTTCCACCCTCTTGTCAACTCCTGGTTTACAGAAACCTACAATAAACCTACAGCTGTGCAGGAAGAAGCATGGCCGCTTATTGTAAAAGGAAAGGACATTCTGGCCATTGCCCCTACCGGAAGCGGCAAGACCCTGACGGCATTTCTTTTTGGACTTTCCCGGTTTATTGACGGCAGTTGGGATACCGGCAAACTTTGTGTTTTATATGTATCGCCATTAAAAGCCCTTAACGAAGATATACGAAGAAACCTGATTGAACCAATCGAAATGTTAAAGCAGCGGGCAGAAGCGGTATACTCCGCCGAGACCCGCCAGGGTCGAGGTTCCCCTCCGGATAATCCTGTTTTTCGTATCCGGGTAGAAACCCGTTCCGGCGACACGCCTCAATCCGAGCGGCGGCGTTTTCTTATTCACCCTCCATCCATTCTTGCAGTTACGCCTGAAAGCCTGGCTATTCTGCTGCTTAATCCCAAGGGCAGAGAAATTCTATCGCATATTAAATATCTTGTTGTCGATGAAATACATGCGATCATGGGAACAAAACGCGGCGCGTTTCTTTCCTGTCAAATCGACAGGCTTAAACGAATTATAGAAAAGCACAATAACAACAGTGAATCCTCACGGCTTTTTCAGCGTGTCGCCTTGTCTGCTACGGTAAATCCTCCTGAGCTGGCAGCGGAATTTGCAGGCAGCACTGATAAAAACGGCAATAAACAGCGCCTTCTTATAGTTGCCCCGCCGGCAGAAAAAAAGATCAGCTTTACCGTAGAGTTCCCCCCTGAATCGGATGAGGTTTCTGTAGAAGGGCGATTTCGTTACGGTCCGCGGTACGCTGTTCTTGTTAAGTATATTCTTGAACATATCCGTATTCTGTCAGAACAACAGAGCGAAAAGCGCGGTTCTATTCTTGTTTTTACCGATTCACGGCGCAGGGCAGAACGGATAACCTACTTGCTTAATGAAACAGCAGGAACCCGGCTGGCTTTGTGTCATCATGGGTCGCTGTCCAAGGAAATACGCAGAGACGTAGAACAGAGTCTTGTTCAGGGAATCGTATCGTGTGTTGTAGCCACTTCTTCTCTGGAACTGGGTCTTGATATAGGGGATATAGACGAAGTTATTCTTGCCGGCACCCCTTCT
>Ga0082212_10009033_pt1 | contig 12896 bp, 8 predicted proteins | sample TergutNt197P3_FD_71548 | JGI IMG/M metagenome (GOLD analysis project Ga0082212, IMG submission 71548) | Neocapritermes taracua P3 segment gut microbial communities from Petit-Saut dam, French Guiana - Nt197 P3 | ecosystem: Host-associated > Arthropoda: Insects > Digestive system > Gut ... | reverse complement strand
GTTCGGCATCCAAATGTATCCGGACATTCCAACCACTATCACTCAATCGTTGAATCACATTGCCGATCTGATTCATATTCGGTTTGCCGACGCATTGCTGATGCAATCGGAATTAAAAGAAGACGCTGCCGGATTAAATCGCGTACGTGCCCGCTCCCACCTGGCTCCCGTAACCTATTCATTGCAGGCTATCAAAAACGAACGCCGGTGGGAATTTGCTTTCGAATCGCTTCGCTGGTGGGATTTGCTCCGCTGGTCGGGTACTTCCTTAGATGAAGCCGGAGATGCCTTAAATGGACAGAAAGGATTTACACTGCTCAATGCCGGTGTAGAAACGCCTATGGTAGTATATGATTACAAAGCACGCTTGAAAGCAATGCAAGGTTACTGGCCTATCCCGCAAAGAGAAATTGATTTGACAAACGGCGTAGTTACTCAAAATCCGGGATGGGGTCCTGAAGCTCTGTTTACCAGTTGGAATAGTATGTAATCTTAAAAAAAAATCAATATGAAAACATTAAAAATATATGCTGTTTTAATGGCAATTGCGTTAATTGGTTTTGCCTGTAATCCCATTGAAGACGAATCGTTACGCAAAAAATATTTCGAAAATGCAGGTACGCCCGTTAGCGTAGAAGAATTGAATGCGGCTTTGTCGGTAACGCAACCCTTTGAAAACAGGAAAGGCATAGAGGAAGGCGATCAATACGTAGTCCTTAGAAATAATCGCCCTGATATTGGAGGTGTATGGCGATATGAAACCCCTATTGGTGTAAAAGCGCTTAATAGCGATCACGATACCATTCTTTATACATCGAATGGCACATTTGATATTTATTATCTGGCTGTTTCTGAAAACCAGACAGTTAAATCAAAAACGTTTACAATAGAAGTAACTAACTTTTTTGATGAATACGACTGGCTGCTGTCCGGAGCTGAAGACCAATTCGAAGTAGATGCGAAGAAAGCATGGAAACTTCTTTTGGCACCCGATGTAGCTTATAATGGTATGTATGGAAACTGGAAATATTATGATCCGAGACCGGGTCTGAACAAATGGGGAACCGTTAATATAACGATGGCCATGCGGGAACAAACCCTGGTGTTTGAATTTAAAAACCACAAAGTGGTAACCTATTCAGGCTCCGGAGAGGTCATTGCGGAAGGAAACTGGGCATATTCCCACGAAGATCGCGGCGAAAAAATACTCGGTGAATTGTTTTCGACCATCCCTGTTCCGGGACAAGATGTTAGTTATTTTCAGGGAGGACCTTCGGAATTTTTAGGAGTAACCACCCCTTATTGGATAGTGAGAATCGCCGAAGACGATTTGGTGCTTGTTTTCCCGTCAACCTATAACAGAGATCCGGAAACAACGGAAGATTGGGATATTGATGCGACTTACTTTTTCTTTGTGCCCGCACCATTGCCCGAAGAATAAGTTTGTTTGAATAAATAAAAAAGCGATAGGCTGATACTCTTTATGAGACAGCCTGTCGCTTTGAAAATAACTTTAAATATTTTTACGATGAAAAGGATTTTTACTACTTATTTATTTTTAGCCATAGCAGGCTTTATGGCTTTCGCTCAAAGTCCTAAACAGGAAATGCGAGCGACCTGGCTGGCTACTGTATCTAATATGAACTGGCCACGCTCAGCAGATCGGGTGCCGACTGCAACCGGCAGCAACGATGCTGCAAGAGCAACTGCCATTGCAGCTCAAAAGAGCGGTTTAATCACTATTCTGGATAACCTGGTAGCGGCAAATTACAATACTGTCTGTTTTCAGGTTCGTTCCATGTGCGATGCCATGTATAACTCTGCTTATGAGCCATGGAGCGGATTCTTATCCGTAGAACGTGGTTCCGATCCGGGTTGGGATCCTCTAACTTTCGCCGTTGAAGAAGCGCACAAACGGGGTATAGAACTTCATGCCTGGCTCAATCCGTATCGCTACAGTTCCACTAATGGCGGCAGTAACTATGGCAGTTCACCCAAAAATTACGCAGTATCCCGTCCCGATTTATTGATGACCTCCAGCAGGAATTATAAAATTCTAAACCCCGGCATACCGGAAGTGAGGGATATAATTGCCAATGTTGTAGAGGATATTATTACAAATTATGATGTGGATGGAATTATCTTCGACGACTATTTTTATATGGATGAAGAAAGCTACGGTACAGTGCCCGACTCGGAGGATAGGTCTCAGTACGACGCTTATAATCCTGATAATCTGTCGCGAGGCGATTGGCGCAGAGCACAGGTCAACTTAATGGTAAAAGCGGTTTATGACCGCATTCAATCCCTTAAGCCCTGGATTCCTTTTGGCATTTCGCCCGCAGGCGGAGCCATGTCAGTATCAACGATAGACCCTAAATACGGGTTGCCTTATCCAAATCCAACCGGCGATTGGCAATACAATCAAATCTACTCCGATCCGGTTGCCTGGCTGTATGAAGGTACCGTTGATTATGTTTCGCCGCAACTTTATTATTCGGGCGCCGCCTACACCAATGAGGCTGAATGGTGGTCGATCGTATCCAAACAATTCCGTAAACATTTCTATGCCAGCCATAATTCCAGTTCAACCACCGAATTTGGGCGTCAAATTGGTTGTAACCGCGATTTCGACCGGAATGGAGCACCGGGCCACATAATATTCTCAAACAGTACAGGAACCAGTTCGACAATGATTACTTATTTGAGTTCGAACCCGTTCAAATACAAAGCGGTTCGCCCATCCATCAACTGGAAACCGGCTCCTATGCGGGGTTTGGTCGGAAATCTTGCCCTGTCGGGACAAACCCTGTCGTGGACTTATGGAGAAACGGATGTTCGTTATGTGGTTTATGCTGTACCGACTGCCAATAGAAACGACCCGAATATATTTGCAGTTCCCCTCTATATGCAGGGTATTTCCTATACCAATGAATATACTTTGCCGGACGGCATAAGCGCCGCTACGCATAGCATTGCCGTTGCAGTGCTTGATTATTATGGAAACGAATTTGCCCCGCGGGTATTGGGCGAAAGTGCAGCCACAGCAACAAAAGCTATCCTGACCTATCCTGCTGATAATGCAGCTGCTGTAATGCCTGCATTGTTCACCTGGGAAGCTGTTGAAGGAGCCGATCATTACCTCTGGCAATTGTCTCACGACGCCGATTTCAAAGATTTGATCGTTTCACGTGAAACTCCCGAACCGCAATTTAATTCCGGTTACCTGTATGATTTGGATAATAATACCACTTACTATTGGCGGGTAAAAACAATCAAGCCCAATGCCGAAGATATATGGTCGGATGCACGAAGTTTTACCGCCGTACCTTTTCAAATTACTACTCCGGCAAGTGGAGAGTCAGACGTTTCATTTACTCCCGCCATCACCTGGTCGGAGACAAATTTTGCGACAGAATATACGCTTGAAATTGCTACGACCAACCAGTTTACTGTACTTGTCTATTCCGGCGTCTCAACGACCAACAGCCTCACGGTTCCGGAAAAAACATTGCTAACGGGAACTACCTATTATGCACGTGTCCGGGCATCTGCCCCTTCCCTCGAAATCACAAGTCCGGTTACGTCTTTCACGGTGATTCTGTTAGACATTCCTGCTCCAACGATTACTTCGCCCGTTGATGAAGAAGGAGTGCAGGGCACAACGCTTCTCGTTACCTGGGAAGAGCAGCCGGCAAGAGGTTTCCAGGCTGAATTATCGACCGGATCTACTTTCCCGATCGCGGGGAGACAAACCAAGTCGACAGGAGCCTATGAATACAGTACGCAGTTCGATAATCTTACGGCAGGTAATATCTACTACGTTCGTGTAAGAGCCAATCGGGTTACCGGCTTTTCGCCTTATTCCGACGTAGTGAAAGTGACCATGGGCGTAACAGGCATAGAAGAAATAATTGTACTTAAACCATTAAAAGCTTACGTATCGGATGGTAATCTGTTCGTTCACTCCGAACGCACGGAACCACTTACAGTGGCTGTTTACAATTTAACGGGGCAATTATTGTCTGTTGCAGATTATGCGTTGCAAGCGGGAGATAATACAATCTCCTTAAATACAAATGGATTGAATAAAGGCGTTTATTTGCTCCGGTTGCAAACGGCAGAAAAAAGTTTGACATTGAAGATACACCCCTAACCCCCTGCCCCCTAAAAGGGAAGTTAGAGTGTAAAATTGTGCATTATACTATTCCAAAGTCCCCTTTAGGGGATTGAGGGGTAAATTATAATTTTTTATTAATTTATTAATTTTTATTATCGTATGAAAACACGAGTACTTTTGAGTTTAGCGCTGATTATGAGCGCTGTATGCATGAACCTGGTGGCGCAAACGCCGACCATAGATCCTTATGAATATCCGGCATTGAATGGCGGAAAATACACGCTTACCAACCAATGGATTTATTCCGTACCTACGGAAAATTTTGGAAAGGATGTTTTCACTTTAGAGCCTTTCGTTGCCGCTGCCCCTACCGCTCGCCACATGGCATATTGGAATGGTAAATTATTGATATCTGAACGAGGCACAAAGAACATTCATGTGATTAATGCTGCCACAGGAGAGGTAGAAGATATAATTGAATTTGATTTCGAGGCTGACCGTACCTATGGAAACAGCGATATCTTAGTGGATAATGCAGGTAATGTATTGGTGGCTAATATTGGTTTGTCTTGGAACGGCTATCGGGTTTATAAACTTGATATGGAAACAGGCGAGGGAACTTTGTTGATCGACAACTATATCCCTACTAAGGGACGGGTTGACCATATCAGTGTATTGGGTGATGTTAATGGCGATGCCGTCATCTTTGGTCCTGTTGGCGGCGGTGAAGGTGGTAGATATATCTATCGTTGGACAATAACCGATGGCGAACTGGTAAGTAATGCAGCAGAAGAGATTCGGATTGATTATGAGGCAGGAGGTTTTGTGCCTGATGAGCTATTTGGATTTGCTCCCAGCGCAATGGGTGATGTTATAGGTTTCTCTACCCGGTGTTACCCTTTTTCCGAAGAACTTGTTTTTTATGAAGGATTTGAAACTTTCCCAACATTGCTTTACATCAACGGTGATGAAGCCATAGCCTATGACAGTTATTATGATCTTGAAGATTTGACATTACCTATTCCCGATGCGCTCGCAAATGATGAAAATACCATACCGGGAACCACATTGGGTATGAGTGTTAATTGCAATGGTTTTGCATTTTTCAACGTTGGCGACGACTATTTCTTCGTGAGACCCGTATATAATAACACTGGTGTTGTGCCGGTTTCTTACCGTGTCCATAAATACAAAGATGATAACTTGATGTTTCGTGAGGCGGAAGCTCTCTGGACTTTCCCTGCTGAAGGTTTAGGATCTAATGCGACCAACAATGGCGTCTATCCTGTAGCTGTTTCGGTAGAAGACACAAAAGCCACGATTTATATTTATGCGGCACATAATGGCATCGCTGCCTACGAATTTGATACGGACGCCGAAGTTGAAGAAGAACCAGATGGCATCAAATTTCCGAACGCTGCCGGTTTTACCGTTTATCCCGGCAACAAAGCCATCCAATTCAGCACAACAGTAGCTTCCGCACAGGTTTTCAGTGTAACCGGTCAGTTAATAGCAAAGGAAAACAATACCGCTTTTATGCCTATTGAAACACCGGGAGTGTATGTAGTAAAAGCTACTGCTTTGAATGGCGAAACCGTTGTATCCAAAGTGATTATAAAATAAACAGATGAAAAAAAGTCTTATTTTATTTGTTTTATTGGGCCAAATAGCTTTCGCACAATCTATTGAACTCACTTCCGTTCAGGTGTTGAACGGAACGGAAGTGGGCGGCTTTTACTATCCGGTATTCAGTCCTCAAGGAAACTATTTGTTAACCACCGGCGAAAATTATGCCGGCCTCAAATGGCATTCCTTAGTTACAAATGAAGTAAGAACGCTTACCACTGATGTCGGAGCCGGTTACGGGCTCCGCATCAGTTCGGATGGAAATACCATACTGTTCAAGCGGACGGAAATGGTAAACAATTTGCGTCATACTTCTTTGCAACAATACAATTTGCAGGATAAAAAACAATTACAGATAGAAAAAGCAGTGCGGGAAAAAATAACTCCTGCTTTCGTCGGCAATCAACCGGCGTATGTAAGAGGAAATGTTTTAGTGAAGTCTCAAATGAGAGCATCCGAAAACATGGCGCCATTTATCAATATTGAAGACCGAAAAATGGTCTTGTACGACGACTCGAAACGGACGGTACTTACGCCGAACGGCGAAGATGCTAGTTATTTCTGGGCAAGCATTTCGCCCGACCGGAAACATATTGTTTATACGGTTGCTGCCTACGGTACTTTCGTTTGTACCATCGACGGCAAAAATCCGGTTTCCTTAGGTAAGCTTGGCGCTCCTAAATGGCTGAACAATCAATGGGTTATCGGCATGGACGATAGGGATGATGGACATCATCTACTGTCGTCTGTTATTGTTGCCGCAACCATTGATGCCAAAATTCGCCAAGCACTTGATACACCTCAAACATCGACCGCCATGTATCCTGCCGTTTCGGCTGATGGCAAAAAAATCGCTTTCAACAGCGCAGACGGCAAAATATACATTGCAAAAATTAACATCCAAAAATAAGGAAGGAACAGGTTATGAAAAAAAACCTATTTTTTTTACTTGTTCTTTTGACAACTTTTGCCGTGCAAGCCACCGATTTGACAGGTATAAAAATTTATATCAATCCCGGACATGGAGGTTATGATTCTAACGATCGGAGTGTGTGGACGATCCCGGTTCCCGAGACATGGACCAATCCTGATGGATTCTGGGAATCAAAATCCAATTTGATAAAAGGCTTGGCATTGCGCGATATGTTGGAAGCAGTCGGCGCAACAGTAATTATGTCGAGGGTTGAAAACACAAGCGGCACCCTTGATAATCCTGCACTTATAGGCGGAGGCGACCGCGTTCACTCGGAATTTGCCGAGGAAGCAAACGCTAACGAGGTGGATCATTTCCTTTCTATTCACAGCAATGCAGGCGGCGCAAATCTCAATCATTTGTTGTTGCTCTTTCGTGGATACGATAACCGTGATTCTTTCCCTCCAAGTTTGAAGATGTGTCAAAATTCCTGGCCCCTACAGTTAGATAATCCCTTAACAGTATGGACACAGTCGTATGTTTATATTTGTGGAGATTTCTCATTCTATCCCGAACGCGGCGATGAGGGTTTAGTGAATTTAGCATCTTTAACCGTACCCGGATTTTTATCCGAAGGTTCATACCACTCTTATTCGCCCGAAACCCACCGTTTATGCAGTGAAGATTATTGCAAATTAGAAGCATTGCGGATCTTCAGACACATGTACACTTTTTTTGAAGGCGGCGATCCAACCACCGGAACCATAGCCGGCTGGGTGAAGAGCGAAAACGAATCGGCTACCACGCTCAATCAATCGCGGTTTACTTTTGTAAGTGGAAGCGACGACCAGTGGCGTCCCCTCAACGGCGCAACCGTGGAACTGTTGGATGCAAGCGGTGAAAATGTCCTGGATACCTACATTACCGATGGTTGGTACAATGGGATCTTTACTTTCTTCGATGTGGCTCCGGGCGATTATCAGCTGCGTGTCAGGATGAATGACGATTACGATGAAAAAACTGTGGACATTACGGTTACCGCAGCGCAAATCGCTTATGCAAAAGTTCAATTGAAGAATAACGCAATTTTTCAATTCCTTTCTCCGGCTGACGCAAGCAACGATCTGCCGCTGACGCCTTCGTTCACCTGGAAAGAGATAAGCCCTACGGCAAGTTACATGCTGGAAATTTCTTCAAACAACCAATTTAGTGCGTTGGTTTATTCCAATACCGTGCAAACCACCGAATGTACGGTTCCGGAAAAAATACTGATAATGGGAAATTCCTATTACGCACGAGTAACAGGAACGGACGGCGGTACAAAAACCGTTTCTCCAACTATTTCCTTTACAGTGGCTTTATTAGACATCCCTGTTCCCACAATTACTTCGCCCGCTAACGATGCAGGAATTTCGGGAACATCACTTGTGGTTACCTGGGAAGAGCAGTTGGCAAGAGGGTTTCGCGCCCAGTTATCGACTTCCGCTTCTTTTCCGGTCATCGGGCTTCAAACGAAAACGACAGGTCCTTACGTATATAGCACACAATTCGATGGTCTTAGGGAAAATACGACCTACTACATTCGGGTAGCAGCGCAGGTAGCCGGTGCAGGATTTTCGGCTAATTCCGATGTAGTGAAAGTAACGATGGGAGTGACGGGTATAACCGCTGTAAACCGTGATAATATCTGTATTTCCCGCAATGGCAATCAGATAACAATTACTTCCGGCAATCCGATTCAATCGGTAATCCTTTATAATCTACAAGGAATAACGGTTACTTCCGAACAAGGTATTGCTGCAAACGTTTATTCTATACCTGCACCCGAAAAAGGGGTATATGTACTTAAAACACAAATGACAAACGGCTTCGAAGACATTCAAAAAATAGTAGTTCGTTAATCCTGTCGAAAACGGGAATATTTTAATAAAAATAATTTGTATAGTCAGTTTGTATCGATTGAAACAAGTAAGTAAAACATTTTTGTGTTTTTTTATACAGACATAATACTAGTATATAGCCAACAAAATAATGCAACAGATTTCATGCTAAACTGTTCAGAAACCAACTCACCTATTATTATAGGCTATTTTTCATCAAATACTTATCTAATTTGAAAACTATTCGATTATTTGTATTGTTTAATCAATTCATTATTTATAGTATGTAACAAAAATGCAAACCATACAGCGACAAAAGGTTCAGTTATTTGACACCCATGCACATATTGATATGATTGATAACCGTTGCCTTGGTGAATCCGTTCTTAACGCTCAAAGGGAAAGTCGATTTCCTGTAATGGTCAGAATTCAGGACGATTTCACAGAACCACACGATTTTCAAATGGTTGGCATTGTCAACCCTGGTATTACGCCGGAGTCGAGTCGGAAGGCAGTCCAATTTGCGCAACAAAATGACTTCGTCTATGCAGCAGTCGGCATTCATCCCAACAGTACAGGAAACGTCACTTCAGAGGACTGGTCAGAGATCGTCGAACTGTCGAAAAACCAATGCGTTACGGCAATCGGGGAAACGGGACTTGATCGCTACTGGGATAAGTCGCCGTTTGAAATTCAATTACAGTATTTTGAGCAGCATCTCGATTTGGGCAGAGACCGCGACCTACCGATTATTGTACATAGCCGCGATTGTGATGATGATATGTTGGCTACCTTGGGCAATCAAGCGAAAGTGTCATCCATTTTTGGAATAATACATTCTTTCAGCAGTATCCCAAGTGTTGCGGAACGGTACTTGGACATGGGACTCTATATAAGTTTTTCCGGTGCTGTGACTTACACGAATCAGAAATTTGCTCAATTACGGGAAGCCGCCAAAATGGTGCCGGATGATCGCCTTCTCATTGAAACGGACTCTCCGTTTTTAATTCCGCATCCGTATCGTGGAAAACTGGACAATAACGTGCCTCTGATGACGGCTTATGTGGCAAAGTCACTCGCCGAACTTCGCGGGACAACAATCGAACACATTGCAAGCGTTACGACAGCCAATGCGAGAAAAATTTTCAGAAAAAAATAACGGTTTTCCTTATGGGGACTGGTCACACAGCAACATAAGGTTACAATATACATTGTGTATATTTGCGGGAAGCGGTCTAGCTGTCAGTTTCCAGTATTAATGAGTTTCCTTTGATTTAGAAAGAAAGGTGAGGTTGAGTGGTCAAGTTAACGTTAAGGGAAAGAGAACCGATTATGGAAGCCGTTCGTCGTTTCCGCAAATTGGTGGAACGAAGTGGAATTAAAAAAGAAATGCGTCGTCGTGAGCACTACGAAAAGCCGAGCGAAACAAATCGACGTGCGCGGTTGCGTGCAGCCCGTCGCAATAAACCGCGACCGACAGGCGGGCGGAAAACCATGATGTAAATCGCCTCTTGGAACCATTCTTTTTCCTGACGGTATCTTTCGCGCTCATGTCTTTGATTGTGAGCGGATTATGGCCGTAAGACTTCGCCGCCTTTCAAGGGCGGCTTTTTTGACATAATCCGGTAATGGAGTTTTTGTTTGTTCGGCCATCAATATTTCGTAAGAGTCAACTTCTTTATCTTTATCTTTCCAAGTCAAGTTCAACTGTCGAAACTCTTGCGTTGCCCCCAGTCCGTCCCCAAGTTCCACACGTTTCTATGGTGCGAAGCCGAGGATTTTTGCGGTTTTTCGAGGATTTGCCAGGCAACGTTCGCGGATTTCGCGCGATAACCCTGGTTCTCCCTGCCACATCAGGTGGGTCAGAGATACGGCGATATTCGTCAACACCGTCCACGTCTGGCCCCAGCCGTTGCCCTTCACGACGTGTTTGTCCTCCCTAAAATATCGGTCTTTTTGCCAAGCTTACCTGCCAGCAGTGCAGACAGTTTTCAACCTCCCAGTGCCCCAAAATCAAATCCTGAAACTGCGACGCCGAAACCTCGTTCGGGCCAAGTGCTGCTTGACGGTATGAGCAAAGACGTTGGAGACGTTGCCGAGGAGTCCGAGTATCACGATGGCGAGAATGGTGGAAAAGGGGTGCGATTGACCGCGTTTTGAGCGGGGATCGGGCACTTTTTTCAGGCATTGAACGAAAATTTCGAGCGATGCAGGGGCGGATTTTTCTTGTACGGAATTCGCAGAGGTGGAATTCGTTGAGGTGGATTGAGTGGTTGCAGACATTGTGACCTCCATGTCGTCAAAGGAAAAACGGAAAATTTACGTCTGAACCTAATACGACGGAAAATCCTGCAAGGGCGGAAGATTCTCTGTGAAACTTGGGGACGGACTGGGGACGGACTGTAAGTCTCCTGGCCACTACTTGCCGAACCTCGCAGATATGGAATAATGGTCTAAGATTGTGGTTTTGTGTGGTAAGAACGGTCTTGTTTGCTATCTCACATCATTTCGCATAAAGATTTCACAATGAAAGGTTCGATTCATGTACGATTCAGTTGCTGTTGTCGGTGCTACCGGTGCCGTGGGGACTATCATTCTGCAACTTCTTGAGGAACGCAAGTTTCCGTTCAAGACCATCAAGTTTTTGGCCTCCAAACGCAGCGCAGGCAAACCCATCACCTTTGCCGGAAAACAATACACAATCGAAAAAATGGTGCCGGAAGCCTTTGACGGTGTACAACTGGTGATTGCCAGCACGCCGGACGACACGGCACGCGATTTCGTCCCCGAAGCAGTCAAACGCGGTTGCATCGTCATCGATGAAAGCGGTTACTGGCGCATGGACCCAAGTGTCCCGCTGGTCATCCCGGAAGTCAACGGCGAGGCCATTCGCGGCCACAAGGGCATCATCTCCAGCCCGAACTGCTCGACAACGCAAATGGTCGTGGCGATGAAAGCCCTGTATGATTACTCGAAAATCAAACGAGTTGTTGTCAGTACGTACCAAGCAACGAGCGGTGCCGGATTGGCCGGAACACGTGACCTGATCGGCGGGGCAAAAGCGTCACTCGAAGGCAAGGATTACGATTACGAATGTTTTGCATATCCGATTGCATTCAACCTCATCCCGCAGATCGGCGGCCCGAAATATAAGGGTTACACCTCGGAAGAAATGAAAATGGTTTATGAAACGCGGAAAATTCTCGGTGACGAGTCGATTCAGGTTTGCCCGACGTGTATTCGCGTGCCGGTTTCCAATTGCCACAGCGAGAGCATTTTGGTCGAAACGGAACAGAAGATCACCGTGGAAAAAGCCCGCGAACTGTTCGCCGCGTTCCCCGGCATTGTTGTAATGGATGACCTCGACAAAAAGCTGTATCCCATGCCAAACATCTGCACGGAGAAGGACGAAACGTTCATCGGACGCATCCGCGAAGACCTGAGTTGCGAAAACGGCCTGACGTTCTGGTGTGTCAGCGACAACCTCCGCAAAGGTGCCGCCACCAACGCCGTCCAAATCGCCGAGTGGATGCAGATGAAGATGTAGTAATCGCACAATCAGAGCCCACAACGTAAGCAAGGGACAAGTTAGCCGCGTCATCCTGTGACGCGCACAAGGCTGGACGGTCGTGCCGTGGCCCTATACCTTAAACGGTAAGGAATTGTACATTTTCAAATGACTGGAATTTGAGAGTCATGAGTGTTTTCAGTTCGTTGGCGTACTTTTTATCGGAGTCCGCGAGGCACCCGTCAATCGCATTGCGGAAGGATTCAAAATCACTGTAAAACTCATTGTACAAGCATTTCTTCTTCAAAAATTTCCAGAAACGTTCAATCAAATTCAAATTCGGCGAATAGCTCGGCAGAAAAATCAATTCGATGCCTAACAAGTAAGCATACGTCCTCACCCAGTAACATCGCTGATACGCCGCATTGTCCAAAACAACCTTGATCGCACGATCCGGATGAAGCAACGACAACTTGCCCAACAACTCAACGACGCTCGACGAATTAATATATGTCGCATTCGTGACCGTGACCATCGTGCCGCGAATCGCATGATACGCGCCAAGAACATTGTAACGTTTGCGACCGCTCGGCGTGCGAATAAAAACACGAACCTTGCTCCACAAATATCCCAGGAACGCACCCATCACAAAATGAGCGGCATCGACATAATAGAGTTCGACCTCACCGCGTTTCGCTGCGGAAATTACGGGTTCCATCGTTGTTTCCATAAATTCCTTTTGAGCTACAGGATCGGCCTTGCAAGGGATGCTTCCTGTTTTCAAGCACCGAATTTCCTTTTTTTTAGAAACGCGCGTACTTGAGTCGGACTTCGTTTGATGCCGGTCAG
>Ga0082212_10009032_pt1 | contig 12899 bp, 9 predicted proteins | sample TergutNt197P3_FD_71548 | JGI IMG/M metagenome (GOLD analysis project Ga0082212, IMG submission 71548) | Neocapritermes taracua P3 segment gut microbial communities from Petit-Saut dam, French Guiana - Nt197 P3 | ecosystem: Host-associated > Arthropoda: Insects > Digestive system > Gut ... | reverse complement strand
GTTTCGAGCCGTCCGGCGAGAGTACCGCTGTAGTGGGCGTGTGCCCAGCGGCAACGGTCTTTGCGATCTTTCCTGTTGTGAGATTGACCGCTTTGACCTGACCCTTGTAACCGCTGCCGGTGACGTAGAGCGTTTTATTATCGGCACTGAGGGCAGCACCTTGGGGAAAAAATTCATTTCCCAGTGGAATGGTCTTAGTAATTTTGTCTTCGGCGGTATTGAGGACGGCAATTTCATGAGAATCCTTGTGGACAACATAAATCGTCTTTCCGTCATTGGTGGGACAGAGTTTCATGGGTCCTTTGTATGCCTCGGCGGCAAAGCCCTGAAAACAAGCGAAGATAACGAACAATGCCAAAACAGTACGATACACGATATTTTTCCCTTTATTTTACTGGAACTTAACTGCACTCCATCGTAGCATTGTCGGCAACGAAATTCAAGTAGGAACAAAATAAAACCGCAATTACTTGGAAGACCGGCATTTCGACATAGTGCTCTTGATCGAGGATTTATGATACCCGGTGCGGTTGAGTTTGTTCTACATTTTTGTCCATAACTTGTGCATGAGATGTCCTGTGGCAGAGAGAACCGCCTTGCCTTGGTCAGGTATGCCTTGGTCAGGCATCGAAGCAGGAGGATCCGATTGGTTGCCCTGACTCTCGCCTGTAACATTCCCAGCAGGTGCAATGGCGGCAACATTTTCGACAGGGGGTGCTTCTGGCACAGAGGGCGTTGCAAGTTGCGGCTGCGCACTCACGGGTAGGCTGGTACTCATTGCCACGTCTCTTGCACGTTCAATCACCCCTGACACCTGCGACTCTGAATCGCCAAAAACAGCATTGGTTTTTTCCACCAGACACTCCATTTCATGCGTTACACGTACCAGTACGTCCAACTGCATTTCAAGTTTTGGATAATGCTCAAAGAGTTTCTTTGATAATTCGGGGGCAACGTGCTGTCCATTAAATACTAAATTATTCATACCAGTATTCTAGTCAAAATTTGTAATGTTTCAATACGCCGGAAAAATTTTTCCGGACAAGCCGGACAGGGGCGTGGGTACCCAATTGCACAGCGCCGTATCCTTTTATAACGCTGTGGTCAACAATTACCGATAAAACGCCTTAATCATATCCCACGCTTCTTTGGGGGAATCCGTGAAGTGAAACAGTTCGAGATCGTCCCGATTGATCACGCCGGTCTCGACCAAATAATCAAAGTTCACACACTTTTTCCAAAATTCGCTGCCGAGCAAAATAATGGGAATGAGTTGCATACGCTCCGTTTGCCGCAGCGTTAACCCCTCAAAGAGTTCGTCAAATGTTCCAAATCCGCCGGGCGCACAAACCAGTGCCTTTGCCCGAAGCATAAAATGGAGTTTCCGCACATTGAAATAGTGAAACTGAAAGCACAGGTGCGGCGACATGTAAGGATTCGGACGCTGTTCGAAAGGAAGTTGGATGTTCAAACCAATGGACTGTGCCCCGGCATCGTGCGCTCCTCTGTTTGCCGCTTCCATGATACCGGGTCCGCCGCCGGTGCAGATGACGTAATCGTACGGTCCTTCATAGTCCGGCGGATATTGCTCCATTGTCTCTTGCGAAACAATTCGGGCAAACTCCCTGGCTTGTTCATAATAAACACTGGTCTCCACCTGTTGTTTCGCCCTGATCACAGCGTCTTTTGCCTCTTCGCTATGCGGAGACTCCTCGAGTCCCTTGATTGCCGCTGCCAAATGCCGCTGGGCTCGATTGGGAGAAACGAACCGAGCACTCCCAAAAACGATGATCGTGGAACGGATGCCCAACTGTTGCATGTACCATTCCGGTTTTTCCATTTCCAACTGAATCCGTGCCGACCTGGCGCGGTCGCTCATGATATAGTTTTGATCTTGAAAGGCTATTTCGTAACTCGGCGATTTGAGGTGTGATTTGACATCAACAAGGGAAACGTCGTCGGATAAAATATCGGAAACGGACAGTTTTTCAAACGATTCGGCAAAGGGAACGAGAATGTCGGTCATAGTGTTAGATACTTTTTGAGGGAACATGCCGCTTGATAACGGCGTATAACATAGACCACATTGTACACATTGATTTGGAAAATGAAAGTCTCACAATGCCAGCCGGACTGCATTTTTTTTTGTTTAAGGTATAATTCATACGCACACACAGCGTTAAGAAAACGGGTTTAGAACCGTTGTCGAACTCTGTTTTGTCATGAATTCATTGACCATTCTCATCACCGGAGCATCCGGCGGTATCGGTTCGGCAACGGCGAAACGTTTTGCCGATGCCGGGGCTGCCGTCATTCTCCATGCCCATCAAAACATTGCCGCCGTACAGACACTTCAGGAAACAATTCGACACCAAGGCGGCAAAGCAGAAGTTTTTTCAGCAGATTTTTCAAAGCCCGATGCTGCGGAAACGTTGTACCGACACGTTCTTGAACACACCAAATACATTGACGTTCTGGTCAATGCCGCCGGTCTCGATTTAATGTTGCCGACGCTGGCATCTCTTCCATTTGAGCAAAAATTACAGACGATATTACAGACGGACGTTGTAACGCCCATCCAGTTGTCCCGATTGGTCGGCAAACGAATGCAGGAGCAACAGCGTGGAACCATTGTTTTTCTCGGTTGGAACGGCGTCGATTACGGTTGGCGAGGAGAAACCGCTCAACTTTATGGAGCGGCAAAAGGAGCACTGATCGGTTTCAGCCGTTCCCTTGCCGAAGACCTTGCACCGGACGTGTTGGTACGCTGTCTCTCGCTTGGGTGGATCAAAACCCGGTGGGGAGAAAAACTGACCGAAGCAATCGAACAACGTTACGCCGCCGATTCACGGCGCAATCGCTGGGGAACCCCGGAAGAAGTGGGTGCCGTGATCGAATTCTTGACGAAAGAGGAGGCGAAGTACATTGACGCTATCGGTTTGCGGCTGGATGGGGAAAAGAAAAGTTTTTTCCAACGTGAATAAAAGCCAGACGCTCTTGTATTTTGTCGCAAGTCTGTCAAAATAGGGGGATATTCTAAAAATTTATGTCAAAAACAGGCACTAATCCATTGATGTTTATGACCGCACCAGTTCGGTTCGTTGGTTCGCTGACGTTCGGACTTATATTGTTGACAATCCTGCTTGCCCTGATGGCACTGGGGACATTCATCGAATCCGAATACGGTTCCGCTGTGGCACAATCTGTTATCTATGGAAATTTTTTGTTTCAGACCCTCATGGGCTTGCTCGCACTCAATCTTACGTTCAGTATCCTTAAGCGATTTCCCTGGAGGCGTTATTACATTCCCTTTTTGCTTACGCACGTCGGCATCCTTATTCTCCTGCTCGGTTGCTTCATGACATGGCAACGCGGCGAGGAAGCCCAAATCACCTTGGCAGAAGGAACCGTTGGCAACGCCGCTGTCAAGCCGGAGCAAAAACAGTTGGAATTCAAATATGTTCTTCATTCCCCCGCCGATGCGCCCGAACCAGTCCGCGTTCCTGTATCGCTAGGTCCCTTTAGTTGGCGCGATTATCAATACGAAAATTGGATTAAGGATGACAAGCGATACAAAACGTTCCTATGGTATGCCATGAAATTTATAAGTCGAACGACCAAATTTTCGTGCGACGGCATTACTGTTGACATACTCGACTACCATGCCAATTCAACCCTTGAGCCGGTTCCTCCGTTTGATGTGAGCGTTCTGTGGAATAAAACTGTCCAAACGATTAGCGAACTTGGCGAAACCAAAGAAGCCCCCCGTAACTGGGAACAGGTCCGCTTGGACCTGCGGCAACGACACGGCGTATCAGAATTGACCGACGTTCGTGGAGTCAATGGAATGATGTCGCAAGGAGAGCGGATTTCATATTGTTTGGCAGCGTCCCAGGAAGAGTTAACAGCCTTCCAAAAAAGCCGCCCTAAAGGCGGAAACAACGCCGGACTCTGGGGAGAAATCGTTTTGTATTACAGCGGTTCTCACTATTCGGTCAACGTCGATCAACTGATTGCTTTCACCGACAACAGCCGCTTTGAAGTGGAAGGCTCCGGTTTGCAAATTGGTGCCGTTCGGTTTAGCGAGCGAGGTCCCATCATTCGGTTTACTGTTTTTACGCAGAACGGAAAACACGCAACGATGGCTTTGATGCCTGATAATCCCGAATTGAATGTGCAGGCTCGGGAACAGGGAATCTTCGGTTCATATTGGGTGGACCCGCATCGCATTATGCAGCAAAGTTCCGGTCACGCCGAGCATCCGATGTTAAAACGGCTTGCAATGCAGCGATTGGACTTTATGCAAGGACCAGACAAAAAACTGTACTACAGGCTCTGGTCGGGACAGAAAATCATTGCCGACGGGGTTGTGCCTGATCGGGGGACTCAGAAAAAACCACAATTCAAGGTTGCCGAGCAAACACCCCATGAGGCGGAAATCATTATTGACCGGTTCATTCCACAGGATTTTTTCGGCGGTCGAATTGTGCCTGCTCCGACTAGCAGAATGCGGCAAAATGAGCACCGGCTTAAACTCTGCGTCGTATTCGAGGGCAAAGAAGACATATTTTGGATACGCGCCACTGAACCGACAGTGGTTCCATTACTGCCGGAACAGGATCAAATCCATTATGTCTATGGTAACGGAAAGACGCTTTGTGTGCAGTTAAATTTTGAAACCATCGATCTTGGATTCGGCATTCTCCTGAAACAATTCGAGAAGCATACCGAACCGGGAACGCAGATGCCCTCACGTTTTTCGAGCCTGATTGATTACGTTGAACCGGTAGAATCGAAGAATGCTCACACGTCATTTTCGCGCGACCTGACGGAGTACCGAGCACTGCCGGGCGGCGAAAACGTTCTCATTTCGATGAATCGTCCCGGATATTTTTTCGGGAAAAGGCGCGGCTATCGAATCTATCAATCTTCGTACCTCGGACCGTTTTATCCTGACCAACCCCAGCTTCATGAACTTTACGACGGTTCTATTTTCCCTTGGGAAACCCGACCGCGTGAGTCTGTCGCGATGAGCACCCTATCGGTGAACGCCGATCCCGGACGCAAATGGAAGTATTTTGGCAGTTTCCTCATTGTACTGGGGACCGCCTTGTTTATTAAGAGAAAACGTTGGTAATTTATGTCCCTTAAACACCCCTTTATTATCGCCCTTGTTGGACTCTTCTTGATTTGTTCGGGAGGCAGTCTCTTTGCGCAAAACGTTTGGGAAACGACCCCCGTCTTTCACAACGGTAGAGTGATGCTGTTGCATACTTTTGCCCGACAAGTCGTTCGGCAAATTTGCGGCTCGGAACGGCCTTTCCTCGTTCGGGATGATGCTGCCATCTCCGATTTTAATCAGGTGATTGCCGCTCTCAAAAAGCAAGATCAGGAGAAACAAGATTTTGGCGACCTCGGCAGTGCGTCTACCGGATACAGTTTTTTGAACCCCAACGCTACGCTAGATGGCGGTATGGACCGACATTACAGCCATTTCAAGATTGCCAGTGATGGACAGCAAATCCAAACAACATTGCCGATTCAGGGACTTTCCCTAGCACAAATCGAACGAATTGCCGATCGTGTCCGGCAGTTAATTCCGATGGAAGGCCGCTATGTTGAAGCCTCTGAACTCTTGATTTCATTGATTTGCGAACCTGAAGTTTGGGCATACGTTCCTATTTTTCTTGTGCCAGATTCAGAGTATCTGCAAGAATTTTTCGATGTGTCCTTCGCAGGGGACCGAAGGACCTCGCAGTACCGTGTTTCTCTGCATCAGTTGGAAAAATCGCAACGGTACAAACAGCGGTGTGCAGAAATACAGAGGCGAAAGAAACTCGGTCAGGCCACCAATAATTCAACCCTGTTTGATCAAATTACGGAGCGGTTGGAGAGCCAGTCTCGAGCATTTTTGGACTTAACATTCCATCCGCAGCGTCAACTTCCCACTCGGATGCTTGAGGTGCTTATTCAGACCACCAGCGAGCAGTCTTCCTGCGCTACCGCCCTGGATGCCTGGGCTTATCTTCTGTCGTTGGGCGAAATACCGGGACGGCAAGCGACTGAACAAGCCTTGCATTCCGACGAACTGATGATTCTCCATCCAACGACGCACCGTTGGCATGAAATTGCCGATAAATTGCGTTTCATGACGCAAATTTATGGTCGAACCGATTCTGTCGGCAATCCCATTTTGCCCAACGCCCCTGTTGTCGAACAGCAATATGAAATACTCATTGACCTTATCGACACGAATCTTGCCGAAGCCGCCGCTCTTATGGAAACGGTTTATCCCGGTGTTTCCTATCGTTTGCATGGAAACGATCATGCTGTCAACGTAGAACGGTTATTGCCAAAACTGAACTCGCCGGAGAATCAAGGCAAACAGGCAGCGATCCGAAGAATAGCGATTAGTTACTACTACTCGACAAAAAAGTTGCGAAATGAAGTCGAAGCGGCTTACCTTGCTCTCTACGACAACGGTCTTTCATTTCGGTTTTTGCCGCTGGCGTCGCCGTTGGTGTTGGAAATGGGAATCACACAAAACAATCTCAATGTGCAACCGTGGGCATCGGCTACCATGATACTGGGAAGCGGCGAAACATTTGTTAAACGCTTTCTTGATCCCAAATCGGTCCACTCGAGAACAGATGCAACGAAACACAACAGCACACTTGACGAAGCCTCTCTTCCAATGATCTCCGATGAAACGGAAGATGCCGATGCTGTTCCATCGCCGGAGAAATTCGTAGAAAACCGCACACAGATTGATCTTGGAACACCTTCGTCGTTGGAACGAGACTTGTTTCAAACACACGGATCGAAGGAAGGGAATATCCGTATGATTTTGGCGAACCAAGTTCTCATTGGAACAATCCGATCCAACATGTGGGAACTGTTACTATCGTACACGGCTCATCCGGGAAGAGAATATGGACATCACGACTCCTACCGCGCTGTTCAGTTGCAACAGGCTGTCCGCGACGCAGCAGCACTGATAGAAAAGCAGAAAAAGCCATTTGTGAACGAAGAAAACAGGCAGATAACTGAATTGTTTGCTAAAACGACGTATCCAGATTTCAGTGCGTCAAAAAAATTACTGAAAGAATACCGATATAACCGCTTACACCCTTTTTTCTGGATGGGAGTGTTTGCATTGCTTGCGCTCCTCTTGAACGGCGGCTCTTGCATTGTCGCTGCTGCTCGGGATAAATCGGCTGTCGTTAAAACAGTCTCGATCCACTCGACAACACACGGAAAAAACGAAGAAAAGCAACTGCCGGATTACACAAACTCGATTGAGGAGTGGCTCTTCATCAGCAGTATCGGGATGCTGATGTTGGCAATCATGATTGCCTTCATTGGCGGAGTAATGCGAGCAGGAATTACCGGTTGGATTCCGGTAACGAACATGTATGAAACCGTGGTCATGATGGCTCTTTCGTCGGCAATTCTCGGCGTGTGGTATGCTCTTCATCCCATTCTGCATCCCGCTCTACAGTTGGCACTGTTTTACTCCAAATTTCCTAATTTCAGTACATGGCAGGAGTGGTTTGCTGCGGCGAAAATGCGAAAAACCGCCATCTCTTCTCTCAAAGCAGAGGGCGAGGCTGCAATGCGCGGAATAGCGGAAGAATTTGGCATTCCCGGAGGTATGACTATCGGTGATCGCCGTCTTGGTGACCGCCGCACTGCGTTCAGACGAGAATCGGAAGGATGGGAGGCACAACATGTCAATGCCGCCCTGCGAAAAGTGGCAGGACAATGTCTGCTCACTGCACCACGGCTGATTTTGACTTTTGCTACGTTTTATTGGATTGTGGTGCTGGCAAACGGCAGCGAGTACGTTGCTGAACACGATTTTTTTGCGTCGGCGGTCAATGTTTTTGCTGCAAATAGTTTCATTGATTCACTAACGATCATTGCATGCGTTGGCTTAATGCTCTGGTACATTCCTTATGCGCTGCTGACACTGCTCGTGATGCCTGTAGTATTGTGTCGTCCCTCCTGGATCGCAGCCGAACATGGGATTCAATCATTTGAAACGACAATCATCGTAGAACCGGCTACAAAATTTGGAACAACACTTCACATGTCGTCGGTATTATCTCGCACCGAATTGAGCGGAGTTTTTCGTGGAGAAGCGCAAGATGCATCCCAAAATGTGAATAATTCCAGCGGCGAGGCGTGGTTCAAACAGGCACGAAATGCCGCTTTAGAACGAAAATTGTTCATTGCGGTTACGGCTGGTATTGTTTGTGTTGTGGCTCTGATTGCCAGTACGTTTAATCCAGACATTCGTCCGATAGCGGCGGTGTTACGCAGCAATTTTTGGTTGACGGTGCATGTAACGGCAATCATCGTGAGTTATGCGGCGGCATTCATCGCGTGGGGAACAGCGGCGGTCTCTCTTGGTTATGTGGTGTTTGGACGTTATCAGCGTATCGAGCCGGGACTGCCAAACGAAAAACAGACGGTATTCTTGCCGGCACCGTGCCAAGTATTTGCGCCGATCATCGAAATGCTCCTTAAAATGGCATTGTTGCTGTTGATTGTGGGAACGGTGCTCGGAGCACGATGGGCGGATTATGCATGGGGACGCTTTTGGAGTTGGGATCCCAAGGAAGTTTGGGCACTCATCACCATTCTGTTCTTCGCCATCGTATTGCATGGAAAAACCGCCCGATATTATGGAGCGATTGGAATCACCGTGGGAGCATTGTTTGCATCAATTGCAGTGATCATCACTTGGTATGGCGTTAACTTTATTTTCAATGGAAGCGTCCATGCGTATGGCGGCGGCTCGGAAAGCAGTGCCACGCTCTTTTTATTCGTGTTCATTGCCGTAAACCTTCTCTGGGGAACTCTGGCTCTGTTGCGTTACGTCGTCGAAGTTCATGGCAGCGAAGCAGACGCATAAAGTGAGGAGTTGCCCAGAAGTAACATTTTACAAGGTTCTATCCCGTAAAAAGCCATCAATCCGATACCGAAATACCGTGAAAGGAATGGGACACGCCTCGTGTGGAGCGAGGACGCTGTGCGAGGAAGCGGACATAGAAACCTCTGGGTTGAAAGAAAATGTTAAAGATCGTCACGCATTACCACGTCGGAAATGCCGGTGTGGTAGCCGAAAAGTTGCCAATCCAAACTATTTTTGCAAAAATTACAAAACTTGCACACCTACGAGACCGAACCTCTTGAAATAATGCAATTTTTTGTTAGACTGCTTGGATAAGTCAGTGCTCGGGCGAACCTGACACAAGGGGACATGCGCATAAAAAATTTCAAGATTAGGATTATTCTACCCGCTGTGCTCGTTGTGGTTGTTCTGACGGCAGTGCTGGCTGCCTACAGTTCTACGAAGTTCCTGAATTATTGCGATGTTCTTATCAACGAAAGAATTGATGCTAATACCCGCGCACTCCACTATTTCATCGAAAACTGCCGGGCGAATTCCAAGGCGGCTGCCACGTCGATGGCATGTAACCCGAAAGCCGTCAATGCTATAAAATCCCTAAATAGGGAACAAATTCTTGAAATTTTTATTCCGACCCAAGATTTATACCAAATCAGTTACTACACCGTCACCGACGGGCATGGTGTCGTTTTGGCGAGAACGCAAGCCCCAGAAGATTTCGGCGATTCAGTTTTATCACAACCGATTGTTCAACAAGCCCTGGCGGGTCAGGATCACACATGCTTCGAATCGAGTTCCACTGCCAAGGTTTCCATCTGCACCGGAGTACCCGTTTATGATACAGAGGGAACGTTGATTGGCACCATTTCGGCGGGTGTCCGATACGACACAGACGATCTTGTCGATTGGATGAAACAACAATTTAACTCCGATATTACGGTATTTTTTGGAGATACAAGGGCTGCGACAACCGTTACCGACACGCAAGGAAAACGAATCACGGGGTCGCAAATGCCGCCGCATATTGCCAAAGTTGTCCTTGAGGGAAAACAGGAGTTTTATGGCGATGTGAAGATGTTCGGGTTGTCGTACAAGGCACTGTACATGCCGCTCATTAACTCAAATGGAGAAGTGTTTGGTGTCATTTTTTTCGGATTTCCTATGACGGAACTTAAGTGGCGGGCGGAGTCTCTCATTTGGAACACCTCCATTATCAGTGTGATTGGTGTAGTGTTTTCCATTGTGGTTTTGTACTGGGCAGTTTCGGCAATTAGTGCACCACTGAATAAATTGTCCAGAGAAATGAGCAAAATGGAAGCGGGCAGGCTGAGCGTTGTCATTAGCCCTGGAAACGATGACGAAATCGGGCATGCTGGTCAAGGTTTGCAGAGAGTTGCCGACACTTTGCTTAGATTGATCAACGATATCAGTATTACCATTGCCGAACACGAAAAGGGGAACACGGACTACCGGCTCGATGTCAGCCATTTTCAAGGTAAGTACCGCCTGCTCGCAGACCATATCGCCACCTTGTCTAGCCGCGGAATGGAAGACCAACTGACGAAACTTCCGAACAGGCGCAGTTTCGACAATCGGCTGCAACTTGAGTGGAGTCGCTCCGTGCGGGAAAAAGTATCGCTCAGTGTTTTGATGCTCGACTTGGACCACTTCAAAATCTATAATGACACGTATGGACATCTTCAAGGCGATGTGGCGTTGCGAATGATTGCCAATGTGTTGCGTTCAACGATCAAGCGTGGTTACGACTTTGCCGCCAGATGGGGGGGAGAAGAATTTGTTATCTTATTGCCGGGTACAGATTCAGCGGGGGCGATGAAAGTTGCTGAATCAATTCGCGCAACAGCCGAGAATATGGACATTTCCCATCTCAACGATGGGCACACGGAAAAGATAACGGTCAGCATTGGAGTGTGCACGCTCATACCATCGTCGGGAGACACGGTTGAAAACTTGGTTGCCCGCGCCGACAAGGCACTGTATCGGGCAAAAGAAACCGGTCGGAACAGCGTCTGCCAGTATTCGGACCAGGATTGTCCAGACTGACTCATGCGATAACAAACGTCAGCAAAAGTGCTATTTTCTGACAGTATTTTTTTGGACCGTTGTTTCTTGTTCCTTAAAAATAAGAATTAACCTAGAAAGTTCTTGACTTTCTATCTTTTTTGTTATAATTAGCATCGCAGAGGCTTGGGAAACATCGCAGACCGTCGCAGAAATTACCAGCAATTCGCAGAGAAATTTGTACAACATTTAAGCAACTTTTCAAAAGATTATGGGGCACTTCTAAAAACTTGTTATTTTTGTGGTAGTCCTCGACAATGGGCAAAAAGTGATAAGATACGCACATCGCTTCACTTTTTTCCTTTGCCAACTTCCATGAGCCACGGGCAATTCGGCTTCTTCGACTAACTTGCCCCCGTCTTGGCGGACAGTGTTTTCCACAGGATACTGACACAAGAAAGGGTCCCTACCATGCAACGCAAATCATCCAACACCAGAGGCTAAACGCTATTGTAGCGTTTATCGAACCAACGCAAAACCAAAATTTGAAAATCGTTATCCGCTTGAAAACCTTGTATTTCAAGGCTCAAATCAAAAGCCCTCGGTGAGAATCGAACTCACAACCTCAGCATTACGAAAAAGGATTTTTCAGATTCGTTTTCACACTCGCCGGAGTTGAAAATAATGGGAAAAGCCCGCAAACACAGGCGTTTCCCGCCTCAAACGACTCTTCCATTCTCCTCCATTTTCGTTCAAAGTCAACCACGCAAACCCATTTTTTCGACGGAAAACCCATATTCTTCGTCGATGTTTTCAGAAAACCCATACAAACCCATACGGATTTTCCGAGGATTTATAGGGCTGCTAACTAAATTTGAATTCTGTGGAGAAACCACCCATTTTAACGTTTGTCAATTTGACACCGACGACTGCCGACCAAAACAATCTCATCAGTCTGCCTAAACCGCCTAAAGTCTGGTCAAATTTATGTAGCAGCCCTATAACGCGTTTTTCACGTGATTCTCACGTGTTTCGTTTAGGTCTGCGGCAAAAGGTCAGACATACTATCGCTATAGGAAAGGCGACAAGAAAGGTCGAGAGCGTTTGTTAGATGACTGCCGACTCACTGCCGATGCAGAAGCAAAAGCATTCTCGCTTCCAGATTTTGAGTTCAAGCCTCTTGAAGGCAAAGAGCTTGAAGCGGCATTGACACCGCATCAACTGCCTTCCACTGACGCAGGCATAACAAGTGCGCCTGCTCCGAAAGGTAAAGGAAAATAGCCCCGCCATTTTCTGCGAACCCCCTTACGAAAGCACATGAAAATCAATCTCGATAGTCAGCGGGATGTCTAGTACTCCGATACCGAAGAAACCATTTTTCAAAATTTGAATAAAAAAGCGTCTGCGTAAATGAAGTGGACTCATTTCATGAGATGATCTCTCCAAAATTCAAGGTTGTCAAATTCAAAGGGATAGTCGTAGCGATTCACGAAGTCTTCTATAAATCCAGAGTCGTCAGGTACTCTATTCATAAATGCCCGGAGCGATGCAAGCGCATCTACCGCCCTGCTAATTTTGGGATGCTGGCTGTTTGCGCCAACCCTATCGTCATTGCAGTACAAATAATTTTTATCTATTTCTGGTTTTATATTGTCCCACACATCCTCGTTTCCAAAATGAGGCGGGAGGATGAACGTATCCCCTTGCATGTGATAGAACAATACTTTTTGAACAGCAGTCGAAAGCAATTGCATAGCTGTTTGGACATCGTTAACCAACGAATTGAACTCTTCCTCTTCTGACGAAAAACTACGAATTACAGCGGCTACTTCGTCTTTGTCTTTGCACTTACTCAACTGTATAATTATTTCGTTCAACTCTGCTATTTTCTTGTCCTTTTCGATGATTTCATCCTGGGCAAGGTCATACTGCTCCTCTAGGGTCTGATGGGTAACATAAG
>Ga0082212_10009031_pt1 | contig 12899 bp, 12 predicted proteins | sample TergutNt197P3_FD_71548 | JGI IMG/M metagenome (GOLD analysis project Ga0082212, IMG submission 71548) | Neocapritermes taracua P3 segment gut microbial communities from Petit-Saut dam, French Guiana - Nt197 P3 | ecosystem: Host-associated > Arthropoda: Insects > Digestive system > Gut ... | reverse complement strand
AATGCTGATAAGGCCGCTTTAACGGGACGGAAACCCGTCCAGAAGCTCTATTATCATCACACCGGTTATGTCGGGGGTCTAAAGACGGTTAATTATGAAAAACTCGTTGCCCGGCACCCGGCTGCACCCATGGAAAATGCGGTTAAGGGGATGCTTCCCAAGGGGCCGCTGGGCAGGAAGCTGTTCAAAAATGTAAAGGTATATGCTGGGTCAAAACACCCTCATGCTGCCCAAAATCCACAGCCCATTAACCTGTAGAGGAGTATTTGTGATAAAGAATCTTGGAATTGGTACCGGAAGAAGAAAAACCTCCGTTGCCCGGGTCTATGTCCGGGACGGAAAAGGTTCAATAGTAATTAATGGAAAAGAGTTAAATCAATATTTTTCCCAGGGTGAGCATGCCATGATGGTGCGCCAGCCGCTCATGGTTACCTCCAGCGAAAACAAGTTCGATGTGGTTATCAATGTCTACGGCGGCGGCTCAAACGGCCAGGCCGGGGCATGCCGGCATGGTTTGGCCAGGGCGCTTTGCCAGCTGGATCAGGGTAATGTCGTATCCCTGCGGAACAACGGTTTCCTTACCCGGGACCCGCGTATGGTGGAACGGAAAAAATTCGGACGGAGCGGGGCGCGCCGCCGGTTCCAGTTCAGCAAGCGTTAGCCTGAATACACCTGAATACACAAAAGCAGAAAAGACAGCTCTGGCTCTTGTCGCTCGGGCGGAGCAATGTTCCCATGGGTTAAGGTGCAAGCTCGAAAAGAAAAAAATCCCTGGCGATATTATCCAAGAAGTTCTGGATCACCTTGTTGAACTGAACCTGGTAAACGATCTGCGCTACGCCCAACTGTGGCTAAAGATGAAAATTACCAGGGGAAACAAGGGCCCTCGTATGCTTTCGCTGCTTCTAAAAGCCAAAGGGATTGATAACGAAACAATTGATGCGGCATTGGCTGCGGTGCTGCCGCCGGAGGCGGAATCAATGCTGCTTCGCAGCCGCCTGAATAAAGCAAAGAACCTGGATGATTCAAAAACTGCGATCCGGCGTTTCCTGAAAATGGAAGGGTTTTCTGTGGAAGTTATCGAGCGGTTTTTTGAAGAGCAATAGAACAAAAAAAATACTGGTTTTTCGATTTATCTAATAATCCTACTAGATTCTGTAGGTAAAAAACAGGCAAAAACAGCCAAACCTACAAGGAATTGTAGATTGGCAGCTCGCTTTCCCGGCCGTATATTTTTTTACATGCGTGTTTTAAAACGTGCGAATTATTTTTTAGGAGGAATACTTATGAAGCGGTATTCAATTTTAGTCATTTTCTGTTTAATCACACTTTTTTCGGCAGCCATTATTTTTGCCCAGCAAAGCGGCTTTACCGGCCCTTCCGTCCCCGCAGCCGTCAACGGACAGGCCGGGTATCAGGCAGTAACCGTTAGCCAGTTGCAGACACTAACTGCCAAAAAAACGTACGTTACTTTGACAGGAAATATTACTCAATCTGCAGGGCGCAATAATTACACCTTCCGGGATTCTACCGGAGAAGTTACGATCAAGATTGATCGTCATTATTGGTGGAACCTGTCTGTCGGCCCTTCCGACAGGGTGCAGCTCCTTGTTGAAGTTGAGGTAAAAAAGAACGGAAGGATTGAGGTCGAAGCAAAAGGTATCAGAAAGCTGTAATCACTCTGTTAAACAGGCGGGTGCTATTTTTACGGTATGTAAAAGTGTATCCGCCTAAACAGAAACAGGCGTTTTTTGTATTATTCAACATATAGGAGGTATACAAATGAAAAAGTATACATTCTTTTGTATCTGCTGCTTACTGTGTTTATTTTTACCGGCAATTGTTTACGGACAGGGTTTTAGCGGGCCAGGCGCCAGAGGGTCAGGACAGCCCGCAGCGTTTTTTGAACCAATTCTGTTAAGCCAGGCAAGGGCTCTCCCCAAAGATTCCTGGGTAGTATTATCCGGAACTATTGTAAACACGCTGCCGGGCGGCAAGTATTATACGTTCAGGGATTCTTCCGGAGAAATTGCCGTAGAGATTGGGGCAAAAGTCTGGCGGGGATTGTCTGTTGAACCGTCCGACAGAATTGTAATTTACGGAAAAGTAAAAGAAAAAAAAGGCCAGGTTTCAATTGAGGTAAAAGCCGTGTCCGGCTCCGGCAGGACGAATACCAGGCAGGGACATGCTGTTACCATCATGCAGCCCATTACCGTAAGCGAAGCAAGGAACCTTCCTCATGGTTCATGGATAATACTAACCGGAAATATAGTTAACTCTTTGGGAAAGGAATATTATACCTTCCGCGACTCTACAGGGGAAATAACAATTGAGATTGAACGGAAAGTGTGGCGGGGATTGTCTGTGGGTGTATCCGACCGAATCGAAATTCACGGCGAGCTTGAAATAAAAAAAGGCCAATATTCTATTGAAGTAAAAGCAATACGGGGGTTATAAAAAGTGCCGGGTAATGTAAGCGCTGCCGTTACAAAAATTTTTCAGACACGCGACGAACTGTCCTTCCGCAACATCAGGGGCGGGCTTTTACCTGTCCTGCTGGTTTTCCCCCTCGCCGTTATCATGGGGAATTTACGGTATTACGATCACAGTTTTGCATTTATAGGATTTGAATCATCGCAGTTGATGTTTTTCCTTCTTGGCCTTGGCCAGCTTACGTTATTCTTTACGCCCAAACGATTAATAATTCCGTTCCTCCATATAGCGGCTCTTGCTTCGGCAGTAATCCTGCCTTTCCTGATTTTTCTGCCGATAGGGTTCGGTCAGTATGCCCTTTATATGGTTTTTAAGTATTTTAACGGTTTATGCGCTGCCTGCGCTTTTTATCTGTTCTGTTTTGTATTGAACAATGTTGAACGGCTTGCAGGTCTTGCACTTATTCAACTGTATTATGGCGTGTACTATACAACGCTGGTTTTATTTCCTGCCCTTCATGCAGCAGGAGAAACCTGGGGCGGTGTTGTTGTAATAATGTTATTTCTTGTAATTATTTTTTTCTTCCGCACCAAACGATGGTCCCTGCACAAACTGGAAACTAACACCGGCAGCAGCGGCAGCGGATCGGGTGTCCCCTTTGTTATCGGTTTAGGCGTTATCCATTATATGATTATGTGCGTTAGTAATTACATCGACTGGACAGAACACAGTATTTCCGGTTTTGCCTTTGGGCTGGGCACACTGATATCAATCGGGCTTATCATTATTATCCAGCTTTTAAAGGAGCGTAACGCCCTTTTAATTTGGCTTATGTTCCTGGTTTTTACCTTGTTAGGCCTTGCCGCCCTTCTGTACAATACACCGGCAGGTATTATTGCCGGTTCTTTTGCCTACGGCATGGGAGACAGCTTTGGTTATATTATTTTCTGCTATGTATGCGCCGGTTCCATTAAACGGAGCAAATCCCTGCGAATGTTCAGGTTATACTGCCTTGTCTATTTTATTGAATATTTTATTATTTCCGGTTTGTTCTCTTTTTATTTTTATTATTTTGACGGCCCTGATAAAGTTCTGGCTTTCGGCATTGTATTGGTATTGGTTTGCCTGTGCCTGTTGTTCATGCCGCTGATACAAAAACAATTGTTTAACGCCGACTGGACCGACGGGCTTTATTTGCGGGACATGGAAGAATATTCCAGGCCTTTGGCGGAAACGGAAAAAATCAATGACAAAAACCAATTGGAATTAACGCCTCGCGAAAAAGAAATATTTACCATGCTGCTGGACGGCACGGCGCCAAAAGAAATCGGTTTTACCCTGAAGGTTAGTTACCATACGATTTGCTTTCATCAAAAAAACCTGTATCGGAAATTAGGTATCCAGAGCAGGGCTGAACTTTTTGCCCGATATAAGGGATAACAAAGGGCGCTAATGAGTCGATAGTCTGCCCAGCCTTTTTTCCAAATCTTCTTTTAACCCGGCAGGCAATTGCGGCAAGGATGTTGCCATCTCAATATATTGAAGGGCAGTCTCTTTGCTTCCAAGCCGCCGCTCCGCGTCGATTGCCAAAGAACGCAGCGCCAGGGCTTGTACGGTTATTGAACAGGGCACTTTCCATTTTACATCCGGCGCTGTTAGCATTTTCAGCGCAGCCCTTCCTTTTTCATAGCAGCCCTGACGGAAATAATCAAAACCAAGCCTGAGGCGGGATCGGGGATAATTTTTTGCCGCTGCTGCTAGCAGCAGGGCGGCAGTATTATTGTTGTTTTGATCCCGCCGCCTCCAAAGCATGGCAAGGTTTTCTTCGTCGCACAGGAATCGCGCTGCTGCATCCAGGGGGGCGGCGGCAATTTTTATAAAAGCGGCGAACAGCGATGCAAGGCCGAAAATGTCTTTAACATTATGATCGCAGATCCCCAATAATGCCTGACAAGAAGCAGACCCTTTTTTTTCTGTAAAATCTTCCCCGCTCCTTAAAAAATTAAACCAGATATCAGGGGCCATTGCGCCCGGGGTATCGCCGGTGCGATCCAGCCCCAGCACCTGGGTTTCTACATTGGCCTGTGAACAACTGGAAATTACCCGCTTCCAGAGCCGCCGGGCAGGGTGTAGAAGGTCAAGCTGCATTACTTGCGGGAATGCCAAACCATTCATCAGGCAGCGTGTTTTTAACAGCGGCGTATCAAAAGATTTGCCGTTGTATGTCGTAAGAAAAAACGGTTTGTTACAATTGTTTATTACCGAAAGGGCGTTTTCCAGAAAATCGTTTTCGCCGGGATAGTCCAGCAGTAAAAATTGTGTAACCTCTAGTTTTTTATAGGCACTCTGTTTGCCCTTTTCCGGAATAAAGCGCCCGAATGCGGCAAGAAAAGCAACCGTTCCTGCGCCGCCGGACAAACCTGTAGTTTCAAGGTCAAAAAACAAAAACCGGTCTGGTTCAGGCAAAGCACCGGTAGTATCCGGGTTTTTTGCCAAGTCCGGAAGCAGCCAGGGAAGCGTTACCGGCAGTACCGCCGGTAACGCCAGGGGGAGGGTAAGGGTACGGCTCATTACTTTGTATCCGGCTTCCTTCCATTTTGTTCCATCAGTTTTCCTGGAAGATTTTTTTACCGGTTCTTTTTCTTTTTTTTCGCACTGAGGAGCGGGAACACAGGGAGTTGCGTGTTGTTCTTTGGTATTCCGTATACGTTCAAGCCTGGCGCGGAGGTTTTGCGGCATTATTGTGAATTGCTCTCTGCCAATTCTTTATAGCTTATTTCCGGGTGGGTATACCTTCTTCTTTTTTGAGTTTTGTTTTTATAGTTTATTGCCTTTTGGGGGCAATATTGAATACATGCTACACATTGTTCGCATTTATTGTTAAATTGCGGTTTGTTGTTTATCATCTGTATATTGTGTACCGGGCATAGTTCTTTACATATACCGCAGCCCGTGCAATCATTATTTACAATGTAGTCTTTGTCTATTGTCGATACTTTTTTTATAAAATCATTATTAATAGCGGCAAAAAACTTTTTGGATTTTTTAATGGTATTGTTTTCCTTGTTTTTTATCGAGTTGATGATAGGGATTAGTTTTTTTTCTGACCTTTTTGTGATTTTATCTACATTTTTGCTCATCTCATATAAAAGGACATAATTCGAGAACATCTTTATTCCCCGGCCGTAGTTTAACCTGACATTGCACGTTTTTAGAAGCAATTCGTTCATTTGACTGACAGCATTTGATGGAACGCCGCCATACGTTGCAATTGCATAATAATAGGTATTTTCGTTATTGGTAATTTTTAATTTTTCTATAAATTCCGCCACTATTTTAGGCAAACCCCAATAATAAGTCGGAAAAACAAAACCGATTGTATCGTATTGTTTTGACAGGCTGTATCCCTGCGGTTTTGCCATACAGACAATTTCCCCGCCCCCAAGTGTTTGTACAATGGTTTTTGCAGCATGTAAACAATTGCCTGTTCCGGAAAAATAAAAAACGATATTGTTCATATATAATCCTGACAAACCCTTTAAAAATATAGTATATTAAAACCTAAACAGCGGGAAGGGGTATTAAAATGGTACGCAAAATCATTAAAATTGATGCTGATAAATGCAGCGGCTGCGGCTTGTGCGTTAATGCCTGTCATCAGAAAGCTATAGCTATTGTTGATGGCAAGGCTAAGCTTATGCGCGAAGATTACTGCGACGGGCTGGGGAATTGCCTGCATGGTTGCCCGACCGGGGCTATTTCGATTGAAGAAAGCGAGGCAATACAAGAAACACCAGTCTGCCAAGGTGCCGCAGTTTTGCAGATGGCTGACGATAATGCAGCGAATAGCACAACAAGCGAGCTGCATCAATGGCCGGTACAATTAAAACTGGTTCCTGCCCATGCGCCCTATTTTGACAATGCCCATGTATTGATTTCCGCCGACTGCGCCGCCTATGCCTGCGGAGATTTCCATAACCGGTTTATGAAAGATAAAATCACCTTTATTGGCTGTCCCAAGCTGGACGATGTTGACTACTGCGATAAACTCACCGAAATCTTTGTTAAAAACAATGTTATGTCAATTACGGTGGCAAGAATGGAAGTACCCTGCTGCGGTGCAATTGCAGAAGCTGTCGCAAGCGCTGTAGAAAAGTCCGGTAAAAAAACGCCATTGCAGATAGTTACCCTGTCTATCAACGGGGAAGTTGTAGAAGGATAATCAGAACAGCCGTTTTTGAAATCCCTTTAAGCCTATATCAAGTGAAATAAAGGGCGCCGGATGATGTCCTCCGCCTGCGCCTGCCCTTATTTGAATGCCGAAGTTTCTTACAGGGACAAGGGCCGTGCCCAGGCAGGCGTTCCAGACAAGGTTGTCCTTTCCATAGTGTATCCAGTCGTTCCAGTCAAATGAACCGCCGCAGCCTGCAGAAGCAGCAAGGAAAAAGATCAACCTTCCCCCAAGGAGGCTTAGGCTTTCCCGGGGCTCTGCCTGAAGTGTCAGGGAAAAGGCTGTCCTCTTTTCGCCGGAAAAGTCCCCCGGATTGTGCGGGAAGAAATGCCTTTGGACATTCCCGCGATCAAAGGCGGCAATTTCGGGAGGGAGCCCTGTCTTTCCAAAAACGGAAGAGCCAAAGCAGGAAAGCCCAAGGCTAAAACCGCCGCCCATGGGAATTGCCGCCGCAAGATCGACGCTGACAAGATCAAAAAGATCGCCATCATCCGGCGCAAACCTAAAACGATTTTCTATCCGTACCCTAAAACCCCGTGAAGGAAAAAGGGAATGATCAAGGCTGGTATAGGTATAGGCTGCGGCAATGCCCGCCATTGAATGTGTTTCGTTATCGTCCGCAAGCCAGAAATATTCCGGCCACATGCTAAAGGAGTTTTGACGGTTAATGCGCACGCCCGCTTTTACAGCCCCGTGGAAATAAAGGAGGCGTTCCGGGACAATTTCCTCCCTGTTTAGTATGCCCTTTACCTGCAATTCCTGATCCCGGATCAGATCCGTTTCCGCAGCAAGAAATAAATTGGGTCCCAGGGGCTGGAACACAGAAAGGCCGGCCGAAAGTTCGTCCATAACAGAAGCTTGCAGAAAAAGGGAAAAACCGTTTTTGCCCTGGAATTCAAGGCCGCTCCTTACAGCCGTCCTGCCGGAGGAGTGAGTTGAAAAAGTCCCTTCAAAATCCATACCTGCCCTAAGCAGGAACTTGTTTTCCGTTTCCGGATAAAGAATAAGTTCCAGGCAGGTTTCGCCGGAGTCGGGATATGTCCTGGCTGCTGCCATGCGGTAATTGCCGGTTTCGTAAATGCTTTCCAGAAAAGCAACAATGTTATCTTCGTTCAAAGTTTTGCCCATAAGATGGCGGGAAAACATTTTTTCGATGTAGGAACGATCCCGCGGCAGCGCCCCATTGAGGATCACCCTTTGGGGTGTTAGGTGCGGCATATCATTATAAACCTGTCCAGAACCGGTGTGTTCTTCCGGGCGGTCAAAAGAGGGCGATGATTTTCCTGCAGCGATTTTTTGCCGAACCGGTTCAAGGAGCGATGCAAGCCGTTCCCTTTCACTTTTTGCCAGTGCATAAATTTCCGGACCCTTGTTAAAATCCATTGCCGATATATCGGCAAGAAGCGGGTAAAGAACAACATCGGCCAGTTCGCCCTGACCCTTGCTCATCCCATGTGAATAGAGCGTGTTCATCAGATCAGGAAGATCAGTGGGGGAAGTAGAATATTCCAGCGGAAGTGCAAAAAGGTTTATGGCAATGATTATGTCATAACCCAGTTCGCGGACTTCCCTCACCGGAAGGTTGTTCAAAAGTCCGCCGTCTACATAACTCCGTCCGTCAATAACAAAGGGTTCAAAAACTCCCTGAATACTCATACTCGCCCGAATTGCTTCGGCAAGGTCCCCGCAATCCAGGAGTTCATATTTGCCTTTCGGGACTTCCGCAACTCCCGCACGAAAAGGGATGGGAAGGTTGTCAAAATTATAATAAGACGGAATTTTTACCGTTAGTGATTTAAAAAACTGGTAGGCCCTTTGGCCGGATGAATAACCCCTTCCCCAATTCGGGATAACCGGCCCGGCAGGATCGCTCAGGGAAAACGCAAGGGGAAGCTCCTCGTTCCTGTTCCAGAAAGGTGAAACCGGCCTGTCCTGGAAAAAGGAACTCCAATCTCTGTTGTCGAGGGCTTCCAGTATCATCTGCGGGCTATACCCCGCCGCATACAAGCCGCCGACTATGGCGCCGGAACTTACCCCTGCAATCATATCTACCGGTATGCCCAATTCTTCGATTAGTTCCAAAACTGCAATATGGGCAAAACCCCTGGCGCCGCCCCCGCCCAAAACAAGGGCTACCGATGGCCGCTCGCCCTGAGCCTCTGCGATAGAAAGGCTGAGAAATAAAAGAAGGACAGTTATTTTTTTGCACATGCACACACCGCCTCCTGGCGGTGAACTATACATTCTTAATGTACAAAAAACCGCAAAAAAATGATATAATTATAATCCGGAAACCAATATGGGACAGTACGACAGTTGGGACTATCTAACAAATTTTATAAAAAAGAATTTGGACTGCTATGAGACAGAACTGGCGAAAATTCCCTATGTTGTTAAAGTTAAGCGTCATCAATACCGCCCCAACCTTGTTATGTTTAAATATAGCCAGTTTGAATCGGACTTTTCCAATCCAATTGTCCGTTGTTGCAGGGGATCGGTGTATGATATTCGCGAAAATGGTACAGTAAAACCCCTGCTCATGCCGTTTTTTAAATTTGCAAACTATGGAGAAAGCGGAGCAGATCCAATAGATTGGAACCAGACCCTGTTTGTGAGGGATAAACGCGACGGTTCGCTATTAAAGCTTCTTAAAGAGGAAGATGGCCATGTTTTGTGGACGACAAACGGAAGTTTTGATCTAAATGTGGAAATACCAGAATTGTATACGGCAGAAACTGATGAAAAACTCCTTCCCCCTTATACTTTTGCTTCATTGCGGGATTATGCTGTGCGCGGTCATGAGGAAGAAATACAACGTCTGCCGCCATTATGGACATTTATGTTTGAACTTACTTCTCCATATAATAAAATAATTGTTCCGTACCGGGAAACAAAACTTACCCTTTTGGGCTGCCGGGATCCCCAGGGGATTGAACACACCCCGGAATGGGCAGCGGAAGAATTTAAATTGAGTTTCGAAACGCCTTATATTTATCCGCTTAATAGCATTGATGAAGTTGTTTCATATTGCCGGTCTATTGATTCCAATGATTGTGAAGGGGTTGTTATCCAGGACAATCACTATAACCGGATCAAGATTAAATCCGATCATTACCGAAGTCTTTTTTTCCTGAAAGGGGAGGATCATTTTTCTGACGAAAAAATATTTGCTTCTATTAAACAGGAAAGTATAGACGATGCCTTGGCAGCCTGGCCGGAAATTCGCCCTAGGACAGAAGAAATAATCGCTGAATGGGTTAATTTCAGGAACGCTGTTACAGATCTTTGCAGGAAAGCAACAGATTTCTTTCAAAATTATCAGCGGGATTGTGGAGATAACCCAAAAGAAGCAAAGAAACAATATGCATTGTATGTACTCGAAAAACACAAGCCATTTTCCACGTTTCTCTTTGAAACGATTAAAGAAAATGCCGACCTTGATACCATGTATAAAAAAATCGATTATGCAGAATTAAAAAGTTTCTGGATTCCCGCCATGGAAAGCAAAGGGCAAACTTGAGGAGACAGAATGCCAACAAAAAAATATGTTTATATATTTACTGACGGCGGGCAAGAGAAGTGGGCTTTTGTTGTTGTTAAAAATAATAAAAACATACATGAAGAATCAGGTATAGCTGGTATTTCTGCTTCAACAAATAACGATGACACTGAGTCCGAAGGAATTTTCCGAGCTCTGCAATATGCCAAGAAACATCCGGATAATTATATTCTTACAACCGATTCTCAGGCAATTATCGCCAAGATTAACGGAAATGTTACCAATGTTACAAAAAACCCCAATATCAAGGGGATTCAGACTTTACTCAGTGAATATAAAGAATCACACTTGCCTATCAGTCTTTCGATTAAGTGGGAAAAACGAATGTCTAACGAATTTATGAAACGGGCAGATTTTCTTTGCAGGACAACTTGAGGTGCAGTATTGCAATATTATGCATATTTTGTTATTCTTATTATTAGAAGGTGTTTAATGCATATTGTTGAATTTGATTCTCATATTGAAAATGGTGTAATAACTATTCCTTCACAATACCGTGAAATAGTTGCCAGTTCAGTCAGGGTTATTATTTATCCAAGAGAAGAAATATCCAGTTTTCCGCAAAATACCATAAAAATGAAAAAGCTATATTCTCTCGCTGTTGATATGACTGGTTTTAACTTTAACCGGGAAGAAGTCAATGAACGCTAAAGCTTTTATTGACACCAATATTTTCATTTATACGCAAAGAAGCGATAGTCCCATTAAAAGACGTCTTGCAGAAGACACTATTAATTTTTTTAATTGTACTGCCAGCACTCAAGTTCTTAATGAGATTGCCAATATATTTACCAAAAAATACCCTATGCCTGTTGCAAAAGTTGAACAACTTCTTAAGAGCATTTGTGAAATTTCTGAAATAGTTATTATTGATAAGATATTGATTAATAGTGCACTTAATTTTCACCATCGTTATAAATTATCTTATTACGATTGTTTAATGATAGCAGCTGCTGTCTATTCTGGCTGTCAATACTTAATAACTGAAGATATGCAAGATGGCTTATTAATCGAAAACACCCTTTCAATTGTTAATATATTTAATCATTCTGATATGTTAACCTTAACAGGTTGAATCAATAAATTAATCGATAAAAAAACTAACCTCTCACCATCGCCTCCAGTAATTCCTTCGTCCCCTGCTTGCTACCGCCGGGACCCACGCAGGAAGGGCAGCCCGATTTACAATGGCAGTCTGTTACGGCTTTAAGGGCGGAGGCAAGCACGGTTTCGATTTTTCGGGACAGGGCTTCCGAAAGACCGGTGCCGCCGGGGTATTTGTCGTAGATAAACAATGCCGGGATGGCAAAGTGCGGATCACGGACCCGTTCTGCAATTCCCAGATCACGCGGATCGCAGAGAAGGTACACCGGGGCAATATGCCGTACAAGGTTGCCGACACCGGACAAAACCTCTCCCACCGCTTCTACGCCCATAGCGGCAAGGAGCTTGCCGGCGGCATTTTCTTCCGGAAACAGAAGCATCAGCGCACGGGTTTGCATTTCTTCTTCGGCAAGGTCGATGTCGCCGTAACCGATATTCTCGTGGCTGTGGAAACGGATTTTTTTAAATTTGGAAACCTGCGAACGAACCAACACATCGCCCACTACATGGGTAAAAGAATTTTCGCAGGCGCTTTCGTCTTCGCTTAAAACTTTAATGTCGGTCTTAACAAGCCCGTCGGTAAAATAATTGACATCCGCCTCGCGCACATAACACTTGCGGTTTGGTATATCAAGGTCTTCCACCAGGTATTGCCTGCCAAGGTGAATGTAGACGGCGTTTTTAAAAATCAACTCCTTGGCGCTTGGCCTGTCCATCTCTCCGATAACGGCGTTCCTGCCGTCAGTCTTGTCGATGATCACCACATTGTCCGCCGTTGCAGAACGGAGGCTGATCCCTTCAGCGGGGAAGGAGCGATCCGACCAGTGCCAGCGTCCGGAAGTATGCCGGACGATGCCGTCTTCTTCCAGATAGGAAAGCACGTCGGTTACATCTTCGCCAAAGGGTTCGATAGTAACCTCCCCGGCAATTTCACTGTCGCGGAAGGGCAGTTCGAAACAGGCGCATTTAACATGATCGGTAAGTATATAGGGATTGTCCGGATCGATGCGGGCTTCTTCGGCGCCTTTGCCAAAGAACCACTCACTATCATTCATAATAAACTGATCCACCGGGCTGGAGGAGGCGATAAAAACCGAAACAGATGTACCGCCCCGCCGTCCTGCCCGGCCGGACTGCTGCCAGAAGCTGTTAAATGAACCGGGGAAACCGGCAACCACAGAAGCGTCCAGCCCTCCGATGTCGATTCCCAGTTCCAGCGCGTTGGTGCTTACCACTCCCTGAATCGTCCCCTCACGCAGGCCGCGTTCAATCTCGCGCCGTTCGCCGGGAAGCAGGCCGCCACGGTACGGTTCCACCCGAATGCCGCTGTTTTCTGTGTAGAGGTTTGCAATATCCTCATTCACATAAGAAGCGGCAACCTCGGTCTTTATTCGGGAATGTGCAAAGAGGATGGTCTTGATTCCTCCGCGAAGCAGGGCGACCATCCAGCGGCGCCCTTCGGTCATCGAAGCTTTTCTGATCCCCTGGACGGGATCGACAATGGGAGGGTTGTAAAGGATCACCCGTTTTTCACCGCGTGGGGCGCCGTTTTTATTAACCAGGGTAAGGTCA
>Ga0082212_10009030_pt1 | contig 12899 bp, 14 predicted proteins | sample TergutNt197P3_FD_71548 | JGI IMG/M metagenome (GOLD analysis project Ga0082212, IMG submission 71548) | Neocapritermes taracua P3 segment gut microbial communities from Petit-Saut dam, French Guiana - Nt197 P3 | ecosystem: Host-associated > Arthropoda: Insects > Digestive system > Gut ... | reverse complement strand
CTCCTATTCCGCTTTAACCACTTTTTTGCAGATATTGTCACATTTCTTGTTCAAAATACTACCATATTTTCAATGCTTTTTCAATATATTTCAATGCGTTAAACTGTTTTTCAGGGCCGACTAGTTATTTGTATCATACGCCCATGGTGAACCAAACCAAGATAGCGACCTTGATTTCTTTGTCGTGATTCCCGATGGCTCCATGCGCGAGATCGAAGCGAAGCGCAGAATATGGCATGCTTTGCCCGACAAGGGCCGGACCATGCCGCTGGACATCCTGGCTAGGCAATCAAGCCGTTTCCACGGCCTCTGCGCCCTGCCCACCATGGAACGCCAGATAGCCGATGAAGGTATCCTGCTCTATGAGCGCGGTCGTTGATCCGAGACGCTCTCCAAAAGGCCGAAAAAGTATTCACATTCTGTCACAACTTGTTCGCCTCGACATAGGCGATCCAGTCAGTCGTTTATCGCTTGGCTCTTGAAGCTCTATTTGGTGGCCGACCAGTACACGAAAAACACTTCCAACAGCAACCTCTACCAATATGACCGCCATGTGGTGAACATGGGCGTGGCCTGGAGCTTTTAAGAGAGTTTCACCCGACTTTTCAAAACACTCCAGCCCGTGACCGTGACCAGCACCACTCCTCCGCCGACCAGGGCCCAGCCTCCCGGCTTTTCCCCCAGGATCAAAAAGACCCAGACGGGATTCAGAATGGGTTCAATGGCCGTCACCAACACCATTTCCAGGGAGGAAACCCCCTGGCTGGCCAGGCTGTACAAGTAATAGGACAGGCCGAATTGAAAAATGCCGGCGAGGGCCACAAGGCCCAGGTCGCCGGCCGAAGGCCAGGGCGGCCCCCAAAAATACAGGCCTCCCAAGAGGGCCAGGAAATTTCCGTAAATCAGGATCTTCATGGGCGGAGCGCCCCGGCCCTTGCGCATGAACAGGACCAGGCCGGCGAAGCACACTCCGCTCAAGGCGCCCAGGGCCATGCCCTGAAGCCCTTGAAGCGTCAGGGAATCCAGAAAAAACAGGGCCAGGCCGCCGAAGGTCAGGCCGATGAAAAGCCAATCCCGCCGGCTGGTCCTTTCCTTGAGGACCAACGGAGCCAGAAGGGCCACCCAGACCGGGGCGGTGTATTGCATCAAGATGGCGTTGGCGGCCGTGGTCAGCCTGGTGGCTCCGACGAAGCAGAAGGACAGGAGGGCCAGGGCCAAAGCCCCGCCCCACTGGGTCCGGTCGGGCCAGCTAAGGTCTAAAATCCCCCGGAAGCGAAGCAGAAAAACCAGGGTCAGGCCGGCCCAGAGGCTGCGGCAGGAGACTATGGCCGCCGGGTTCCAGGTCACGCTCTTGATTATGACCCCGGCGGTGGACCACAAGACGGCCGTAGCCGCCAAAAAGAAAAGACACTTGCCTCGGCTGGTCATTAGGGGCATCCTGTATTATTCTGGGGCAAAGTTGACGACCACCCGGGCGAAGGCCCGGGAATCGTGGCCGGCTTGGAGCAGGCGCTGTTTCAGGCGGCGTTTCAGTTCCCACTCCGGCTCCCACTGGGCCCCGGCCGGGGCGGTCAGCTTCAGGCGGATGGTGGTGCCGTCGGGGTCAAAGCCGGTGACGCCCACCACCGTCACCGGCCCGGCCAGGCGGGACCGCCATTCGGCGTCGGCATTGAAATCCTCGGCCACGGCCCGGACCAGGGCCAGGAGTTCGTCCGGATCGACATCCGGGGGCATGACGATTTCCAGGAGGCTCTGGGAAAGCCCCCTGGTCCTGTTGATGATGACCTCGATGCTGCTGTTGGGAATCAGGATGAGGTTCCAATAATTGTCGCGCAGGCTGAGGCTGCGAAGGCCCACCTTCTCCACTGTGCCGCTGTGGCTGCCTACGACCACACTATCGCCGACGGCGACTATGTCCATGCCTAAGATGGTAATGCCGTTGATAAGGTCCTTGACCAGCGACTGGGCGCCCAAGCCCACGCCCAGCCCCAGGATGCCGGCCCCGGCCAGGATGGGCCCGACATCCACCCCCAGGCGTTCCAGCACGATCACGCCGGCCAAAAAGACGCCCAGGGCCTTGGCTCCGGTGAGGGCCAGGGGGGCCATGGTCCGCCAGTTGCGGTTGCCGCTCAAGGCGGGCACGGCCAACAGCCATTCGGCGGCCAGGCGGCTGAATTTAAGAAAGATGACCAGGACAGCCAAAGTCATGGAGATGACCAGAACGCGCCCCAGGATCTCCCGGGCCAGGCTGTTTTCCAGGAGCCGGCCTAAGGGCAGGCCCCAGATGACCAGGATGAGGACGCAGGCGGCCAAGCCGACGGCCAGGCCCAGCACGGCATCAAGGTTGACCAGGAGCCGCCGGCCTTCGTCGGCCGGGGCCGATTTGATCAGGCCCGCGAATAAAAGCCGGGCCGCCCTTACGGCCCCCAAGGCCAGGCCGAAAACAGCCAGGGAGCCAGCCAGGCCTGGGAAAAAACCGGATGTCCCGGTCAGATAGGCCCAGGCCGCCAGCCAGAGAAGGCCTATACTCAAAAAGGCCCAGCATTTCCTTAAGACCTGGTCGGTCAGATAGACCGGCCGGTCCGGGCTCTCCGCTTCCCCACCGCGGGCAACGGCCTCCGCCAGGCCGCGGAGACGCCATAATTGCAGCGTCAGCCCCAGGAGGCCCGGAAGAATCAGGACCACCAGGACCACATTATAGGTCCGCCCCAGGACGAACTGGTCCAAAAAAGTTTCCTTGAAAAAAAACAGGACCACCAGATAGACGGCCAAAAAGCGCCAGGCCCGGTAAATCCGAAGCGCCAGGGGGGCTGGGCAGCCGGACAGGGGCGCTACCAGTAAGGCGGAGGCCGCTTCCAGGGCGATATAGAGGATGGAACAATTGATGAACAGGTGTTTGACCAGGGTCTGAAGAAACATCATACCCAGGGCCAGGTTGGCGTTGATGCCCGGCTTGGCGGAGGACATTTCCGGCCAGAGCCCCAGGGAGGCGATGAGAACCAGATTGGGACCGGCCACTATCAGGAGATGGCGCAATAAGATCCTCAGGCGGGCCAGGAAGCCCGAAGCCTCGTCCACGACGGGCAGCCGGCCCCAGCGGCGGCTGACGAACCGGGCGGCCGCCAGGCAAATTAGGCCCCAGATGAAGACGGGCAGGAAATAGGGGGGCCAAAGTTCCAGGGCCCGGGGCGTAAACAGGGACTTGAGCACCTCGGCCGCCAGACCCAGGGCCTGGGTCAGGCCGATCCCGGAGATTTTCAGGTTCAGCCGGGTCGAATCGGCCAGGTCCAGAATAGTCTCTTCCCAGGCCCCGGCCATGGAAGGCGGCGGCCCGGCCGGGTCTGCGCCCTCTGAAGCGGCCAGGGATTTCAACAGGTTCAGGACTCTGGCCCGCTCTTGGTCGTCTTCCAGCATTTCAATTATTTTCAACAGATCGGCGTTCCGGAGGGCCATCTCGGGAGGGTCGGACGGCCCCTGGGCCGTCAGCGGACAGACGAGGAAAAGACAGAGCATCACGCTCGCGAATAGCCACCGGGCCAGCGCCCAGAACATAGCGGACCCCTTTCTGCAACGAGCTGATTATACACCCCCGGCCGCAAAAAACAAGGCGGCCCGGGGGCCGCCTTTAAGGAAACAGTGTGGATGGTCATGCTCAAAAAGCCATGATGCGCAGACCAATGCCTAACTCGTGGGCTGTCAAAGAAACATTGTGGACGCCGCCGCCATTGACGACACTATCGGTTTTGCCCAGGTCCATATAGCGGTAACCAAAGTCCAGGGCCAGATTTTCATTCAAGCCCCAAGCCACGCCGCCGCCCAGATTCCAGGCGAAATTCCAGCGGGTGGCCGTGGAGGAAACTCCTATGGTATATCGGTCCTTGAGGTAGCCCAGACCCAGACCGCCGCCCAAATAGGGCGTGAAGGCCGTATCGGTTTGGATGTCCAAAAAGGCGTTGGCCATCAGGCTGTGGGCGCTGACCTCATGGCTATAAGTACCATTACGGTAAGTCTCGCTGCCGTGATAGAGGTATTCAAGCTCCACCCGGAGCGGCAGAGACGAGGCATAGCTCAAATCAGTGCCCATAGCGAGTCCCAGGCCCAAGATGGAACTCTTCTCGCTCCCGCCGCCGTTAAACTCGGCTTTCTGAGAGGAGCTTATGATCTTGGGGGCCAGGTAAAAGGACGACAGATCCTGGGCCGCGGCCGGAGCGGCCGAACCCAGGGCCAGTATCAGACTCAAAGCCAGGTAATACCAAATACTCTTTTTCATTGCCATTGCCTCCAGGGGAAAAGGACAGAATTGCGCCCGCCGCCGCCACTTCAGGGCTGGGCCAGTGTTTTTAAAATAGCATTATTAAATATCTTTGTCAAGTAAATATAATTAAATTTGCATAATTAAATTTAATTATATCTCAAGTTATGACAGACTCCGGCCTCAGGTGGATAATTAGGGCTGTTTCAGGCTATAATGGAAGAACAAGGCCGGTGAGGTGAAGGATGAGGGAACTGGACTGCGGCCAAATAACCGAGGCCGTGAGCGAAATGTGCGTGGCCGCCAACTGCAGGCTGGGGGAGGAAGTCAAAGCCGCCCTGGCCGGGGCGGAAAGGCTGGAAACCAATCCCCTGGGGCGGGCCGTTCTCCGGACCCTTCTGGAAAACGCGGCCCTGGCCGAGGCGGAAAACATTCCCCTCTGCCAGGATACGGGCCTGGCCGTGGTCTTCCTGGAAGTGGGCCAGGACCTCCACCTCACCGGCGGAGTTTTGGAAGAAGCCGTCAACGCCGGGGTGGCACGGGGCTATGAGGCCGGCTATCTCCGCCGGTCCATGGTCCGGGACCCTTTACGGCGGGTGAACACCGGTGACAACACCCCGGCGGTCATCCACTGCCGGCTGATGCCGGGGGACCGCCTGAAGATCACCGTGGCCCCCAAGGGTTTCGGCAGTGAAAATATGGGGGCCCTGGCCCTCTTGAAGCCCGCCGACGGGGCTCCGGGGATCAAGAGATTCGTGCTGGAGACCGTGCGGGCGGCCGGCGCCAACCCCTGTCCCCCGGTCATCGTGGGCGTGGGCCTGGGCGGCACCATGGAAATGGCCGCTCTCCTGGCCAAGCGGGCCCTCCTCCGGCCCCTGGGAGAGAGACACCCCGACCCCTTCTGGGCCGACCTGGAGGCGGAGTTCCTTACGGCCATCAACCAACTGGACATAGGCCCGGCCGGTTTCGGCGGCCGGACCACCGCCCTGGCCGTCCACCTGAACCCCCACCCCACCCATATCGCCGGCCTGCCGGTGGCCGTCAACCTCAACTGCCACGCCGCCCGCCACCAGACCCGCCTACTTTGAGAAAACCTTGGAAGCAGCCATGACGGAAATAACCACTCCCCTGACCACCCCCCTGACCGAGGAGATCGACCTGCCGGCCGGGACCCAGGTCCGCTTAAGCGGCCCTATCTACACCGCCCGGGACGCCGCCCATCTGCGCTTAGTGGAGATGCTCAAAGCGGGCCAGGCCCCGCCCTTTCCTTTTGCCGGCCAGGTGGTCTTTTACGCCGGCCCGTGCCCGGCCCGGCCGGGCACGGTCTGCGGCCCCATAGGCCCCACCACCAGCGGCCGCCTGGACGCCTACAGCCCGTTTTTAATTGAGCGGGGATTGAAATACATGATCGGCAAGGGGTCCAGGAGCCCCGAGGTGGCCGAGGCCGTCATCCGGCATAAGGGACTGTATTTAGTGGCCATCGGCGGGGCGGCCGCCCTCATGAGCCGCCGCGTCACCTCGGTGGAACTCATAGCCTTTGAAGACCTGGGCCCCGAGGCCATCCACCTGTTGACCGTTAAAGACCTGCCCCTGGTGGTGGCTCTGGACGCTCACGGCCGGGACATTTACCAAAGATAAGGCTTTTTTCAGGCCCAATTTTCATTATGCGGTATTGGAGGAGGAGCGGCGGAGGGCGTAGCCCGACGTTTCTCTTCCACGCGCCTGCCGTGGCGGCCCCTCGGAGGATGTGCGGCCGTCTTTGGCTTAACCAGCCGAGGCCTCGTTGATGGTTTTGCCCTTTTTATGGTATTGTATTGTTCAATAGCGGTCTGGTTTTTTGCCTTCTGGTTGGATAAAGGATGAAAAATCCCTTTGAGATTCCGCCTTGCCGGTTTAGATGATATCTAAATATAACTTTAAAATCAAAGCGTTCCGTTGATGACCTGAACGTTTTATTCTTTTTCTAAGTCTTGCGAAACGGCAAATCATACTATTTTTATACTATGTTTGCCGATGATAGGCCGTTACCTGGCTGCCTGGTCCAGGACGTGATAACCCTTAAAATTTCCCAGTTGACTTTTATCCCAAAATAGGGATAAATTAAGATATGGACTTGAAGCCGCTGAAATGGATAGGTTCTTCACTCAAAGATTTGAGGTCTTTTCCGGACGATGTGCGGTATAACTTTGGATATGCCTTGTATCAGGCCCAGAATGGCGAAAAGTCCGATGACGCCAAGCCTTTGAGGGGTTTCGGTTCGGCCGCTATCTTGGAAGTGGTGGAAGACGACCAGGGCGGGACCTATCGGGCTGTGTACACCGTGAAATTCAGTAAAGCCGTTTATGTCCTGCACTGCTTTCAGAAAAAATCGACCCACGGCGTCAAGACCTCGCAGCGGGATATTGATCTAATCAAGGCCCGCTTGAAAGAGGCGGAGCGCGAAGCCAGGGAGAACAGCCATGAAGGATAAAATCATCCCGAGTTGCGGCAACGTATATGAAGACCTGGGCCTGCCCGATGCCGGGGAAATGCTGGTGAAGGCCCAGTTGGCCCTTTCCATTGACAGGATCATCAAGAACAGGGGACTGAGCCAGACCAAAGCGGCTCAGATAATTGGGCTGTCGCAACCTAAACTTTCAGAGATGCTGAAAGGGAAATTCCGTGGAATCAGCGAGGCCAAGATGCTGGAATGTATCACCAGGCTGGGCCGGGATGTCCAAATAATCATCAATCGCAATGCGCGGCCGGAGAATACCCCCGGCCATATTGAAGTCAGCATGGGATGAGGATTCATAGCGGCAATATTTTATATGCGCCGCAATACGCATACCACCCGCATCATTGAGCTTATCGCTGTTCATTTCCAGCCGCCTCACAGATTTGAGCAACGCTATCTTTTTCCGGCCAGATAATCTCGCCCCGAGAGTTTTTCGCCACTTCCATATCGCAAATTGAATCAACATACATTATGACAGTTCCTTCATCGGTCTTCAATGTGCGCCTGTCTCCAATCCTTTCCCAGTATAGGTCGGCGGGTATGGCCCCGCTGAAGGATACACCTTTGGCTCAAATCACGACCGCCGACTTGACCAATCTAGTTCTGCGGCCAATGGTGGAAGCCGGCCGGAGTCCCAACACCATCCGCAATGTCTTTTCAGTCATGTCCGGAGTCTGGAAGATGGCCGTGGAATTAGGAGTTGTGGGTGGTGAAAATCCAGCTTCCAAGGTCAAAAGACCCAAGATTGACAATCAGCGGGACCGATTTTTCACCAAAGCCGAAGCCGCCAAGCTGTTGTCCATCTTGAAAGATAACTCTATTGACACCCACGACGTGGCCCTGTTGTCGTTGTTCAGCGGCCTGAGAATAGGGGAATGTTTGGCCTTGACTTGGGCCGATGTCAATCTGAAAGAAGGGAGAATGTTCGTTAAAGATACCAAAAACAAGAGAAATCGCCATGCCTATATTACGGCGGAAATCCGGGAAGTGTTGAATCGTCGTCACCAAGGGCAGTCAAAGACAGACCGTATTTTGGGCCGGGGAAAACTGCAGCACTTTGCCACCTCTATAAGAAGCCATTTCAATCAGGCGGTAAACGACCTGGGCCTCAATGACGGCATCATCGACCGGCGGCAGAAACTGGTTTTTCATTTCCTGCGGCATACTTTCGCTTCTTGGCTGGTGCAGATGGGCAAGCCTTTATACACCGTCAGCCGGCTCATGGGGCACAGCAGCATCAAAATGACGGAACGCTACGCCCACTTAGCTCCGGAAACCCAAAGAGCGGCGGCGATGGGACTAGAGGGCATTTTAAGCGATAGCTGAAATAAATACGGAGGAATTCAACAGTCCAAAGTCGCAGGTGAGTTGCCGGTAAAGTAAAATTTGCTTAGGTCTAGACACTATCATTTCACTTGGTACCACTTTTGGGGGCCGGTCACTCGTCGAATTCCAAAATGAAATCTGAAGGCAAGGTCTCCTCAAAAAGAAGCAAAGATTGATCGTCAGGTAATAAGTCATCGGGCAACGCAATTGAGTACAGTTTACCGTTTTTTCCGATTAGGATACCGCGACTATTCGACATTTTGATCGTGTTGCTCATGACAAGCCCCCTTAATTATTCGAGCCTCTCAAGCTTGAATTGCTGAAACGTCCCCAAATTGCTTTTTACCATTTATAGCTAAACTCATCAGCCTTAACCGGCTAATAATCTAATCACGAATCTCTCATTATCATCAAAAAAGTTTGATGTCTGATACTGGCGGTTGATTTACCCACGAATCTCTCACTTCATCAAAAGGCTGATTTGCTTGATAACTACCTCCGAAATAGGCGATATATAAATATAAAATTGGCTCAAGCGACCAGGCTATCAACAAATAAGTCCGTCCTACATTCATAAGGTAACTATTATGATGTCCTGCTTCTACAATAAGCCCTTGATCTAATCTGTTGGTAATAAAGATAAAAAAACCATCATTCGCGCCAGACAGAAAAAAGAGCATGAACCAGTGAAAAAGATAACCAATTATGGCGCCAAATACGGATAAAAAACCGGCCAATACAGAAAAACGCATTTTGGACAGTCGGACCGCTATCACACCACCTATCCCCACAGATATCACCCATAAAATATATATTATTATGGCATAGCCATAATTAAAATGATCTCTTGTATTATTCCAAGCTAATACAGTAGCCAGCATCGAAGCGGTCAAGGCTTGGACCACCGGAACGGTAATTAGCCCATATAGGTGGAACTTTCTCGAAGGTAGATATTCAAACCCCATAGCACACCTGGGGCCAGGCTGGAATAATGTAGCCGTAAAGGCCGCTCACACTCACCGGGAAAAAAGCTGGCTTCACTTGACTTGGTTTGTTTGTTTCACCGTTGCCGTTACAGGCGGCCAATAACCAATGTATTGATATAGCCAGTAGAGAGGTTACTATTTTTAACAATTTTGTCATCTGGCGGATCTCCTGAGGATACTGGATAATAAAACATTATACCTGATTTGGCCCAAAGGTGAGCCATAAAAATATCTGCCCAAAGCAAGAAAGAAGAAAAATTTTTCGCCCTCATCTATCATCATCAACCGTCATCAAGCCTCATTAAGCTTCACAAAACCCCTTGATATATAAAAGTTTCCGTAAAATCTTCACTTGAAAAATATTTTGATCTGTGATACCTTTAGGCCACCAGCCGCAGGAGGTGGATGTAAAAGTTCACCTCTTGAACTGGCCGTAAAAAAGCCCTGATTGACGTTGGCGCGTCAATCAGGGTGGCGGGGCCACGGTAGCTGTCGCCAGCTTGGTCAAACTCATGGCGACTCCAATCATAGCCCCATGTCGAACCATCGTTAACCACTAAAGTTGCAGGAGTCTATAAGTGTCCTTTACACCCGCTCATATAGAAACCCTGGGCGAGCCTTATGCCCGCCTTTGGGAGAAGTTTTCAGAGTTTCCCACCCGCGAGGAAGTATCCGAGCGTATCCGTATTTTCAGGCCCCGCAGTCTGGCCAACCTGGATTGTAAGGGGCGCGGCCCGGCCGGCCGTCTGGTTTTCGCCGGGAAGGTCTGCTATCCCCGCGACCAGGTTATTGTCTGGTTCGCCTCTCTGGCCGAGCCGCCCAAGTCTCGCAAATATCAACCTTCGGAGCTTACGGCTCTGGCTTCCGCCTCAAGCGAAGCTGAAAGGAAATAAACATGGCCTTGACCATGAAACATATTCAAAGCGCCCTTGACCATCTGGGCCGGCTTCGGCCGGCCCACCTGAACCTGTCTGCCAAACGAGATTTTTCCTTGCGGGAGGCTGTCTTGTTCATGGCCCCCAAACTGACAGAGATGAAGGAACTGGGTTTCACCACCCGAGAACTGACGGCCGCCTTGGCTGAAAAGGAAATCATCATCAAGGCTCCGACCCTGAATCGTTATTTGAGCGAGTATCAGTCTGACCGGAGCAAGAAGCCCGAGTCGCCTGATGAAGCCGCGGCCACTCCGGCTGTGGTTTCTGACGTGTCCGAATCTGACTTGACAGACCGGCCAATACAATTCGTCGTCGTAGAGTCCGAAGATGATGACGAGGATTGCTACGAAGATTACGAGTGTTTGGCATAGACCATGTTCAGCCAGTGTCCGAATTTCGGCTTAATCGTGTCTGATATTATCGTTGCTGTTGGCGTGGCCTTATCTGACAATGGCTATTGCTGGCCGAAGCCGATGGGTTTCGCGGAGCAAAACGTGGACTCACTCCACAAAAGCTACCGCTTTTGCTTCGCTCGCTCCGACCTACCGGCCGGAGTTTGAAAACCTTGGTTACGCCTACCGGCGATTTTGGAAGACACACCATGAGGATAACGATATGACCGCTTACACCGTCTTGCGCTTTAATAAGCTCAAGTCCTGGGGGGCGGTCGGGGGAGCCGGGTCGCACAATGCCCGGCTCCGCCAGACCTTGAACGCCGACCCGGAAGCGTTATCCAAGAACCGCTTTTTGATCGGCTCCCCCGGAGATGACCTGGCCGCCATTTGCCAAACGAGGCTCGGCGACCAGAAGATACGAAAAAACGCCGTCTATGCCGTGGAGGGCGTCATGAGCGCCAGCCCCGTCTATTTTCGGCCAGACAACCCTGAGAAATACGGCCACCACGACCCGGCCCGCCTGAAAACCTGGGTGGACGCCTCAATGAGTTGGCTTAGGGAAAAATACGGAGACCGGGTTATTAGTGCCGTCCTGCACCTGGACGAAGCCACCCCGCACATTCAGTTTCTCATTCTGCCCTTGGATGAACACGGCAAACTGAATTGTCGCCGGTTATTCGGCGGCTCCCGGCAAGTCATGGCCGACTTGCAGACCGAATATGCCGATGCCGTGGCGCACCTGGGCTTGAGCCGGGGACGGGCCGGCTCCAAGGCTCAACATCAGGACGTGGCTCTCTACTATGCCGCCACCCAAAACCTGGACCAAGCTCAAGCCCCGGATATGCTGGCTCAGGGGGATATTTATGTGCCGGAGCCGCCGGGAATTACGGCCCGGCTCAAAGACAAGAATCTGACTGATTACGCCAGAGGGACGGCGGCCAAGGCGGTGGAAGAACATACGGCCAGATTCGCGCCGGTTATGAAAGCCTTGACTGACCGCGACGATATGCTGACCGCCGAAGTTAAAAGGCTCAAGGAGGAACAGGAACGGCTGAAAACGGACAACGCCCGACTCAGCCGGGAGAACGGCAATTTCAAAGCCGAGGCTAAAAAGATGCGGGGTTTACCCTTGGATGTGGTTTTGAGCAAGATGTTCGGAGCGACAGAATCAAAGAATTCCAACCCCCATACCAGACGTTTTGAGTTGCCGGACGGCGCGGTAATACTTTTCACCGACAACCAATGGCATGACTTGTCTCAAGGAGCCAAAGGTAGAGGAGCCGTCAACCTAGTTATGAACTTGAGCGGATACGGCCAGGAACATTATAAGCAGGCTGTTCGGGATATGGCCGGGATATTCGGCGACCTGGAAACCACGACCAGCCTCGTTTATTTTTTTACCGAAAACGCTAACCGGGAGTTCTTGTCCGTGAAGCGGGGACAGTTCCAAAAACCTCCGGCTTCAGACCTTCATTGGCCGGTGGTGCGGGAATTTTTAGTGGAACAACTGAAACTCCCGGAAGCAATGATTGACCAAGCCCATGAAAACGGCTTGATATACAGCGACAGCCGGAAGAACTGCGTTTTTCTCCGCGACCAGGAAAGCGGAGCTTTTGTAATCAATACCAAGGGCCGACCGTTTACCCGGAGTTTGGGACAAGGCGGCGGCCCATTTGAGCTGGCAGGTTCGGATAAGACCGTTTACATTACCGACACGCCAGCGGATGCCCTGGGCCTGAAAGCTATTCACCCGGAAAGCACCATCTTGGCCGCCGGAGGATTTTTGCCCAAGGATAAAATGAAGCCCTACCTGGAAGGGCGGGAGAAAATTTTTCTGGCCCAAGGCCGGGATAAAGCAGGCGAGGAATACGCCCGTAATTTGGCGAAAGACTTTCCCCAAGCCAAACGCCTCTTGCCGGAGCGGGGCCAGACCTGGAGTGAAGAACGGCGACTCCAGAAGGAAGAAAAGGAACGGGCGGCGATTCTTCCCTTGGAGCCAGCCCCTTCCAAGGCCAGTCCGGTCGAAAGGGCGGACGAAACCCTCAAACCAGCGGCCGGCCTGGGACGCGGAGTTCGGTCAAGGGTAGTAATCCGTCTGCTACCCTTGGCCGTTAAGTAAAGTTTTACTTCACAACAATGACGGGTGGGTCACGATACCGTAAAGCGAAACTTCACAATAATGCTGGTTGATGAAGGGTGATGGTGATTTATGAAGCCCTGAAAATAAGGCTGGCCAGGATTTATCTGTTCAATAAATACATTATTCTCAATAATGGACAAATCTCAAGTAATTCAAGTTCACCCGGATGGCTGGCCCCCTTTTTCATGGTTCTTGATTTCCTGGCTGGAAAGATGTATATTGAAATCGGTGGGCGCTCCCCGTCCACTGTTGTGGAAATAAGTAGTAGGTAGTTAGACCCCCGGTAGGAACGCTACTCCTCCGGGGGTCGCTTCGTTTAGCGCTGGCGTTTAAACCAGCGAGCCACTACCGCTTCCAAGGTCCTGGCC
>Ga0082212_10009029_pt1 | contig 12899 bp, 8 predicted proteins | sample TergutNt197P3_FD_71548 | JGI IMG/M metagenome (GOLD analysis project Ga0082212, IMG submission 71548) | Neocapritermes taracua P3 segment gut microbial communities from Petit-Saut dam, French Guiana - Nt197 P3 | ecosystem: Host-associated > Arthropoda: Insects > Digestive system > Gut ... | reverse complement strand
TATCCCCATCGGATGGTCATCGCGCGATACGGCGGTGGTATCGGTTGTACCCCCTATGGGAATGGATATGTCAAGGCGATTAAATTTAAGTCAGGATATCCAGAATGAATTGCGCGCGATGCCGGAGGTTATGACTGTCGGTTTTGTATTTCCTATTCCCTTTTCTAAGTATGCAATTAGTATCGGATCGCGTGGTACGCCTATATATAAAACCTCACCATCTAATAAATTCAATATGACGCCGGAAGGTAGAATTGTCGGCGATTTTGAGGCTTATAGTGTTGAGGTAAGTCCTAATGGGTTTGATGTATTGGGTATTCCGTTTGTCGTTGGACGCTCTTTTACCGATTCGGATTTGGCGAATCTGCGTGAACGTGAGCGCAACAGCCGTGGAATGACATTTACGCGGATGGCGATTATTAATCAGGCATTTGCGCGGCGGTTTTGGCCGGATGAAAATCCAATTGGAAAGGTGTTTTACGGCACTGGAAACACTTATGAGGTCGTAGGCGTTGCACGAAATTACCACCACATTCCTGGAAACAGGGATTTTATCCCGGCGATGTATACGCCATATTTGGGAAGAACGACAAACGCGAATACCATAGGCAGTCTGGATATTATGGTAAAACTTCGCCCAAATATATCAATACAAAACTTTCATTCAAACGTTCGGCAGCAGCTTTCAGGTTTCCCGTTGGACTGGGTTGAAGTACAACCATTGAATGGATATGTAAAAGAGGCTATGGCGAACCAGCGTCTGACTCTTAACTTACTGATCGGGTTTGCCGTTTTAGGAATTGTTGTTTCCAGCCTGGCGGTATACGCCACAGCGACGCTGGCAGCCGAGGCGCGAACTAAAGAAACAGGCATTCGAATGGCAATGGGCGCACATAAATGGGAAATACTCCGGCTTGCGTTCTGGCGCGGTATACGTGCGATTCTCTTAGGGCTGCCGTTTGGTTTGTTTATGGCGTTGATTCTATCCAAGGTGCTTGCCAGCTTCCTTGTACAGGTAAAGATCGGTGATCCGATTACGTGGATAATCTGTTGCGTAATATTACTTGCAATAGCAACCATCGCTGCGCTCATACCTGCATTGCGAACGATTCGCGTCAATCCACTATATGCTCTGCGGAACGAATGAATAATACTTTAATTGTAAGCCTTTCTCATTATTGACTTCCAATACCGGATTGAATCGACTGGTCGTATTTTTTAGCGTAACGTTTATGTAGTCCGTATCAATACTCCTACAGGTTAAATAAAATGAACCCATACTTTTTCAGAATTGTGTTTTTTTGCCTTGGATTGCTTTTTCTTCACCTTCCCTTTTCTATGGGACAAGACATTCCTGTAGCAACAGCGGTGGAAAACGAAGCCGATTCCGTTGATCCGTACAGGATAAAGGTAAATGTCAACGAAGTCAGCTTGGATGTCGTGGTGGTGGACGGCAGAGGCCGTCCTGTTACGGATTTAACCGCCGATGATTTTGAAATCTATCAGGACAAGCTGCCGCAGGAGGTTTCAGCCAGCGTTTATATTAACGACCAGACACAGTCTGCCGCGTCGCCTGCCGTTTCCCGTAAAGACGCTACAAATTCCCTACATTTTTTACCTACTGCCGCGCTAAAAGAAGAAGATGTCCGCCGGACTATTATTTTCGTTGTTGATGATCTTTCAATGTCTTATGAGGATATGTACTTCGCAAAAATGGCTTTGAATGGTTTTTTAGAAAAACAGATGCAGCCGGGCGATATGGTGGCCATTATGCGTACCGGATACGGCAACGGCGTCCTTGATATGTTTCTTTCAGATAAACGCCAGTTGGCCGCGCGAATACATAGTTTGTCCAGTGTCGGGTTTGAAATGGAAACCAGAATTTACGGCAGCCAGTTGAACGCTCTTACTTATAGCATTCGTGCCTTGAAGGATATGCCGGGACGAAAGATCATATTTCTTATGACTTCCGAACCCACGATTAAAAATCAATTCGATAACTTTACAACGCCAACCGATGACGGAGGAAGCGAACTTACCAAAAATTCCGACAGGCCCACAATAAATTACCTTGAACTGTACGGCAACCGCTACGACAAGTTGGCGGATGAAGCGTTACGAGCGGGTGTCGTTGTTCATCTGCTGGATACGCATGGATTGGTATATTTTGAACCCGACATCAACGATCCCGAGTACGTGCGCGCAAAATTAAAGAAAAATAGTCCATGGAATCCTCTGCCCGCCAAAACAGGCGGAATCATTGTTACAGACAGTAATTTCTTTTTGGATGGCATCGGCAAAGACGCCGATAATATGATTGCCGGCTATTATCTCCTTTCATATATTCCACCCCCGAATACGTTCGATCGCGATGTTTACCGCAGTGTATCCGTCAAGGTAAAGCGCAAAGGAGCCGTCGTTCATACACGGGAAGGGTTTTACAGCAGAACTGAGAGTAAAACTGATTCCAATACACCTTCGGAGAACCCTTTGGTGGACGCCATCTTTGCTCCATTCCAATACACTGACCTCGACGTTAATATGACCGCCGGTTATATCAAAGGTCCCAAGTCGGGTTTTACACTTCCAACTACAGTGGACATGTCCTCCATGTCAATTTATGCGAAGCCAACGAAAAGCGACTTTCCCGACTACCTTTTGCGCGCATGGATACATATTGATCCGAAAGACGTGAAGATCGTCGAAACGGACGACGGCGGCGCGCGTATTGTTCTTGAAACTGTGTGCCTGACATCGGATATTAATGGAAGTACTAAGGATTTAAGAGAATTAAAATACACATTTAATATTGAGCCTGGAAAAAAATCCGAAAACCTTGTCTGGATTCAGCAACACGGCATAAGATTCACACTGTTGCTTCCCGTCAAAAAACCGGGAGCGTACACTGTCCATATTGCGATTCGGGATACTGAATCAGGTAAGGTAGGTTTCGCTTATCAATTCGTGGAAATTCCCGATCTCAAAAAGAAAGGGTTGGAAATGTCGAGTATTTTCATGCTCACCAGTGCTGATGATCTTGCCTGGATGAATTCGGACGTGGCAAAAGAACTTGGCAAGGGAGTGTTTTTCCCGACATTTCAGGAGAGTGAAGTCCGAAGCCCCGCACTTCGAAGCTATGCGCCCGGAGACAGACTCCAAACTCTAACAATGCTTTATAATGCCGATAAGAAAGCGATTGCGCGTTTTGAAATTGATATACAGTCAATCCTGTATAAAAACGGAAAGGATTTTTCGCGCGGCGAATCCAGGACGGTTACTGCGAACGAAGCGAAAACTCTTGACAATATTTCGCTTTTGCAGGGATTGACGATTGGTTCAGGTATGTCGCCGGGGGACTACGTTTTACAACGACTGGCAACGGACAAAAATAACAGCGAAATTAAAGAAAAAGATGGAGTATTTTCAAAAATAATGCGTACCTATTTAGGTACGGACAAAGATTACAACAAAATGAATAAAGGCATCGCTTCCCAAACTTTAAGCTTCACTGTTGAATAAAATGCTTCAAGAAGCAATCAATGGATTCTTAAGAGCAATTGAACGATGCCATGCGGAAAGACCAAACACCGGAGCCGCCTGTAATGAAATATAATTTTGTTTTATGATACTGTAAACACATGTAAGTAAGTAAATGTTATATCTGGCATTAAACCTAAGGAAACACTGATTTGTTCCTTGTGCGGAGGAGTACAAGGCGTTGCACGATGCTCGAAATTTCGACTATACTATTGATATGTCTCGGTTTATGCGCTCAGTGCGCATTGCCCTTCGTCCGCGCAGACAATTAATCAGCATTTTTTATATTGTTTAACAGGAGTAGCAAATGGAGTTCTTATTGACAGATTTGCGGCACTCGTGGCGTAAAGCATTGCATCAACCGACATCGACACTGGCGATTATATTACTGTTATCCTTAGGAATTGGCGGAGTATCGGTGGTTTTTAATCCAATCTACTCAATGCTCTTTACCCCGCTTCCATTTCCGCAGTCGGAACGACTTGTACGTATAGGTGGCAATATACCAATATTTAACAATTTAAGCCGGTTTGAAAAGGAAGAATTTCTTGAGCGGATTTTTTCAAATATTGCCGCTTATATATCATCTGACCAAAATGCGGCAACAACATCAAAGGTAAACATCCGTTCGCTTGAAACCGGTAAACACAAGAATGTGTTTTCCCTATGGGTGACAGAAGGCTTTTTTAAAACACTGGGAGTTCAGCCTTTAATAGGTTCATGGTTAAATATCAACGAAAACAGGGACGGCGTTGTTATAAGCTATCGTCTATGGCACGATGTATTTGAGGGCGCGCCCAATGCTATTGGAAATGAAATATATTTGCCTTCAGACGCAGATATATTATTCGGCATTAATAACGGTATGCGGCGCGTCGTTGGAATCATGCCTGATGGTTTTAATTTTCCATTAAATACGGATATTTGGATGATCAGAAGTGGTGGAAGACAGTGGGGGTTCGGGAGTGGTACAACATTCATAGGGCGCTTGCGTCCGGGAATATCTTCCGAACAAGCAGTGAATGACTTGAAAGCAATTGACTTTAATCCTATACAAGGATCAATAAGAAGCGAAGGCCCTGTATTGCAGCCGTTACAAACCGTTCTTTATGGTGATCAGCGTTCTTTGCTTAGACTACTTGGAACTGCATCGGTTTTATTTATTGCCTTGGCGTGTACCGGAGTAGCAAATATACTTATAACACAAAGTGCAAATAGAAAACAGGAAATTGCGACAAGGTTGATTTATGGTGCAACACGACGGAATCTGATTTTTAAACTATTAAGAGAAATATTGCCGCTGGTTGTAATTGGCGGACTAACGGGATGGTGGCTTTCAGAAGTTGTGAGTAAATGGTTGTGGACACAACTCCCGATATTACGAAACGGAGCGGCTAATGTTTCCGTTTCAATTATATTTTTAGCATCTTTGGTGCTAATTGTGACTATAATAAGTGGACTTATTCCTTCTTTGTATGCAACGGGCATTGATCTGAACACTTACTTGAAGTCGGTGACTGGTACCATGCGGCGATTTTTACCTTCGCGAGAATTGTTGCTCGGAGTACAATTGGGTCTAGCGCTGGCGCTGTTGATCGGCGTGAGTTTGCTGCTACGTAGCATGGTTTCTTTGGTAGATTTTTCTATTGGATGGTCTTCGCGGGAAATAGCGGTAGTGTCCGTACTCACCTCTGCTCCAATACCAATTGATTCCAGTAGAACCGTAAGAACATTTCAGGATGTTCGGCGAGAGTTAAGCGAGATGCCAGAGGTTGTATCTGTTGGATACCTGTCTCCTATTCCGTTTTCGACTGACGCTACCAGATCCATTCAATTGCTTCTTCCCACATCGAAAGATTTACCTCTTCAAGGGGGGCCACAAGGGCCTGCTGTCGTCTCCGGCGCTCAGGCAGATCAAAATGGATTTGATCTGCTTAATATTAAATTCATTTCCGGGCGGCCCTTTAATTCGGAGGATTTTTTTAATCGGGTTGAACTTTTACGCAAAGGCGGTGGTCGTGGGCGCAACGGAGGCGTGGCGATCATTAATCAGGCATTAGCGCAACGTCTATGGCAGGGCAAAAACCCTGTAGGAAATATAATATTCGATGGGACTACCGCATATTATGAAATCGTGGGAGTTGTGCGGAATTATCATTTGACGCCCGAAAGCAATGATTTTATTCCTATGTTATTTACTCCAATGACAGGTATAAATACAAGTTATCATTTGTTGGCAAGACTACGTCCCGGTACGTTGTTAAATAACTTTCGGGCAAATGTACAACAGCGACTATACGGCATAGAGGAGTCTAGAGAATTTGATGTGCAACTATTAAGTGACCACGTAAAAGACGTTATGGAAAGTAGGCGATTGACACTTCAATTACTTGGTTGCTTTTCTATTTTAGGAATTATCGTTTCATTATTGGGTGTATATGCCACTACAACTTTAATGATTAAATCACGAAATCATGAGATAGGAATACGTATGGCAATAGGTGCGCAATCCGGAGACATACTCAGGCTTGCTCTCTGGGGTGGCATACGCTCAATTGTCGTCGGATTACCGGTTGGCCTGTTTCTGGCTTGGGTTTTGTCCAAAATGCTTTCAGGTTTTCTTAATCAAGTAAATATTAATTTCCCTTTTTCCTGGGTATTCAGTTGTGCTACATTTGTTATTATGGTAACTATAGCGGCGCTTATTCCAGCCTTGCGGGCAACTCGTATAAACTCGTGGGACGCTCTGAGAAATGAATAAAGAAGGAAATGTTTATGAAAAAATCAGTACTGGTAGCTTTTTGCTTTTTTTTGTTCGCACTACCCTCTATTTATACTCAGGTGGAAGTAGGGATTGATGATAAAATAGAAGGTATCGTTGCTTGGAATCATTCCAACAAAAAAGTATTCAATTACTTTACTCGTTCCAGTGGTGGCGTTGGGTTTATAGGAATCTTTGAAGGGACAATTAACGGGAAATCCATTGAATATAAACCCGAATATAAGAATTTGAATAACGGTACTTTATCCGACAAGGAACTCCAAATGATTGAAGCAGGTATTGATGTTATCAAATCTGTGGTTAATCGAAGCAATTTTGAAGTGCCCGATGTAAGTTTTACAGTTAAAGCAAATGGAAAAATACTTTTAGTGAGCGGGAAATCCCGAACCGAAAACGAAAATGTTTTTGAAGGAAAATATGAAGGAAGATTTTTCATGATAAATAACAATGAAATTAATGAACACCTGGATTTTAAACAAATTGGCAATGATATCATTGTTAATAATGGCGCGTTATCTAAAAATAAAATCCAGATGATTGAGCTGGGGTTAGCGAGTATCGGATTCAAACGTTTTTTGCAAGCGCGGGAAAGTGAATAGTTTTGAAGTGAGTCTACACGCCTCACTCATTCACCTGATGTGGAAATATAACTTATAATCAGAGCCGATTATGGCGAACATTGGTTCATCGGGCGATTGCAGTATTCATTTTGATATCCTTATAAAAAATGAATATAGTATAATTGACAAAATATTATTAACAAAATAAAGCACAATAGTAAATTTCTATGAATACTCACTCTGGATTCAAACTAACAAATCAAATTCAAAAAGGAGAAAAAATGAGCAAAATTCGAAGAATAATGCTGTTCATTGCAGCGACGTTGAGTCTTTTAGGCGTTAACACAATTGTTCGATTAGATAAAGCGTTTGCGGCTACGACTTGGAGTTGCGATTCTGGAAAGCCTTGCGCATACGATATTGATGATAATGCTTACGGCTGGTGCGTGGGTTTTGGAGCGGCGTGCGGATGTGTAGGTGGCCCACACAACACTTTGCTTTTTACCGATCCGATCTATGAAGATGAGAACGGCGCATGGAACATATGTAGTTAGGCAACAAATTGATCGACTCGGGAACACGGATTTATTATTTAAAGAATTATCAATAAGTCGGTGTTCCCAAGTCATAAAACACCAGTTGATGTACTATCACATCGTATTAAAACAATAAAGGGTTACAATGTGAAGAACTTACATAGGCGGTGGTTTTTGTGCGTATTGAGTCTGATTATGAATAGGCGCAGATTACATACAAAGTCAGCCTCAAGTTGTTTGAAGATGGGATTACTCCGCCGCAGGTGATTTTGTCTGACATGTCGGAGTTGAAATACGATTAAATTAAGGAGAAAAAGATGAACGAACAGCAGCCGTTGATACATTTGGAAAGTGTGAGCAAGGTTTTTTATACGGAAGAAATAGAGACGCATGCGTTGTCGAAGGTTTCTATGGATATTTTTCCGAAAGAGTATGTTTCGATAGAAGGGCCATCGGGTTGTGGCAAATCGACGCTTCTTTCGATACTTGGCCTTTTGGATACACCTACTGACGGAGCGTATGCGCTGAACGGCCGATCTGTAGACAAACTGAACAATGCCGAGCGCGCGCGGATAAGGAACAAAGAGGTAGGCTTTATTTTTCAGAGTTTTAATTTGATAGGCGATCTTACGGTGTTTGAGAACGTGGAGTTGCCGCTGACGTATCGGAAAATGCTTGTAAAAGAACGTAAAGAACGTGTTAATGAAGCGCTTGCAAGGGTCGGTATGACAGAACGGGCGAAGCATCTGCCAAGTCAGCTTTCGGGAGGTCAACAACAGCGCGTTGCGGTCGCGCGTGCTCTGAGCGGGAAGCCTTTAATACTGCTAGCGGATGAACCGACGGGCAATCTTGATTCCAAGAACGGCAACTCGGTAATGGATTTGATGGCGGAACTGCATAAGCAGGGTTCAACGATCTGCATGGTGACGCACGACCCGCGTTTTGCCAGATGCGCCGAGCGGACGATTAATCTATTTGATGGATGTATCGTTGACCATAATCCAGCAGCCCGATAAATTATAGCAATAAACGTTTCCTTTAAAAGCTCAAGAATTACTGGAACTAAAGTCGAGCTAATGCGTTTATCAGAAATTTGAGTGTAGTGTGGCCGTCAGTGTGTAAGCTATGTCGACGTTTTTGAAAAATACAGACTCTGTTGACAGATTCTATCTATAAAAACAATAAAAAGGAGAGTAACAATGAAGAATATAGCGAAAAATTTAAAACATGCTTTACTCGGAATGGCAATATTTATTTGCCTGTTAAGTTCAAGCATGATTGGAGCATTTAAAAATGAAGTAGTAATGCCCACACGATCCAATTGCTATGTCGGAGATGCTTGTAGTGTCTACGTAGGCTGGGAATATGTCGGATCAGGTACATGTGGTTGGAACTATGGTTATCAATGTGGATGCGATATTGGCTTCGGTGCGATATCTGCGGATGGGGTTAACGGTTGTATAGCAAGTTAAACACGTTTTTCAAAGGAAAGATCTTTTGGTAAAACCATTTCAGCTTTTTCTGAAAAGTTGTTGCTGAAGAGCACAATAATTGATGAAAAAGTACGTAGGGTGAAAAGAATGCAACACGGGGTTTTACAACTCGTGTTGCATTCCTGGAGCGGCGTTGCTTATATAATAGAGGAGAATGTGATGAATGTTCTGATAAACAACAAAAATCTAGTAATAACAAAGATGGCTTCTATTTTTCTTTGCATCGTTGTTGTAATATGCGTTTGTGCCGTATATTTACAGGCACAGTCAGTCGGCATTACTTTAAAAGACAACGATCTGAAAGCCAAAGAGAGGTTTGAGACGACGCTTAAATCACTGGGCGGCGCGGATATCATCGAAGATATAAAATCGCTTATCATTAAGGGAAAACAGACCATAGTTGAGGATAACGAAACGGGTGAATTTGAAATTCGAGTATTGTGGCCAAACGACTTTATACATATCCGTCGTGGTTCTGCCGCCCCGCCTTGGTGGGGCGTTTCACAGGGAAAAATACTTGCACAGATAAAGCATCCTCCGGATAATCCTCCAGACGAAAAAACTCTGGGATGGATACTCTGGAGGGATATGCTTAGAACCGCGCAAATTATGATGGGAACGGTTTTAAAACCCGGCGTAGGACAGTTTATATTTTCTTCATCAATGACAAATCCTGTCGCGCTTGATATGTTTCTTCTCCCGTTGGCTGAAACAAACCGTACCGAAATAGAATTCGACTCGAAAACTGGGTATCCGTCTGTAATCAGACATTCAGAGTCTGGACAATTTGGAGGCGGCGCCGTCGAATATCAATTCAGCAGCGACCGTTTTCCCGTCGGCGGTGTTTTGTTTCCACGAGTCATTAAACAGATTACTAATAAATCACCTTACGTTGGAGGCGGGATAGAGACGCAAGAGTGGCGTATTGAAGAAGTGTTGATCAATCCAAAGCTAAGTCTAAAAGATTTCGAGGTTCCGGTAAAATGACTTCAATGTCGTATGCCAGTAAGAGAAGGTCTTTTTAACGCTGAGTAATATCTAGCGGGATTATTTAACATGCAAAATTTCCTGACTGATTTTCAATATACGTGGCGTACGGCAAAGCGTTATCCCAGTGTAACTCTTGCGATTATAGTCATGCTGGCCTTGGGAACCGGCGGCGTAACGGCGGTTTTCAACCCAATATATTCAACGCTCTTCGCTCCTTTGCCTTTTCCACAACCACAGCAACTTGTGTTAATTGGCGGGAATATTCCATTGTACAACCATTCTTTAGGCATATTTGAAAAAGAACAAGAGCTTAATCTGCTTTTTTCAAATATGGCTACTTATGCCCCTTTTCCGGCAACCAGGGCAATCATGCCTGATACAGGGAAAAACAAAGAAGTTGCCGTTGTGGATGTTTGTGAGGATTTCTTTGAAACGCTGGGAGTTCAGCCTGTGCGTGGTTCCGATTTCAAGCGCGGTAAAACAAACACAGGTTATATTATCAGCAACCGTTTCTGGCGAAATGAACTGACGGGAGCCGACGACGTTGTTGGCAAGCTTATACAAACTGAGGGCATCTTTGGATTGCCGCTTCCCATTATCGGCATAATGCCGGAAAGTTTCGATTTCCCGGCCGGTACGGATATCTGGATGCATCGTGCAGGCGGCGGAACATATATGAGTATGGCGAGACAGTATCTAGGACGGTTGCGATCCGGAATGCCTATGGAACCGGCGACAAAAGAACTAAGGAACATCGAATTCAAGCCCGGAAATGGATTGATGGGAAGAGACGGCCCTTTGTTACAATCGTTACAAACGGTTCTGCGTGGCGACCGGAAGCCTCTTTTGTTAATGCTTGGCTCTGCGGCGGTTTTATTTCACATGTTAGTCTGTTCCGGTGTAATGAATCTTCTTATCACGCAGGGCACGCGGCGGAAATCCGAAATGGCGTTGAGGCTGATTTCCGGGGCAACGCGCCGAAACTTGGTTTTTCAACTGCTGCGTGAAACCCTGCCGTTGGTTTTAGTCGGCGCTCTGGCCGGGTTATGGCTTTCCGAAATTGCAAGTGCGTGGTTAATGATCAGGTTTCCTTTGTTGAAAGGAGGCGAAGTTGTCGCTCCCGTAAAAATAGTATTTTTCGCTGCGCTGGTATTGGCTGTCACCGTTATTGGTGGCTTGACTCCAGCTTTATACGCCGCCGGCGTCGATCTGAATACGTATCTGAAATCAGGTTCCGACTCTAAACGACGATTCTTTCCCTTTTCTGTTTCTCTGCGGGAAATACTAGTCGCTGTGCAGTTGAGTCTTGCACTAGCGCTTCTTACGGGAGTAGGATTACTGGTAAATAGCATGATGTTTCATGTTGATATTCCAATTAGATGGTCGTCTCGCGATATTGCTGTTTTGAAGGTGCAATTTCCAATGGAAATACAGAGCGTTTCCAGCACCCCTGAAGCCATGACCCGCAATGTGCTGTTCTTCAAGGAATTAAATCATAGTTTGAACACGATGCCTGAAGTCGCCTCTGTTGGATTTTTCAATCCCATACCGTTTTCCGCAGATGCGGTAAAGTTTAGTCAGCGGACTTCCGCCGCATTTAAAAATCCGCCCGGTGAACTGCTGGAAAGGGTTGCGGCACAAGTAATTGAAGGACGCGCAAGCTCCGAAGGATTCGATATGTTGGGTCTTTCGCTAATCGTCGGACGTCATTTTTCTTCGACAGAACTGACCAATGAAATTGATTTTCAAGTCAGGTCAAAGGAAGCGCTACGTACGGAAAGGCGGGCGTTTGCTAACAGAGCTGGGGGAGTGGTGATTGTCAACCAGTCTTTAGCCCGGCAATTCTGGCCTGGTGAAAACGCTGTTGGCAAAGTTATCTACAATGGGCTTTCCAATTCATATGAGATTATCGGTGTCGTGCGGGATTTTCATCAGATTATCGATAATAAAGATTATATCCCGGCAGTCTATTATCCGCCGGACGGCTGGCTTCCTGCACATACATTTTTGATCAAGCTTCATTCCAGCGCCTTTATGAAAGATTTACGTCAGCGCATTGCCAATTTAGACTTAGGCCCAGTGACTTTTGAAGTGCAGCCGCTCGGGGATATCGTGTATGAAGCCACGGCTCGTACGCGCATGACGCTTCAATTGCTCGGCAGTTTCACTCTGTTAGGCATTGTGATAGCCGGCATGGGAGTATATGCCATGGCCTTGTTAATGGCGGCAACATGGAATCGTGAAATGGGCATCCGCTTAGCTATGGGTGCGCAAACATGGGATATTCTCAGACTTGCTCTATGGCGCGGTACACGGGCAATTATCTTAGGTCTGCCTTTCGGATTGTTTTTAGCGTGGATTCTGTCGCGGGTGTTTTCCAGCTACCTTTTCCATGTAAATGTCAACGATCCGTTAGTATGGGTAAGCAGTTGCGTATTATTGCTTATCATAACGATTATTGCGGCTTTTATTCCGGCCTTACGAGTGGCGAGGTTAAATCCTTTGTATGCTCTGCGTAATGAATAGATTTTTTAGTAGAGGCAGTCCAATAAATAATTCGTAATTGACTCGTATTGATTATGTTTAGAACTAAAATCCATGAAATCCTTGAAAAGGAATCAAGTGGAAACATCTGTGAACCTGATTGGGATTATGAAACCATTGAGCGTATTCGGGATTCTTTTCAGGACGAAGCGAGCAAACAGCAATATGAACAGGAAATTGTTTATCTCGTTTTACGTGAGTCCGGCATAAGCAAAGCCGCAATGTATTCTCCGTGTAGTAACAGGCAATGGCAGAGTGCGACGCTGCTGGCTAAAATTCTAATTGATGGTTTTAAGTTCCAGCGGCTGAATGACTGGCAAGTACCAAAACTCGATGTTCCTGCAGGTTCGTTGGACATGGAGTTTTATTTTCAACTCACGACATTTGTATTAGAGCAATACCGTTACTACGGTGCGAAAACGGTGAAACCGCACCGGCACCCGCGTAAAACGCCTAT
>Ga0082212_10009028_pt1 | contig 12901 bp, 13 predicted proteins | sample TergutNt197P3_FD_71548 | JGI IMG/M metagenome (GOLD analysis project Ga0082212, IMG submission 71548) | Neocapritermes taracua P3 segment gut microbial communities from Petit-Saut dam, French Guiana - Nt197 P3 | ecosystem: Host-associated > Arthropoda: Insects > Digestive system > Gut ... | reverse complement strand
GCCGCCCGGGTCGAGGACTGGGGCGCCGCACTGACGGTCTACCGCGGGCCCGCGTGGACCGTCGCGGGCGTGCACGTCGTGGCCAGCGAGCTCGGCGCCGGCCGCTCCGGCGGCCCGCTCCACCACGACGTCGCGGTGCTGCCCCTGGGCCGCACGCTCGGCGCCTGACGGCCACGAGGCCTCCGGAGCTCGGCGGCCAAACCTAGACTCGACCGCATGTGGAGGAAGGCGAACACCCAGCCGGGCAGCCAGAACCAGCCCATCACCCGCGACCGCGTCGAGGCGGTCATGAAGGCCCACGACTGGAAGTACTTCATCGACTCCGACGGCGTGCTCGGCGGCCGCTGGGAGAGCTCGGACGTCTACTTCAACCTGCTCACGCTGTTCGGCGACACCCCCGACGGGCTCCAGGTACGCGCCTACTGGCGGCGCGAGCTGCCCGCCGCGGCCGAGGTCGCCGCGGCGACCGTCGCCAACCGCTGGAACCGCGACAAGCTCTTCCCCAAGGTCTACGTGAGCGTCGACCGCGGCACGCTGACCGTGCGCGCGGAGGGCAACTTCCCGCTGCGCCACGGCGTGGCCGACGACCAGCTCGACGACTTCGTCAACAGCACCATCACCACCGCGATCCAGGCCTTCGAGCTCTTCGGGTCGCACTTCTCCGAGAGCGCCCTGTCCGACGGCGCCCTGTGACGCCGCCGCGGCCACCTAGACTGGTCGCGGCCCAGGCCACCCCCTCGCTCCGAACTGCGGAAGGCACCATGTCTGCTGTTGCTCACGACCTGCCCGACGGTCCGAGCCCGCTCGACGTGGCGGCGCTCGACGCCGCCGTCGAGCAGGCGCTCGCCGACGTCGCGGCCGCGGCCGACCTCGACGCGCTGAAGGCCGTGCGGACCGCCCACACGGGCGACCGCAGCGCCCTCGCTCTCGCCAACCGTGCGATCGGCGCGCTGCCGGGCCCGGACAAGGCCGCCGCGGGCAAGAACCTCGGCCCGCGCCGTGGGCGGATCGCCCAGGCGATCGCCGCCCGCCAGGCCGAGCTCGAGGCCGAGCGCGACGAGAAGGTGCTCCTCGAGGAGGCCGTGGACGTCACGCTGCCGACCGACCGCCGCCCCGTGGGCGCCCGCCACCCCATCGAGTCGATCCAGGAGCGGGTCGCCGACTTCTTCGTCGGGATGGGCTGGGAGATCGCGGAGGGCCCCGAGGTCGAGGCCGAGTGGTTCAACTTCGACGCCCTGAACTTCGGTCCGGACCACCCGGCCCGCCAGATGCAGGACACCTTCTACGTGGCCCCGACGTCCGACGGCGACGACAGCAACCTCGTGCTGCGCACCCACACCAGCCCCGTGCAGGCGCGGTCGCTCATCGAGCGCGGCGTCCCGCTGTACATCGCGGTGCCCGGCAAGGTGTTCCGCACCGACGCGCTCGACGCCACCCACACCCCGGTGTTCCACCAGGTCGAGGGCCTCGCGATCGACAGGGGCCTCACGATGGCCAACCTCGTCGGCACGCTCGACGCGTTCGCCAGGGCGATGTTCGGACCCGAGGCCAAGACGCGCCTGCGCCCCAGCTTCTTCCCGTTCACCGAGCCGTCGGCCGAGATGGACCTGTGGTTCCCGCAGAAGAAGGGCGGGGCCGGCTGGATCGAGTGGGGCGGCTGCGGCATGGTGCACCCCAACGTGCTGCGCGCCGCCGGCGTCGACCCCGAGGAGTACCAGGGCTTCGCGTTCGGCATGGGCATCGAGCGCACGCTCATGCTCCGCCACGCCATCGCCGACATGCACGACATCGTGGAGGGCGACGTCCGCTTCTCCACCCAGTTCGGGACGGAGATCTGATGCCCCTCGTCGTCACGGAGTGGCTCGCCGACCACGTCGAGCTGCCCAAGGACCTGACCGCCGAGCAGCTCGCGGCCGCCCTGGTGCGCGTGGGCCTGGAGGAGGAGGCGGTGCACGCCGCCAAGGTCACCGGCCCGCTGGTCGTCGGGCGCGTGCTCCTCCAGCAGCCCGAGGAGCAGAAGAACGGCAAGACCGTCAACTGGTGCCTGGTCGACGTCGGCCCGGAGCACAACGTCACCGAGATCAAGGGCGTCGACCCGGCGGACATCCCCGCCGGCGGGGCGCGCGGCATCATCTGCGGCGCGCACAACTTCGGCGTGGGCGACCTCGTGGTCGTCGCGCTGCCCGGCACCGTGCTGCCCGGCCCGTTCGCCATCGCGGCCCGCAAGACGTACGGCCACGTGTCCGACGGCATGATCTGCTCGACGGCGGAGCTCGGCCTGGGCGACGACGGCCGGCACGGCATCATCGTGCTGCCCCGGGACCTGGGCTTCGACGAGGCCGACCTCAAGCCGGGCCAGGACGCGATCGCGCTGCTGGGCCTCGGCGACGAGGTGCTCGAGATCAACGTGACCCCGGACCGCGGGTACGCGTTCAGCTACCGTGGCGTGGCCCGCGAGTACGCGCACTCGACGGGTGCCGCGTTCACCGACCGCGCTCTGGTCGACGGCGTGCCGGCCGCCACTCCCGACGGGTTCGCCGTCGAGGTCGACGACGCCGCGCCGATCCACGGCGTCGTGGGCTGCGACCGGTTCGTGACGCGCGTCGTGCGCGGCATCGACCCGTCGGCCCCGACGCCCGCGTGGATGAAGCGCCGGCTCGAGGGCTCGGGCATGCGCTCGATCTCCCTGGCCGTCGACGTGACCAACTACGTGATGCTCGACCTGGGCCAGCCGCTGCACGCCTACGACCTCGACAAGGTCACGGCGCCCATCGTGGTCCGCCGGGCCGCGCCGGGCGAGCGCCTCACCACGCTCGACGACGCCGACCGCGCCCTCGACCCCGAGGACCTGCTCATCACCGACAGCCCGTCGGGCGCCCGCGCCTCCCGCGTGCTCGGCCTCGCCGGCGTCATGGGCGGTGCGTCGTCCGAGGTCACGGACTCGACCACGGCTGTGCTCGTCGAGGCCGCGCACTTCGACCCCATCACCGTCGCCCGCACGGCGCGCCGCCACAAGCTGCCCTCCGAAGCGGCCAAGCGGTTCGAGCGCGGCGTGGACCCGCGCCTGCCCGGTGTCGCCGCGCAGCGCGTCGTCGACCTGCTCGTCGAGCACGGCGGCGGCGTCGCGGACCCGGCCGTGGGCGACCTCGACCGGACCACGGGGCTCGCTCCCATCGACCTGCCCCTCGACCTGCCCACGCGCGTCGCGGGCGTCGAGTACCCGGCCGAGCAGGTGACCGGCATCCTCGAGCAGATCGGCTGCACGGTCGTGCCCGCCGCGGCCCCGGGCTCCGTCACGGTGACGCCGCCCACGTGGCGCCCCGACCTCACCGAGCGCGTCGCACTGGTCGAGGAGGTCGTGCGCATCGCGGGCTACGACCAGATCCCGTCGGTCGTCCCGGCGGCCCCTGGCGGCCGCGGCCTCACCGAGGCGCAGCGCACGCGTCGCTCGGTGGCCCGTGCGCTGGCGGAGTCCGGCCTGGTCGAGACGCTCTCGTACCCGTTCATCGGCACGGCCGAGCTCGACGCCCTCGGCCTGCCCGACGACGACGCGCGCCGCACCGCTGTGCGGCTCGCCAACCCGCTCGCCGACGACCGCCCGCTGCTGCGCACCTCGCTGCTCGCCACGCTGGTCGAGACGGCGCGCCGGAACGTGGCCCGCGGACTGCCCGACGTCGCCGTGTTCGAGGTGGGCCTCGTGACGCTGCCCGCGCCGGGCGCGCCCGCCGCGCCGCAGCTGCCCGTGGGCGTGCGCCCGTCGGTCGAGGAGCTCGCGGCGCTCACGGCCGCCGTCCCCGCCCAGCCGCGTCACGTCGCGGCCGTCGTGACGGGCAACGTCGACCACGCCGGCTGGTGGGGCGCGGGCCGCACGGCCGGCTGGGCCGACGCGCTCGAGCTCGCCCGTCTCGTGGCGGCGCGCGCGGGCGTCGAGGTGACGGTCGCGGCCGCAACCGACGTCATGCCGTGGCACCCGGGCCGCTGCGCCGCGCTGGTCGTGGCCGAGGGCCCGCAGGCGGAGCGCGTGGTCGGCTACGCGGGCGAGCTGCACCCGAAGGTCATCGAGCGCACCGGCCTGCCGAAGCGCTCCGTGGCGTTCGAGCTCGACCTGTCCGCGCTGGCCGCGGCGGCGAGCGGCGAGCCGGTCGGTGCGACGGCGGTCTCCGCCTTCCCGGCCGCGAAGGAGGACTTCGCGTTCGTGGTCGACGCCGACGTGCCCGCCGAGACGGTGCGCGCCGCCGTGGTCGAGGGTGCGGGCGAGCTGGTCGAGGACGTCAGCCTGTTCGACGTCTTCACGGGCGAGCAGCTCGGCGAGGGCAAGAAGTCGCTGGCCTACTCGGTGCGGCTGCGCGCCGCCGACCGCACCCTGACGGCCGACGAGGTGCGCGCCGCCCGCGAGGGCGTCGTCGCTGCGGCCGCCGCCGTCGGGGCGACCCTGCGCGGCTGAGGCTCAGCCCCGCGTCGCGACCGCGAACACCCGCCGGAACGCCAGCGGGGTGCCGTAGCCGCGCGCGGGGTACGCCTGCCGCAGCGCGGCGCCGTACTCGGCCGCGAACCGGGCGCGCAGCGCCGGGTCGTGCGTGCCGAGCGCGTCGAGCGTGGGGCGAGCACCCGTGGCGGAGATCCACCGCAGCACAGGGTCCGGCCCGGTGAGCAGGTGCGTGTACGTGGTCTCCCAGGTGTCGACCTGCCAGCCCGGCCGGGCCAGCAGGTCGAGGTACTCGTCGGGGTCCGCGGTAGCGCGCCGCTCCACCGGCCCGACGACGTCGGCGTACGGGGCGCGCGCCGCGACCTCGCGCAGCAGCACGTGGCTGGGCGCGTCATGGTTGCCGGGCACCTGGAACGCGAACGTCTGCGCGGCCGTGTCGGCGAGCGGGCGGAGCAGGTCGCGGTGACCGGGCACCCACTGCAGGGCGGCGTTGCTGATCACCAGGTCCGCCCCGGCACCAGGGGCGGCGGCGTAGTCGCGGACGTCGGCGAGCTCGTAGCGGGCGCCGTCGTCGGTGCTGTCGGCCCGGGCGCTCGCGATCATCGCGGGCGACGAGTCCAGCCCGAGCACGGAGGCGCCCGGCCACCTCGCGCGGAGCACCGCGGTGAGGTGGCCGGGCCCGCACCCGAGGTCGACGATCGTGGCCGGCGCGCTCGGCACCCGGGCCACGAGCTCGACGAACGGGCGGCTGCGTTCGTCGCCGAACCGCAGGTAGTGGGCGGGGGACCAGTCGGCCATGACTACTCCTTGATGTCGAGTATCTCGACATCAAGATAACGAGAGGGCGACGGCCCCGCCAGGGGGCGGTCGGCTCAAGCGGCCGAGCCGACCGCGACCTCCTCCAGTGCCTCGGTGGCCGGGAGGCTCGCCACCCCGGCATCAGACCCGCCGCGCGACGCCCGCGAGGCCACCGCGACCACGGCCGCGAGCGCGGCCACCACGGCGAGCACCAGGAACCCGACGGTGTACCCGTGCTCGGTGGGCTCGCCGCCGGGCGCGGTCGCCGAGCCGGTGACGATCGCCGTCGTGAGGGCGGTGCCGACGGCCGACCCGATGGTGCGCAGGTTGGTGTTCATGCCGCTGGCGACGCCGGTGCGGTCGGCGGGCACCGAGGTGACGACGATCGTCGTCATCGCGGCGAAGGCGACGCCCAGCCCGAGCCCGAACACCGCGGCCTCGGCCGAGAGGAGCGGGGCTGACCGGTGGAAAAGCGCGATCGCGGCGGTGGCGGCGGCGATGAGCACCGACCCGCCCGCGAGCTGGGCGCGCGGCGCGAGCACCCGCCCGAGCGGCCCCGTGGCGAACCCGGCGGCTGCCATGAGCGCGAGCATCGGCAGCATGAGCAGGCCCGCCGTCCCGACGCCGGCGCCCAGCCCGTACCCGGTCGACGTCGGCTCCTGGAGGAACCGCGCGAAGTAGGCCCACACGCCGTACATGGCGGCACCGATCAGCACCGCGGCGACATTGGTGTTCCACACGCCGGGCAGGCGCATCATGCGCACGTCGACCAGGGGCTCGCGGGCCCGCAGCTCGACGACGACCCACGCGGCGGCGAACACGCCGGCCGCCACAAGCAGCCCGACGGTCCTGGCGGAGCCCCAGCCCCACGACTCGCCGGACGACAGCGGCAGCAGCAGGGCGAGCAGCCAGGCGGAGAGCAGCACGCCCGCGACGGCGTTGAGGCGCCCGCGGGCCGCGGCGGCGCCGTCGGGCACGGCGCGCAGCACCAGCCAGCCACCCACGACCACGCCGGCGAGCGGCAGCACGAACAGCCCGCGCCAGCCGATCGCGCCGGAGAGCGGCCCTGCCAGCACGGTGCCGAGGCCGGAGCCGACGGCGATGATCGCGGCGAGCGCACCGACGCCCCCGGCCACGCGCTCGGCGGGGAGCACGTCGCGCACCAGCCCGAACGCGAGCGGGATCATGGCGCCACCCAGGCCCTGCAGGGCCCGGCCGGTGAGCAGCACGGGGAGGTTGGGGGCGACGGCGGCGACGAGGCTGCCGAGCCCCACGGCCGCGAGTGCCGCGAGCAGCACGCGGCGCTTGCCGAGCAGGTCGCCGGCCCGTCCGGCCAGGGGCGTGGCGACGGCGGCGACGATGAGGTAGAGGGTCAGCGCCCAGGTGATGCCGGGCGCGTCGGTGCGCAGGTCGCGCTGCATCAGGGGCAGCACGGGGACCAGCAGCGACTGGAGGATGGCGAAAGACCCGATGGCCACGCCGAGCGCGACCAGGGCGCGGCGCGGGGTGGTATGTGATCGCATGAACAGGGTTCCGTTCTGCTGGGCGGGGTACGCCGCGCCGTCGAGGCGTAAGATGGGGAGGAAGACTCCGATCGGAGGATCCCTCCGGTTAGAGAGTAAGCGGAGGAATCCTCCGCATGCAACCCCTGGAGGAAGAGTGCCCACGCCGCGCGTCGCAGAGCCCGTCGAGCTGCCCGAGTGGACCGGCGTCGTCCGGCCGCAGCGCGCCGACGCGCGCCGCAACTTCGACGCCCTGCTCGTCGCCGCCCGCGACGAGTTCGCGCGGCACGGCACAGGCGCGTCGCTCGAGGAGATCGCGCGCAGCGCCGGCGTCGGCATCGGCACGCTCTACCGCAACTTCCCCACGCGCGACGCGCTCGTCGAGGCCGTCTACGTGGCCGAGGTCGAGCAGCTGATCTCGGCGGGGGAGCAGGCCCTCGAGCTCGAGGCGTGGCCGGGCTTCGAGACGTGGCTGCACCGCTTCGTCGACTACATCGGCACCAAGCACGTGCTCATCGACGGCCTCAACCGCGAGTCCCCGGTCATGCTGTCGTGCCGCCACGCCATGTACGGCGCGGGCGACCCGCTGCTGCGCCGCGCTCAGGCGGCCGGGGCGGTGCGCGACGACGTCGTGATCGACGACGTCGTGCGGCTGCTGTCCGGCGTCGCCGCCGTCGCCTACCCCGACGAGGAGTCCCGCGAGCGCGTCGTCGCGCTCGCGATCGACGGGCTGCGCCGCCGCTGACCCTGGTCCCCGCTCAGGGCACCAGCAGCACCTTCCCGGTGGTCTCGCGGCCCTCGAGCGCGCGGTGCGCCTGCGCGGCCTCGGCGAGCGGGAACGTCGCCCCGACCCGGACGTCGAGGTCGCCGTCGGCGGCCGCAGACAGGATCTCGCCCGCCCGCCACTCGAGCTCCGGCCGCGTCGCGACGTAGTGCCCCAGCGACGGCCGCGTGAGGAACAGCGAGCCGCCCTGGTTGAGCCGCTGCGGGTTGAACGGCGGCACGGGCCCCGACGCCGCGCCGAACAGCACGAGCGTCCCGCGCGGCCGCAGCGACGCGAGCGACGCGTCGAAGGTGGCCTGCCCCACGCCGTCGTACACGACGTGCACGCCCTGGCCGTCGGTCAGCTCGCGCACGGCCGCCGGCAGCTGCGTGGCGAGGTCGGTCATGCCCGCGTAGTCGATCGTGTGGGCGGCGCCGGCCGCGCTCGACAGTGCGGCCTTCTGCGGCGTCGAGACCGTCGTGATCACGCGCCCGCCGCGCGCGACCGCGAGCTGGGTGGCCAGCAGCCCGACCCCGCCGGCACCCGCGGTGAGCAGCACGTCGTGCCCCGGGGCGACCGCGAACGTCGAGGTGACCAGGTAGTGCGCGGTCATCCCCTGGAGGGGCAGTGCGGCCGCCGTCTGCAGGTCCAGCGCGGCGGGCACGTGCACGGCGTCGGCCGCGGCGACCAGCGCCAGCTCCGCGTAGCTCCCGGGCGCCTGCGCCCAGGCGACCGGGTCGCCGACGGCGAACCCCTCGACGCCGTCACCCAGCGCCTCGACCACGCCGGAGCCCTCGACGCCCACGACGTGCGGGTAGCTCGTCGCGTACACGCCCGCGCGGCGGTAGGTGTCGACGAAGTTCACGCCGGCCGCGGCGACGCGCACCAGCAGCTGCCCGGGGCCCGGCTCCGGGTCGGGGAGCTCGACGTACTGCAGGACCTCGGGACCGCCCGCCTCGCGGGCCTGAACTGCGCGCATGCCCCGACCCTACGACCTCGCGGCCAGCACCTCGCCCGCTTCCACAGGCACGTCCACCCGGTTGCCGGCAGGGGCCAGCGGGCACACCCAGGCGGGGTCGTAGCGGCACGACGGGTGGTAGGCGAAGTTGAGGTCGACCACCAGGCGGTCGTGCGTCCCGCCCAGGTCGGCGCCCTTGGCCGTGTCGAGCAGGTAGCGGCCGCCGCCGTACGACGTCGTGCCCGCCGTCGCGTCGCGCAGCGGCACGAACAGGCCCCCGCCGTACTGGCCGAGCCACCACACGTCGAGCGACCCGACGCCCGGCACCTCGACCCGGCCGGTGCGCTCGAGCGTCGTCGTGCCGTCGCCTCCCGTGTCGAGGCGGAGGGTGGCCGGCTCGGCGGGCAGCAGCGCGAGCTCGAACCGCAGGGCCGCGTCGTAGGCCAGGTAGGGGAGGCCGGACTCGCGGAGCGGGTCGTCGGCCGGCAGGGGCGACTGGGGGTGGTGGCGGAACAGGTCGTCCCGCCCGTGGCGCCAGACGGCGTGGGCCGCGGCCGGGTCGGGCGTGGCGCGGATGGCGGCGTACAGCTCGGCGACGCGGCGGCGCCAGTCGGTCAGCTCGAGGCGATCCATGCGCCGATCATCGCCGGTTCCGGCGCCGCGTGCGCGGCCTCCTCCTGCGCGGGCCGCAGGTCGTGGCCAGGATGGGCGGCATGGCTGCTTCCGAGCGGGTGGGGAAGGTCAAGGGCGCGTGGCTGCACCTCATCTCGCGCACCCTGAACAAGGCGACCTCGCGGGCCGCGCTGTCGGGTCGCGGGCCGTTCACGCTGATCGAGCACCAGGGCCGCCGCTCGGGCCGCACCTACCGGACGCCGGTGATCGCCGGCCGCGCCCCGGCCGGGGTGGTCGTCGAGCTGACGTACGGCCCGCAGGTGCAGTGGTACCGCAACGTGGTCGCGGCGGGCGGGTGCGTGGTGGGGCGCGGGGGGCACCGCTGGCGGGGCGGGGGGCCCCGGCCGCCCGCGGAGGGCGGCTTCCGCCGGGGCGCCCCGGTGGGCACCCGGGAGGAGAAAATAAGGGGCCCGCCCCCGCGGGGCCGCCCCCACGACGACAACGCGGCTTACCTGGGCGGCGCGGCCGGACACGCCGGGCTTTTCGCGCCCGCCGCCGAGGCCTGGGCCATTGCCGCCGACTGGGCCTCGGCCTGGCTGAACGGCCGGGGTCTCGTTTTCCAGCGGACGGCCCTGGCCGAATTTCTCCGCCCCGGCCGGACCGGGGCCGGGCCGGGCCGCCCCCTGGGCTTCAATATCAAGAGCCAGGCCGAGGCTTTGACCTCTTCAGCCTGGCCGGAACAGGCCGTCGGCCATCTTGGCTATACGGGCGTTTCGCTCTGGTGGGAACCGGAGAGCGGCTTCATCTGGCTCTTGCTGACGAACCGGGTCCATCCCCGGGCGGTCAACCCGGCCTGGCGGCCGGCCGCTTACGTCGGCGGGCCGATCACTTCCGGTCTTTGCCGGTAAACGATGGTACCGTCCTCTTCCAGCCGGTCATAGAGGCCTTCGGGGGCAAGGCCCGCGGCGGCCAAAAGCTCCCGGGCGGCGGCGGCCTCCGCCGCCGGCAGCCTCAAACTCAGGCCGCAGCCCGCGCCCAGTACCGTGGGGCGGCCCATCACTTTGACGGCCAACCCGCCGGCCCGGAGAGCCGCTTCGCCGTTGATGGCGGCCAGGGTGCTGGTAAAAGTGAAGAGTACTTCCATGTCGGTATCAAAAATTTATGATTTTTCCGGCCTGGGCCAGGGCGGCGGCGATGGCGTAGATATTTGTGACCGAGCCGACTTTCAGCTTTCCGGCCAGTTGATAAAAGTCGAGGCAGGCCCCGCAGGTGCCGACCACCGCGCCCCGGTCTTCAAGCAGTTGGATATCCTCCAGGGCGCTTGAGCCTTCGGTGGTCAGGAAGGCCCCGCCATTGAGGAACAGGAGATGTTCGGGGGCCTGGTCCAGCTCGGTCAGGGAATGGAGGAAGGCTTTCATCAGGGCCGGGCCCAGTTCCGGGCCCGGCCCTCCGCCCAGGGCTTCATGGCCGATGACCACCACCAAGCCGCCGCCCTCCAGGGCCCGGGCCGGCCGGAGGGCCGGGCCGGCCGGATCGTCGCGGACAGTTATGGTCACCAGGATATGACCATCGCCGGCCGCCTCAAAACTCACGGCGTGCCCCAGGCCGGCGGCCAGCTTGCCTAAATTCTGGCCGGCCAGATCGTTGTCCACCAAAAGGCCGATGCTTTGGCCCGGTCCGGCCGTCCGCAGGGCCTTCTTGGCCTCGATGACGGGGAGGGGGCAGGGCCGGCCGATGAGGTTCAGGGGGTTCATGCGGGATCCTCTTTGGGATTAATAAAGGCCCGAAATCCGGCCCCGGGAGAAGGCTCATGATTTATTTCGACAACGCCGCCACCAGTTGGCCCAAGCCCCCGGCCGTGACCGAAGCCCTGAGCGGGGCCTTGGCCGGCTTGGGCAACCCGGGCCGGGGGGCCCACGATTTCGCCCTGGCCGCCGACCGGACCCTGGCCGAGGTCCGGGCCCGCCTGGCCCGGCTCTTCGGCCTGCGCCGGCCGGAACGGGTGATTTTCACCAAAAACGTCACCGAAGCCCTGAACCTGGCCGTAGGCGGCCTGACCGGGCATATCGTCACCAGCGCCGCCGAACACAATTCCGTCTTGCGGCCGGTCTTTCGCCGCGGCTGTTTCACGGCGGTGGACGTGGACGGGCACGGCCGGTTTTCAACGGCGGACATTGAAGCGGCCCTGCGGCCGGAAACCCGGGCCGTGGTTCTGAGCCATGCCTCCAACGTCACCGGGAACCTGGCCCCGGCGGCGGAGATCGGCCGGCTCTGCCGGGCTGAAAACCTGGTCTTCATCCTGGACACGGCCCAGAGCGCCGGATTGATGGACCTGGATATGGAAGCCCTGGGGGTCGATGCCCTCTGCTTCACCGGGCACAAGGCCCTTTACGGCCCCATGGGGACCGGAGGCCTGGCTTTAAGCGAGCGTTTTCACCCGCCGCCGCTTCTGGCCGGCGGCGGGGCCGCCCCCCTGGCCCCGGACCAGCCCGACAACCTCCCCGAAGGCCTGGAGGCCGGCACCTTGAACGTCCCGGGGCTGGCCGGCCTGGGCGCCGGCCTGGCCTACGTGGAGGCCCGGACTCCGGCCGCTCTCCTGGCCGAGGCCGACCGCCTGGCCCGAAGGTTCCACCGGCGGCTCCAGGGGGCCCGGGGCCTGACTTTCTACGGCGATTACGAGGCGGAGGACCGGGCGCCCATAGTCACTCTGAACGTGGGCCGGTTTGATTCGGAGGAGACGGCCGGCCTTTTGGCCGATAAATACGGCTTGGCCGTGCGCGGCGGCCTCCACTGCGCACCGCTGATGCACCGGAGTTTCCGAACGGAAAGGCGCGGGGCGGTACGCTTTTCCTTCTCCCCTTTCAATACCGAAGAGGAGACGGACCAGGCGGCGGCGGCGGTGTTGGAGTTGAGCCGGACGGCATAAGGCCCCGAACTTGACCACAATGGCCAAGCCCGGGGCCGGTTCAAAAAAAGCCCCGGGACACGGGGCGGACCGTCAGTTGATGGCGTCCTTCAAGGCTTTGGCCGGCTTGAACCGGACAGCCTTGTGGGCTTTGATGGTGACGGGCTCGTTGGTCCTGGGGTTGCGGCCTTGGCGTTTCTTGCGCTTTACGACTTCAAAGACGCCCAGGCCGAAAAAAGCGATGCGACCGTCTTTCTTCAAGGTTTTGGTAAGCTGCGACAGAATGCTCTCCAGAGCCTTTTTGGCGTCAACCTGGGAGACACCTGTTTCCTTGGCCACTTGAGCGATCAACTCCGACTTGGTCATTCTTGACGTTCCTTTCTCCTGGTTTATAATTGACAGTCCGGCCCGCCAGGACCAAACTGATTGCCCACACCATGTTTATGCCTTTTAATTACCACAAAAAAAAATGTTTATCAAGCGTAATATCCAGGCCCGTCTCAATTTTTTCAAAGCTTCTCACTTAATGGTCAGGTCCGTAACGCCCGACCAGTCCTCCGGCGGGGGGGCCAGCAGAAATTCCCGGCAACGGGCGCCCATGAGTTCCGAGGGTCCGTCGTCCTGGACCAGGGCCAGCACTTCCTCGAAGAGGCCCAAGGCTTTTTGGAAATCGCGCCGCCAATAATATTCGAGGCCGGCTTCAAACAGGTCCCGCCCTTCCCGCCGGATAGGCCCTAAAGCGCCCTTGGGCGCCAGGGCCTCGTGGATGGTCACGTTTTCCCGCCGCCCGGGCACGGTGATGCGGTCGAGGGTCCTCAGTTCCACCGCGGCCGCGGCTTCGCCCGCCGCGCGGCCGCTGAGGATGATCTGGGTATGATAGACCTTGTTGACCGCCACCAGGCGGGAGGCCAGGTTGACGACATCGCCCATGACCGTA
>Ga0082212_10009027_pt1 | contig 12901 bp, 12 predicted proteins | sample TergutNt197P3_FD_71548 | JGI IMG/M metagenome (GOLD analysis project Ga0082212, IMG submission 71548) | Neocapritermes taracua P3 segment gut microbial communities from Petit-Saut dam, French Guiana - Nt197 P3 | ecosystem: Host-associated > Arthropoda: Insects > Digestive system > Gut ... | reverse complement strand
TCTATGATTGCCCTCTTCCATTGAGTAATCATGTTCGGGTGTACCTCACAGCGCCTGCTCAGTTCTGAGAGCGTCTCACGTTCCTGTAGCGCTTCCATCGCTACTTTTGCCTTAAATTCTGCCGTAAACTTACGGCGGCTCGTTGATCTTGTTGTCATTCTTTTTTCCTCATTTTGTGGCAAAGGTATCACTTTAAGTGGTGGTCTGAATTTTGGGGAGCATTATAACCATTTCCGCTACCATTTATGAACACCATGATGAAATTCTGAATTTCTTTATCAACCGTTCCACCAATGCCTCCGCAGAATCATTTAATGCTAAAATCAAGACTTTCAGGGCTTCGCTCAGAGGGGTCTCAGATATGAAATTCTTCCTGTTCAGGTTATCCAAAATCTATGCCCGAACACAGGGTTTTGCGGGTGAGCCACGATTTGCACCCCGTGAAAACACAACAATCATTTAATCAATATTATAAACAGTCCACTTAGTGCCCGTCCCGAGCACCACTTTCGCTAAGTCATCGCTAATAGAGATTACTGCGATGACTTTTATTTACGCACAACCCTAGACCCCCCAACGCCGCCCTCAATGCCAGCCGACGATGTGGAGGAGTCTCATGAGACACCCTTAAACTAACGTTGTTTACCGCGCAACGCGAAATCCGCGATTGTCATCACTCCCGCGACGATCTCCACGGTCGCCACCGCGGTCACGACGGTCGCCAATGCCGCGACGACGGTCTCCACGATCACGACGACGGTCTCCACGATCACGACGCTCCCCGCCACCCGTATGCGTTCCAACAGAAGAGGCGGCAGAGGTGCCTACATTGGGAGAAAGGTCACGCTTGCCATACACCTCGCCGTTGCAGATCCACACTTTGATTCCCAAAACGCCCACTTTAGTGTGCGCTTCGGCTAAAGCGTAGTCAATATCGGCACGGAAGGTGTGTAGCGGGGTACGTCCCTCTTTCAACATTTCGCTACGAGCCATTTCTGCACCTGCTAAACGACCGCTAATCAATACTTTGATACCCTCAGCACCCATACGGACGGTGGAGGCCATTGCCATCTTAATGGCGCGCCGATACGATACTCGTCCCTCTACCTGACGGGCAATATTGTTGGCCACAATGGTAGCATCCAATTCGGGACGCTTTATTTCGAAGATATTGATTTGAACCTCTTTATTGGAGATATTCTTTAACTCTTCTTTGAGCTTGTCCACCTCCTGTCCTCCTTTCCCAATGATAAGTCCGGGACGGGCAGTGTGAATGGTTACGGTTATTAATTTTAACGTGCGTTCGATGACTATCTTAGATAAGTTCGCTTTGGCGAGACGGGTCATCAGGTATTCACGAATTTTGGCGTCTTCCAAAATTTTGGAAGCGTAGTCGGTTCCTCCATACCAGTTGGAGTCCCAGCCACGAATAATGCCTATGCGGTTGCTAATCGGATTTGTTTTTTGTCCCATAGATGTTTACTCCTCTGATTTTACGGGTTGGGGTTTTTTATCCAATACAATGGTAACGTTATTGGAACGCTTACGAATGCGGGCGGCACGACCTTTGGGCGCCGTTCTAATGCGCTTCAATTGCGTACCTTCTCCCACCATAACCGTCTTCACTTGTATGTTCCCTTTTTCTAACTCCTTACGATCCGCTTCATTCTTAGCTTCCCAGTTGGCGATAGCCGATTTGAGTAACTTCTCTAAGCGGATCGAAGGTTCCTTTTTGGTATATCTTAAAATATCCAAAGCACGGTTCACCTCTACACCCCTTACCAAATCTGCAACCATACGCATTTTGCGAGGTGATGTAGGAACATCATTCAGCTTGGCGAATGCTGTCTGTTTTTTTAGTGCTTTTTGCCTTTCGGCCATTTCTCTTTTTCGAGCTCCCATAATTTAAAAATTTCTTTTCATAATACTATTTACGATTGCCCGAATGGCCTCTGAAGGTTCTAGTGGGCGAAAATTCACCGAGTTTGTGGCCTACCATATTCTCTGTGATGTACACCGGAATAAACTTATTTCCGTTATGTACGGCTATAGTGTGTCCTACAAAGTCGGGAGAAATCATACTGGCGCGGGACCAGGTCTTAAGAACTTCCTTTTTCGATGCGCCCTCATTCATCGCAAGCACCCTCTTTTCGAGACTGGTTTGGATGAAAGGACCTTTTTTTATTGAACGACTCATGATGCTCTATTCATTTATTCCGTTATTTTTTCCTTTTTTCAATGATAAACTTCTTGGTAGTCTTCTTGTTATTTCGTGTCTTATATCCTTTGGCGGGAATACCTTTACGAGAACGAGGGTGTCCTCCGGATGCACGTCCTTCGCCACCGCCCATGGGGTGGTCAACAGGGTTCATCGCCACCGCACGGGTACGTGGGCGACGACCAAACCAACGTAAGCGACCTGCCTTCCCATGTGATTCAAGGTTGTGGTCGGGATTAGACACTGTGCCAACGGTGGCACGGCAAGAGGTCAACACCATACGTACTTCCCCGGAGGGTAGCCTGAGAATGGCGTGATCTCCTTCGCGTGCGGTGAGTTGAGCATACGTTCCGGCGCTTCGAGCCATGGCGGCTCCCTGACCGGGACGAAGTTCAATGTTGTGTACCAAAGTTCCAAGAGGAATTTCTGAGAGCAGAAGTGTATTGCCCGTATCGGGAGTGATTCCCTTGCCGGATTCAATCTGTTGTCCCACTTTGAGTCCGTTGGGAGCTACGATATAGCGCTTCTCTCCGTCAGTATAGACCACTAAAGCAATCCGTGCGCTGCGGTTTGGATCATACTCAATCGTCTTTACGGTGGCAATTACGCCGTCCTTATCCCTTAAAAAGTCGATAATACGGTATTGGCGTTTGTGCCCTCCGCCAATATAGCGCATGGTCATCTTACCTTGACTGTTACGCCCTCCGGATTTACGCAAGGGTTGCAACAGCGACTTCTCGGGAGTCGTAGCGGTAATCTCTTTAAAAGCGCTAATCACTTTATGTCGTGTGCCGGGTGTTACCGGCTTAAATTTACGTACTGCCATAGACTTAAATATTACTGTAAAAATCTATCTTATCTTGTCCGGCAAGAGTAACAATCGCTTTCTTAATGTGATTGGTACGACCCGCCAATACCCCCGCTTTGGTAAAGCGGCTCTTACGTTTTCCGTGGCGGCTGATGGTATTCACATCCGATACCGTAACCCCGTACATCTGTTCTACCGCTTTCTTAATTTCCACCTTATTGGCGTCGCGGTCAACGAAAAATCCGTAACGATTCAATTTTTCGCCCTGAATCGTCATTTTCTCCGTTATAATAGGCTTAATGATCATTCCCATTGTTGATACTGTTTTGAGCGCATCCCAACTGTTCGTGCAACAACTCCTGAACGCCATCCATTAGAATGAGGTAGCCGGCATTAAGGATATCGTAGGTATTCAACTCCGAAAAGGTGGTTACCTTAGTACGCTGCAGGTTGCGGGAAGATAAGTAGATATTGTTGTTGTTTTCGGGAAGAATCATCAAAACTTTTCTTCCCTCAAGATTCAGGTTTTTGAGCATTGAGGAAAACTTGTTGGTTTTGGGCGCTTCCCATACAAAAGGCTCCAACATAGTAATTGCAGCATCTTTTGCTTTGTAACTCAAAGCACTCCTACGTGCTAATTGTTTCAATTTTTTGTTCAACTTAAAACTGTAATCACGCGGTTGGGGACCAAAAATGGTACCGCCCCCCACGTAGATGGGTGCTTTGATGCTTCCGTGACGCGCACCACCGCCGCCTTTTTGGCGACCCATCTTTTTGGTGCTGTATGAAACCTCCCAGCGCTCCTTGGTCTTGTGGGTTCCCTGACGCTGGTTTGCCAAAAATTGTTTCACGTCAAGGTAGATAGCATGGTCATTGGGCTGAATGCCAAAAACCGAGTCGTCGAGAATCACCTTTTTTCCCGATTCCTGTCCATCGATTTTATAGACTGATAATTCCATAGCCGTTAATCCTCAATAATTACATAAGAACCGTTGGCGCCGGGAATAGATCCTTTAACCAAAAGTAAATTGTTCTCGGGGAGAACTTTAATCACTTTCAAGTTCAAAATTTTTACTTTGTCGCCACCCATACGGCCAGCCAACTTTTTCCCTTTAAAAACCCTCGAAGGCCAAGAAGAGGCTCCCATTGAACCGGGGGCACGCAGACGATTGTGCTGCCCATGTGTCTGACCACCTACGCCGCCAAAACCATGGCGTTTCACTACGCCTTGAAAACCCTTTCCCTTTGAGATTCCAGATACATCTACCCATCCCCCGTCGTCTGTGAAGACATCTGAGACGGTTACTAAATCGCCCAGTTGTAACTCTTTTGAGAAGTCCGTCCCGAACTCCACTAGCTTACGCTTGGGTGTGGTTTGTGCCTTTTTAAAGTGACCAAGTAAGCCACTGCTGGTGTGTTTCTCTTTTTTCTCGTCATAGGCAAGTTGTATGGCGGCATAACCATCTTTTTCTACCGTACGAACTTGCGTAACAACACACGGACCAGCCTCAATAACGGTGCACGGTACATTTTTACCGTCGGCGCCGAAAACGGAAGTCATTCCGATTTTTTTCCCAATTAATCCAGGCATTTGGTTGTTAATTTGGTGTTATTTAGTTGTTTAATAAAGTCCCGCAGAAATTTACGGGGCTGCAAATATAGTGTTATTTTTCTATCCTGCAAATATGTTACGAAAAAATCAGTAGTGTGTAGATTCAACAGGTGAACGCAACTTCAGGGTTCAGATGTCGGAAGAAAATTTCTTTTGGAGAATAAGAGGTTGTTTACGTTTGTTACCGAAATTATTTTATACCTATGGGTTGGAATTTTAGCATTGTCCGGATTATTCAAGAAGGTAACGATTTCCCTGCTTTACGTAGTGGTCGCAAATAATCTGATAAAACCTACCGCCGCTCAATCTTCTCTTGCTTACGGATAATGGTTCCGTTAGCGGCTATCCCTTCTATGATGACTGTGTAGGAAGTGGTTTCGTCGGCGGTGTAAAACGCAAAGGAAGCTACGCCCCGACTGTCTGTCTGCACTACAGGCTGCCAATGAATGGTGGTGCGCAAGTCGGGAACGGGTGCATTCCGTTTTTCGGGCGTGTCGTACAGGGGCGCGTAGAATGCTACAGGCTGTTGGTACCCTAACGGCATCAGACTCTTGACGTGGAATGGCTGAAAGCTTGTTTCGCTGATGTTTCGTCCGTTCTTGGTATGGATGACAATGACCCCATTACCGCCCCATATACCAAAAATGGAGGTATTGGCGGCATTTTTCAATACATCGATTTGGGCAATGTCGTTTATTGGGATTAAATCAATATCCATAATGTCCATGGGCATATCGTCAACCAGCAGCAGAGCAGGTGCAGGTTCATTTAAATTGACAAGACTAAGGATGCCACGAATGCGTACCCCTCCAAATCGTCCGCCTTCGCCGCGCCACACCTCCACTCCCGGGAACCGCTCCAGCAGGTCAACGATACTGGTGGCATCAATTTTTTCCAACTCCTCCTCAGTGATCGAGTTGTCCGGTCTTGAATAATACTGAGACGTCCGAGGTGGAATGCGGTTGGCGGTAACAACCGCTGCCGACAACTGCGTAATGCGAATACCGCCTTCGTCTATATATTGTTGCTCCGCCTTGTCTGCATACAGGGCGATCTGCTGTCGTTCCACCGGTGCGGGTGGAATAACAGAGAGTGTATGTGCCGGAAATATATCCTTGTCCAACATCAAATTCATCCGCGCCATACCCCTTTTTGGCTCTGCGCTCACCATAAAGCGGGTGCTGTCGGGTAACTCCCCGAGCGGAAGGCGAAAACGTCCTTCATGATCCGTCCGAGCACCGTAGAAATAGTCGCCGCCAAGAGAGATTACCATTACCTCAACATCTTCTATGGGAGTGCCCGCAATAGCTCTTTTAACGACTCCCGAGATTTCCGAGCCTAACTCAAGAGGAGCAGTCGGAAAGGTAAGCCGACCTTGAGACAACCCGGCAAGGTCGTAGCGCCGCCATCCCTGCGTAAGCATCAGCAGGTCTAACGCCCACGCCGATTCGGGCGTGCTTTGAAAGTAAAACGCGGGATTTTCAATATGTCCGCGCAAGTCGGAAGTGAGCAGCAGGTGGGTCAAAATATGGGCGGTGGAGTCCGTCTGCACCTCCCTGTCCGATGTAACCGACACCGAAAAACTGCCGGTCAGCGCTTCTCCGTAACTGTCGGTAATGGAAATGCTGTTGCTAACCAGGGAGCGTCTATCGTAGTTTGCCCTGTCCGGACGGTAATCAACCTGCGCCTGATCCTGATTGCGAATAAAGACCAAACGCTCGCTTACCGGATGAAAGCCGGCATCAAACAGCACAAGATGCAACACGCCGGAGGGAAACAACTCTCTGTTGAGCGCGACGCTACTCTTTTGGTTATCCCATCGGTCAATCAGGTGTATCATCCCGCGGGTATGGGCTAACAGATAGAGCGGGGCGGCTTGCTCCATCCCTGCCGGTTGCAATACGGAGATATGCAGGTTGTTCCTTACCTGTGCCACCGACAGGGCGTAGCCGTGCGTTGCAGCAGGAGGCAATGCAAACCGCTTGGAATGTCCGTCAACCGTCTCACAAATGGCGTAATAACTGTTACCTTTTTCGGCAGACAGCAAAAAACTTCCCATACCCGAGTGGTCGGGACGGAACGTTGCCACTTCGGCTCCTGTTTGGTCATATACCACGCCCGATACCTCCGCGGAACGACCGTCAGAACTTATTGCCTTAAAGGACACCCTGCCCATCGTTCCCTCCATCAGAGCCCCCCCTTCTGGGTAGAAACTGACGTCAAAGTCGGTATCGGGCGCGGGTACCTGTATGTATTGTCGGTAGGGATACTTTTCGGCGGTTACTTCTAACAGCAATGTTCTTTGACGTGTGGCGGCGGGTAGGGTAAAGTTCACGGTGGCGCTCCCGTCATTATCTATCTTTACGTTCATCATGCCGCCCTCGTTCACACTTACCTTCACCGATTGAGGTATGAGCGTCTCCATGGTTATCGCGTGTGAAAACCGGAAGGTAGCGTGGATTCGGCGGTCCGATTCAAAGAAAAACCGGGTTTCCGTATGTACCGTGCGGGCTTGCGGGTCGCCGATGCGGAGCGGTTTGGTATAGTAGTAGTGCTCCTCCTGACTCTGCATGAAGGTGGTGTAGGCGCGCAGCGTGTAGTTTCCTTCAGGTATGTCGTCTGGTACTGGTAAGTGCCCGTAGTACGCATCCTCCTCCGGACGGATCTTGACGCGGGTGACTACAGAGTCAAGCGGATTGATTAACTCTACATAGACATACCGGCTCACCGGAACGGGAACATGGGTAACGGCATCGGCTAAGTAGGCGCGAAACCATATCTTCTCTCCCGACAGATAGTAGGGCTTGTCGGTGTGCAGATAGACCTTCTCCTGTGGAAATATGTCCAACTGACGGCGAAATAGAAAGGCTAAACTGTCCGGTACAGTACGCTGTCCAAATAGTCGTTCCTTAGCATCCCTATAACGCGTTATTTTTCAGAAAAATAGTTTAATAAATATTTGGTTATTTCCACCGTGTTTTGTATCTTTGCATGTAAAAAAGTGGCAAATTATGTTAGGAAAATTGCAGGAGAATGAGCGCGACTTATTTCGTACCCGCTTGGAAGATTTGATTAATCCCAATCACGAATTGGCATTGTTGTCAAAGGCGATAGACTGGGATTATTTTGAGAATGAGTTTAAGGCATACTATTCAGACAGGGGCGCTCCGAGCGTACCGATCCGCACGATGGTTGGTTGCCTGCTGCTCAAACACCTGTACAATCTTGGCGACGAACGCATTCCTGAATATTGGGTACGTGATGTTTACTTTCAGTACTTTTGCGGCGGCGTATTTTTCGCTCATAAGTTTCCTTTTGATCCAAGCGACTTTGTACATTTTCGCAATCGTGTCGGCGCGCAGGGTATGGCAAAGATATTTGCATACAGCGTAAAACTTCATGGCGCAGAAGTAGCGAAGCAGGCGAAATTTGTATTGTCTGACACGACGGTTCAGGAGAACAATACAACATTTCCCACCGACGCCAAATTGTGTAAGAAAGTGATTGACAAGTGTGATAAGCTTGCTCAGGCATCCGGTATAAAGCAACGTCATAAATTCATAAAGGAGAGTAAACAACTTGTCAGGGCCACATACAACGGTAAACATCCCAAACGAGCGAAACAGGCAAAAAAAGCGTTAAATCGTCTGAAAACGATAGCCAATAAGAAATTGCGAGAGTTGGACAGCAAGATGTCCGAACCTCAAAGAGCGTGTTACGGTAATGATATGGAACTTTGCCGTCGCGCTGTAAATCAGCAGAAGAACGACCATGACAAGGTTTACAGTTTGCATAAACCCTTTACAAAGTGCATTGCCAAAGGAAAGCCACACAAGCAGTACGAATTTGGCAACAAAGTCGGATTGATAACCGGTGGCAAAAATGGCAGGAAAGTTATTTTGGCCATTCAGGCCTTTGTGGACACTCCGTATGACGGTCACACGATCGAACCATTGCTAAATCAAATGGAAAGTCATGAAATAAGATTGCCGAAGGAATTGGCATATGATCGTGGAGGCAAGGGAAAAGCGGAAATCAAAGGCGTAAAAATCATCATTCCATCGCCTGCGAAAAAGACGGATACGCCATACCAAAAGCAGACCAAACGCAAGAAATGCAAAGCCAGGGCTGCTATCGAACCGGTAATCGGACACTTGAAAACCGATCACCGCATGCAACAGAATTACCTTTGGCATGAAAAAGGCATACAAATCAATGCGTTCATGGCTGCAACGGCTTGGAATTTGAAGAAACTGATGCAAAAACTCACAGAAAAAATTTGGCAATTTATTTTTCGCTTGGTTTTCCCGCAAAAGTTTTGTTACTTCGCTGCCTGAAAATGTATTACTAAGGATTGACCAAATAAGGAAACCGAAAAAACGGCAAGGAAAATAAAGAGTACAAACCTACGGGGGAACATCTCTGTAATAATTCAGATAGAATAACTGTGATATTTGACCTGCGCGCAGGTTACGAAAATTATTTCATATCGTGCTGTGTTTTTTTAAATCTGCTGCATCATATTTTGGATTCAAGCGATTCTCGGGCAATTTTAGACTTGTAATATTTGAGTAAAAAGTCTTGTATACAACGGCTTCGTGCATTCGTTGCTTAGAGCGGAACCATCGGCTTATCATCATGTGGGTGTAGGTGTAGCTCGACAAGAGGGTGCTCAGTTTCCCTCCTTTTTCCACGTACTGCGTGATTTGACCGGCTATGGGCTTCTGCATTTCTGACCTTGTTTTCAATATGCAGTAAGCAGGGGCTGCGAAAAACGACTGAGGAAAAGGGTTGATAGGGGTTTTGGACTTGGGGATCAATCATAACTGCACTAGCTAAGCAAGATACATTCGTCCCAAGCAGGATCTTCCGACATCACAAAAGACAATAATCCCAAACCGATACCGGCAATACCTTCCAAGAGACTGCTGCTGGGCTGCCAACCTCCATATCTTTCTGTGCGGTAGGTCTTATAACCGGCTAAACCATCATCAAACCGCGCCATCTTTAAGGTTTCGGCGCACCAATAGTTGGCAGCCTCTTCAAATTCTCCCCGTCCTGTATTGCGGTACAATCTGTTAAATATTTGCGCAACTCCGGCTGTTCCATGACATATTCCCGCATCCTGTACCCTGTTTTCGAGCAATCCTCTTCGAGCAGTCGAAAAAAGCAACACCTCCATTCCTTTGTCTGCCCACGCCTGATTACCCAGTTGCACTCCCGATTGCCAAATAGCCAACGCAACGCCAAGGTCTCCATAGCACCAAGCCAAGCGGGTTTTAGATAGATCCGGCTGGCTTTCTATGGAAAATGCGGGAAAATAGCAGCCATATTGCGTCATCGGAAGCTCTTGATTGCAGATATACTCCATAGTTCCCTTGAGTAACCGTTTTGTCGTCTCTTCTTTGGGCATCATTTGCAAAGTTTTGCCAAGTACAAGGGCAAGGCTCGAACTGCCATGCGACAGGGAAATATTAAACCCCAAGGTTCCCTCTTCATGCCTGATTACAGATTGCCATTTTGCACACTTGCCATCCCAAACAGTAATACTGCCTAACGCCCGAATCAGGTGGCGCAAATACTCTTGACGGTTTCGCTTGATCAAATAGAGTAGAATACCCATGGCTCCGTGCAGGAAATCAAAATGCCCCCGGTCCAGCTCGTTGAGCGCTGCCTGAAAAAGATGTTCGTCAATGTCCGACAAAATTTCGTCCGAATCCGCCCCTAAAAATCGCTGCTTACATAGATGATCTATCAGCCAAGCAACTCCTGCAATTCCGGAACAGAGCGAAAAATGTGGCTGTAACGTCGTTTCGATTTGGGTAAACAAGTCATCTACTATTTCTGTGGCTTTTTGGCGTATCGCTGCTTCCTTTTTGAATCGGGCATAGTAAAACAAAAAAAGGGCAACTCCGGCGTTGCCGGAATAGAGCCCAATCTCCCTGTCAAGGGGTGTCTCTAACAGGGCTGACGCAATTTCGTCAATTTTTGCAAGGATAGATTGGCGCATCTGTGATTTGATTATTGGTTCACTCTGTTATCCATTCAGAAAAAACCGTCCGAGATTCATTCGCGATGGCTTTTACCTGAAATTTTTTCATATTCGGTATCGGAACAAAGATACAAATTTATTTGATATTATGATCGTATTGAATGAAAAATATTTGTAAGCTCGAATTATCTGTGAGAAACTGCTTCTAAGAAAAGCCAAAGGCTTACGGAATGGTATAGGTAAAGTCTCGCGGTAGCATCTCTCCCAGTCGCTGCCCCCCTATATCCCCAAAGAATATTATATCGTCCACGGTATCGGGGTTGCCATATTCATCTACGGAAAAGCGATGGGTTAGAAAGATAGCCTCGGAGCTAAACCTGCGATGGCACAAAATATCAATCACTCCGTATATGCTTCCTTCCTGTATCCCAAGATGTCTGCGGTTTATATCGGTATTGGGGAGAATCAGTACCGTCTTCTGCGACGATACATCTGTAATGAGAAAGTATTGGTCCTGCTTGATTTGTCTGAATCTGTTGGAAATTTTGATATTGGCGGCTTCCAATGTATTTGCAGTGAGATTTTTAAAAAAATATTGTTTGGAACGCAGGTAGATGCCCTCCCGCCGCTTCGCGTACTGAACATTGTAGGGGCTTTGGTCCACAAATGAGGAGGTCCCCTTGAATAAAACTCTTGATACCCTGTCTTCGTCCAACATATTTGCTATCCGCTGAAACTGAAAACTGAAGTGGCGCAGGTCAAAAGTGATGCGATATGCCAAATATCTGTTTTCTATCACAATGGGATTTCTGGAGTACCCTGTGAGGGTGTGCGTTTCCTCATCATAGTTCAACACAATATCCTCTTCATTAACAATGACACACGACTTTCCGGCTACACTCTCTCCCAAAAATTGTTCCCTAAAAACTTTCATCTTTTCTGCACGCGAGAGGCGATCTGCCACTACCCTTACTTCCACAAGTGTATTCACTTTTTCATGCAGATAAAACGCTTGCCCGCGATGTTCAAACGGATTGGTAATCACTATAGGCTCGTATGACAGGTGACTAATAATGAGATTTGTATTTATCTTGTTTCCTACCACCAAGCTAAACGCTCCGTTAGCATCTGTAATGGTCAGGATGGACGTTCCATCCAAATACACAGCCGCACCGGGAACCGTCTCCCGTGTTTTGGCGTCATAAACAACTCCCTCAATGGTTTGCGCATTCAAGGAATAAACAGCGCTGCAAAAGAGCAGGGCAAAGATAATATGCTTCATTCGTGCCGTTTTTTACATTACAATTTTCTAATTTCGCCGTTCAATCTTTTCCTCTTTACGGATAATGGTTCCATCTGCGGCTATTCCCTCTATGATGACTGTGTAGGAAGTGGACTCGTCGGCGGTATAAAATGCAAAGGAGGCTACGCCCCGACTGTCTGTCTGCACTACAGGCTGCCAGTGAATGGTGGTGCGCAGGTCGGGAGCGGGGGTATTTCGTTTTTCGGGCGTGTCGTATAGGGGCGCATAAAACGCCACAGGCTCTTGGTATCCTAACGGCATCAGGCTCTTGATGTGGAATGGCTGGGAACTCATTTCGCTGATGTTGCTGCCGAGCTTGGTGTAGATAACAATGACCCCCTTACCGCCCCGTATTCCAAAAATGGAGGTGTTGCCGGCGTTTTTTAATACATCAATCTGGGCTATATCGTTTATATCAAGCATGTTAATAAGTGCAATATCCACGGGAAGATCGTCAACCAGCAACAAAACCCCGTCTATTGGGTCATCAGACGAAAGGATTAATTCATTGGTGGCGAGTTGGTCGGGGTCGACATTGGGTTGACTGACAAGGCTGTTTGTGCCGCGAATGGTTATTCCGCCAAAATGTCCGGATCCGGTGCGCCATACGTCCACACCTGGAAACCGTTCCAGTACGTCAACCACACTAGTGAGATGAATCTTCTCCAACTCCTCCTCAGTGATCGAGTTGTCCGGTCTTGAATAATACTGAGACGTCCGAGGTGGAATGCGGCTGGCGGTGACGACCGCTGCCGACAACTGAGTAACGCGGATGCCCCCCTCGTCTATATATTGCCGCTCCGCCTTGTCTGCATACAGGGCGATCTGCTGTTGTTCCACCGGTGCGGGTGGAATAACAGAGAGCGTATGTGCCGGAAATATATCCTTGTCCAACATCAAATTCATCCGCGCCATACCCCTTTTTGGCTCTGCGCTCACCATAAAGCGGGTGCTGTCGGGTAACTCCC
>Ga0082212_10009026_pt1 | contig 12902 bp, 9 predicted proteins | sample TergutNt197P3_FD_71548 | JGI IMG/M metagenome (GOLD analysis project Ga0082212, IMG submission 71548) | Neocapritermes taracua P3 segment gut microbial communities from Petit-Saut dam, French Guiana - Nt197 P3 | ecosystem: Host-associated > Arthropoda: Insects > Digestive system > Gut ... | reverse complement strand
AAACGGTCTGATACAGCGGGCTTTCTACGGCGTCGCGCGGAGTGTAGACGCCTTCCGTTTCGCAGACCATGCAGGAATCGCCGTGCGGCGTTTCATCATAATATGCAAGATTGGTTTGTCCGTAGGCCATTATGAAATCCCGGAGCGGCGTCATAACGAACCGCTCTTTATATCTAATGACCAAATGGCGATTTGGTCAGGTTTTTTTGTAGGGAGAAATCAAAATATTTTTGGGACGGTGTTGATACGGGAATATTAACCATACAAAAGCAGATATACTTTCCCCATTCCTGTGGTTTTTCTGTTAAAATTACGTCCGATTTTGATGCGGCGGTTTGCTTCCGCCACGTTTCGGAGTCAAAAAATTAGTTCATAGACGTACAATAACACCCATTAAAAGCCGTTGCATTGTGTGGCGCAAGATGTGGTACAAATAAAAAATATTAACTGTAAAGCATTGATTACATTGATATATGCTGCGGGCTTTCAGCCCATTTGAACGCACGCCTTCGGCGCGCTTCATATTTACCGGCCATCTAAAATGTACAAACTCCTGAATTGTGATTCGTGGCAAAGCCACGATCACAATTAAATAGCCGGATTAACCGTAACTCGTAACTAGCAACTAACCGGAGGATTGAATGCTCGATGAACTGAAAGAAAAAGTAAACGCTATCGAAGAAAAGATATTACAGATAAGAGGGTATCTTTGACGCGGAACGGAAGCGTTCTAAGATTCTTGAGCTTGAAAAAAAAATATCGCAGCCCGATTTCTGGAATAATCAGGAAGACGCGCAGGCGGCGCTGCAGAAACGCAGCCGCATGGAGGCCGATATTGAGTCCGATTTGCGATACGCGCGGAAAATTGATGATCTCAACGCGCTTGTCGAATTGGCCGGCGAGGGAGAGGATGTATTTCAGGAACTTTCCGATGAAGTGGAAAAACTGATTGAAGAAACGCGTCACACGGAAATCCGCATGCTCCTTTCCGGCGAAAACGACGCCGCGAACGCGATTGTCACCATTCATCCGGGTGCGGGCGGCGTGGATTCACAGGATTGGGCCGATATGCTTGTGCGCATGTATATGCGCTGGGGCGAGCGCGACGGCTATACGGTTAAAATACTCGATTATCAGCCGGGCGACGAAGCCGGCATAAGGTCGGCGACGCTAATCATTGAAGGAGAATTCGCCTACGGCTACCTTTCGTCGGAAAGCGGCGTTCACAGGCTGGTGCGCATTTCGCCTTTCGGAGCGATAGGGAAGCGGCAGACGAGTTTTGCCTCGGTGTTTGTATATCCGCAACTGGATGAAAAAATAGAAATTCAGATCGACGAAAAGGATCTGCGCATCGACACATACCGCTCGTCAGGCGCGGGCGGGCAGCATGTAAATGTCACCGATTCAGCCGTGCGCATCACGCATATCCCGACGGGAATCGTCGTATCCTGCCAGAACGAGCGCTCACAGATACGCAACCGCGAGATGGCGCGGCAGGTGCTCCGTTCGCGCCTCTACGAACTGGAGATGAGCAAAAAGCGCCAGGAAATGCAGGAAGTCGAGGACTCCAAGATGGATATCAACTTCGGCAGCCAGATTCGTTCCTATGTGCTGCATCCGTACCGTATGGTGAAAGACCATCGTACAAAATTTGAAACATCAAACGCCGACAAGGTACTTGACGGTGATATCGAAGATTTTATTTATCAGTTTCTGGTTTTCCGCGGCGTACGCCCGGCATAGGCTTATATATATGGTGGACGAGGAAAACATCTACATCGCCAAGTGCCGTGGACATTACACATGAAAAATAGATACGCCACAAGCCAGAGCGACTATATGACAAGGCGGCGGATTTACAACGGAGTGCTGCTTTTCGCCGTTGCAGCCGGTTTGTCGCTGGTTGTGGTTCCGGCGCTCCGCGCGCGGTTGTTTGACCGGATTTATCTCCTCAAAGCTGCGGCGACGAACAATGCCCAGCCGGTAATAACGCCTATTGGGGAAAGCGACATTCCCTATCCGGAGGAATTTTTACGCAAGGTTCCCGGCGCGGGCGTCTCGCGCCCGCCGTCCGAACCCGTGCAAAAACGCCTGATTGTTGTTCAGCCGGATGTTTCGTCAATAACGCCGCCCGTGCTTTTAGGGGCGGCGGATTCGGTAAGATCCGCCGAAGCCGGGCAGGGGGAGGGGGGCGACGATGATTCGCCCCGGTTCGTCCAGGGAGAGGCAGAGCTGGAAGTTTATGAAAAAACGCTCGCCGCAAATGACAAGCTTGCCTTAATGGTACGGAGCGGCGATTACGAACTCAGTTTTAAAACATGGGGCGCCGCGAACATGGATGGAAGCGTTTACTGGGTGCGCGTGATCTTTCAGAGTGAGTCCGGCGCCGATGTGGAATATATCTGGCAGACGGACATATCTTCCGGCAAAACGACACCTCTTAATTTCAACGCCCGCAATTTCTGATAACAGACCGACATGGGACCGCGGGCGTCCACGCCGGCGAGACATGGGGTAGCGGACGTCCCCGTCCGCTACCACCCCATTACCTTATAAAATTCGTAATTACGCGTTCTTCAAGTTCGGGTAATTCAATCCCTGATTCTTTGCCGGCCTTAATACATTTAAGCAGCCAAGCCATGTTGTTGCCGAGCGTGCGCATGGTCTGGAGGCCCTCAAGGTCTTTTCTTACGTCTTCCGGCGTGTGGCCATGCACCATGTTCCAGTACTGCGAAGTCACTATCGGCATCTGGGATATTGAGAAATATTTGTTGAGCTGGTCGAACGATGCTGTAGCGCCGCCTCTCCGGCAGCTCACTATTGCCGCCGCAGGCTTGCCCCTGAAAACTCCGCGCATATTTGAAAAGAACACCCTGTCCATAAAAGATGTCAGGCCGCCTGAAGCGGAAGCGAAATGCACGGGCGATCCGAAGATAAATCCGTCGGCGGTTTTGGTCATGGCGGCAAAATCATTAACGCAATCGTTTACAGCGCATTTCCCGCTTTTGAAACAACTGCCGCAAGCCATGCACCCCGAAATGGGACTTGTGCCTATATGAAATATTTCGGATTCAATTCCGTTTTTGTTGAGCGCGCCCGCGATTTCACAGAGCGCCGTATAAGTACAGCCTTCCTTATTAGGGCTGCCGTTAACCAATAGCACTTTCATTTTTTATTCTCCTAACCGGAATTTTTCACGGGAATCCACCCGCGAGGGTGATAATACCCGCATGTGCCGGAAAAAGCATGAAAAAATCATGGTAAAATATAACTTTATGCGTATTCCTTCCGTGAAAATAACCCGGCGTATTTTGATCGGCGTCATTGGCGCCGTCGCGCTGGCGGCGCTTGTGAATTATCTTGCTGTAATACTCAGGCGGCCGCGCGACGACGGTAACCGGCCGCCCATGATCAGCACTGAATTCAGACGCGCCGCCGAAGACGTCGAGGTTTTTGTCCGGAAGGGGGCGGATTTGCGCTTTACGGTTCGCGCGCGCCGTTTGCGTGAAACAATCCAGGATAGGAATTATCTCGAAGGAATAGAGGCTTCCGATTTCAACCGGGATGGCAGCGTCCGTAACTCCATTTACAGCGACAGGGCGGTTTATGATCCTGGCCGCAAAATAATTGATTTTGACGGAAACGTCAGGATATTTATCAGTGACGGCGCTGAATTGCGCGCCGATGCGCTCTATTACGATCTCAATACGGAAATCGGCGAAATCCCGGGAAATATGGAATTTCTCGCAAGCAATGTTTACGGAAGCGCGCGAGATGCGCGCTTTTTCCGGGATGAAGATCGTCTGGAACTTGGCGGCGAAGTCGTTTTTTCACTGAACCGCAGTAATACCGCCGTTGACGCGGATATATCGGAAGGTTCGATTCGCGCCGACGCGGATCGGGGAACATGCCTGTTGGCTGAAAACCGTATTATGTTTTCAGGCGGCGTCCGGGTTGAGTCTCAGGATATGGGCGCGCTTTCCGCCGAAACCGCGGATATCAAACTCAATAACGACCGAAGCAAAATTGACCACATGACGGCTTCCGGCCGGGCCGCTTATGAAATGCGCAGCCATGACGGGACGCGTTTCATTTCCGGCGGCCGGATGTTTTTTACGGTTGGCGCAACGGGCGTGTTGGAAAACGTGCTGATTTCGGAACACGCTGACCTGCTGATGAAATCCGCTGCAGGCGAACGGACATTGAGCGCCGGCGAAATTGAAATGTTTATGGATTCCGCAAACGGCGCGATCAGTGCGATTCGCGGAACTGACAGCGTGGATTTTCTTGACCGGCGCGGCGTAGAGGAAACGCTGGCTGTCGGCGACGAGATTTACGCGGAATTTGCCGATGCCGGCGGCCGTATCAGGAATGTCCGCCTTTCCGGTAAATCCCGGCTTGCCTTGACGGGAACCGGAAACGCGGCGAATGAGTTGCGCGCGGAAACGATTGACGCGCGTTTTCAAAAAGAGGGCGACAACATTGAAGTTCTTACGGCGGACGGCGGCGCGAGATGGTCTTTTGATCCGCCGGGCGCGGACGCCGCGCGAACACTGCTAGCCTCAAAACTGGAGATTCGTTACGCCGGAAACTATCCAGAATCCGGCGAAGCTTCCGGCGCTGTGATGCTTGAGGAAGCCGTATCCGCCGAGCGTATGACAAGGTTGCTAAAAGCGGAAAAGATATGGTTTGATTTTTTTCCCGCCGCTGGTCAGATAAAAAGCCTTACGGCGGAGGACGGCGTAAGTGCCGTTTATAGACGCGCCGCAGATTCTTCCGGAAGCTCCGGTATGGAACACTACGAAACTTCCAGCGACAGCCTTGAAGCGTTCTTCAGGCTTGTCAATGGCGCGGGATTGGGCGCGGGGGCAGACACAGTATCGCTTTGGAAGGCGGCGCAGAGTGGAAATTTCCGGTTCATTTCGGACGGACGTTCGGCATCGGCGGATCGCGGCGAATACGACGCGGACAGCGGAAAGCTTACGCTTATCGGTTCGCCGGAAATTTTCGACGCAGCCGGGCGCATAAGCGGCGACCGGATTGAATACGATCCTGGCGCGGATGAAATGATCGCACACGGGCTGGTACGGGCTGTGTTTGACGCCCGGCAAAGCAAAGGCAATTTGTTTCAGGCAGGGCTGCAGACCGGTGGCGACGCTTCGTCCGTTGTTGTGACGGCGGAAGAACTCCGTTACCGGACGGCGGAGGCGCGTTTTCGGTTTTCTGGCGGCGTCTTGGCGCTGACGGAAAAACAGCAGCTTGGCGCACGGGAAATTACAATCGACGGCGACGGAAATATGAATGCCGTCGGCGGCGTCCTTCACCGGATCCAGGAGACCGGCGCCGCGGCGATTATTGAAAGCGGCCGTATGGAATACCTGCGCGATGAAGGCTTGATTCGCTATTCCGATAAAGTGGAAATGAAATCAGAAGAGCTAATGCTTTCCACCGGTGTTTTGAACGCGACGCTGGATGGCGAAATGAAAAATTTCAGGCGCGTCATAGCCGAAGAAAACGTGCTTTTACGTCACGACGGGCGCGTCTGCAGCGGAGATGTTGCGGAATGGATCCCGGAGACGTCAATCTTTGTCTTTACCGGCAATCCGGCGATTATCGACGATCCGGCGCGGGGCCGCTCAATGGCGCGCCGCCTGACATACTTTCAGGACGCGGACAGGATTACGCTTGAACCGTAACGGATAACAATGTGAATGGTTGTTTTCGCCAATGATTTTGCCATGTTTTCTTAATGTGCAAACTCCCGGTTTGAACGCGCGCCTTGCAGACACGCTTCATAATATTTGACCGGCATTGAAACTCTAAAATGCCGAATTCAAACAATTTCATGAATAATATTAAAAACAGTATTTCCATGCGAGACGCCCTTTGTTAAAATGCTTTTTGTTCCGTTGCCGAACGTCGGCGCAGTGATACCCCGATATTGGTACGCCGGCTTTTGCGATTCCAGGGGGTATGCTTTACGGTAGCCGGTCGGAAACATACTTGGTGTTGTAAATTACGCAGGGTAAATAAAAAAGCCGCAATGGATAAAAACGAAACGCGTAACCGCAATCCTGATTATCTCGATGAATCCGCCGGGACAAAAGCGTCTCAGATCATGACCGAACATAGCAGCGCGAAGGTTTTGCTGGACGCGACGCCTCTTGCGTGCATCCTCTGGAGCAAAGACCAAAAAGTTATTGATTGCAACGAGGCATGCTTAAAGCTTTATAAAATGAAAGACAGGGAGGAAGTCGCGAACCGCCTTTTCGACCTCGTTCCCGAATATCAGCCTGACGGCCGGAAATCACAGGAAGTGATTTCATCGATGTTTGAAAAAGGTTTTACGGAAGGCTTCAGCGTCTCGGAGATTGAGCTCAGGTTATTGGACGGCACGCCGCTCCCGGTGGAGATCACGTTTGTCCGCGTTGAATACGGAGAAGAAACCGTCATATCGGGATACGCGCGCGACCTGCGCCAGCATAAGCAAATGAACGAGCGGATGAGGATACTGCTCGACGCAATGCCATACGCGTGCGATTTATGGAACAAAGACTTAAAAGTATTCGACTGTACTGAAGCAAACGTCAGATTACTCGGGCTTCGTAATAAACGGGAATTTCTGGATCATTTTTTTGACTTTTCACCTGAATATCAGCCTGACGGCACGCCCTCTTTGGAAAAAGCCGCGTATCTTCTGAAAAAAGCGTTTAACGAGGATAGCAGTTTCACCGCTGAATGGATGCACCGGAAACTTGACGGAACGCCGATACCGACGGAAATTACGCTTGTCCGCATCCCGTATGACGGCGAACATGCCGTCGCCGTATATGTGCGTGATCTGCGAGGGCATAAAAAAATGATGGGCGAGATTGAACGGCGCGACAATCTGCTGGAGGCCGCGCTGGAAGAGGCGCGGGGAGCCAACAGCGCCAAGAGCAATTTTCTCGCGCGTATGAGCCATGAAATCCGCACGCCGCTTAACGTCGTCATCGGCCTGTCCGAGCTGACCCTTGAAGCCGGCGGTTTAAGCGAAGGATCACACTCCAATCTCGAAAAGATATACAATTCCGGGGCAATGCTTCTGAGCATAGTAAACGACATTCTTGACATATCGAAAATCGAAGCGGGAAAACTTGAGCTGATACCCGTTGATTACGATATTCCAAGCCTGATAAACGACGCGCTTACTCAAAGCATAATACGCCTGGGAGAAAAACCCGTTGAGTTTATCCTGAGCATAGATGAAGACCTTCCCACGCGTTTGCATGGGGATGATCTCAGGGTCAAGCAGATCATAAGCAACCTGCTGTCCAACGCGTGCAAATATACAAAGCAGGGCACGGTCGAATTCGGGATGAATTGCGAGCGTGAAAACGGCACGGACACCGTCTGGATGACGATATTCGTTCGCGATACCGGCATTGGGATCAGCCCTGAAGATATCGAGAACCGCTTGTTTAAAGACTACGCAAAAATGGACGCAACGTCCAATCGCGCGATAGAAGGCACGGGGCTTGGGCTTCCCATCGCCAGGATGCTGGTGGAATTGATGGGCGGGGCGATTACGGTGGAAAGCGAATACGGCAAGGGCAGCACCTTCACGGCAAGGTTTCAGCAAAAGCGTATAAACGACGATGTCATCGGCGCCGATGTGGTGAAAAACCTTAAAGAATTCCAGCACTCGGCCGGCAAGCGCACCCGGCATTCACAACTGGTGCGGATACGCCTGCCTTACGCGCGCGTGCTTGTTGTAGACGATAACGCCACAAATCTGGATGTTGCGAAAGGGATGTTGAAGGCCTATGGGATGAAGATCGACTGCGTTACCGGCGGGCAGCAGGCTGTAGACGCCGTTCGCATGGTTAAGGTCAGGTACGACGCGATTTTCATGGATCATATGATGCCTGTAATGGACGGCATTGAGGCCACCCGGATCATTCGTGAAGAGATCGGAACGGAATACGCTAAAACGGTTCCAATAATCGCGCTTACGGCCAACGCCATCATTGGAAACAAAGAAATGTTTCTGAACAAAGGCTTCCAGGCTTTTATATCCAAACCCATTGAAATAACGCACCTTGACGCGGTAATCCGCCAGTGGGTTCGCAACAAAAACCGGGAAGATTTGTTCTATGATAAACGGAAAGAACAAAAGATTCCGGCCGGCCTTAACGACGGCGATGAATATGCCGATGGAAGGCGGCACGCGTCCTGCGGCCTGGGATACATTGGCGGATTGAATACGAGCAAAGGACTGGAGCGTTTCGACTGGAACGAGAAACTCTATCAGCGGATACTTCGTTCGTTTGTGACAAATACCCGGCTTATTCTTGAAACAGTGAAAGTGGTAAATGAAGACGATCTGGAGGATTACATTTTTGCCGTTCACGGGATAAAGGCATCAAGCCGCGGTATCGGCGCGGACAAGGTCGGCGACATGGCCGAAGCCCTGGAAAAAAAGTCAAGATCCGGGGATTTGGACTTTATTCGCGCGAATCACCCGGCTTTTCTCATGGAAGCCGATGAACTCATGCTTGCCATAGACGACGCTTTGAGCAAAATTGCGGCTGATACGCCAAGGAAGGACAAGCCTGACAATGAAATACTGGCAAGGATCCGCGCCGCCTGTGAAAAATACGATATAGACGGGTTGGACGCGGCGATGGCCGAACTGGAAGCCTTTGAATACGAATACGACGGCGGGCTTGCCGCGCGGTTGCGTGAAAACGTGGATCGGATGAATTATGAAGAAATTACAGATGAACTTTCATCCTTGATTGATACGGGAAAAGCTGAGGCTGGAAAGGAAACGCGAAATGGATAATATCCGGCACACAATTATTCTGGTGGACGATAATGTATCGAATCTGACTCAAGGCAAGAATATACTTCAAACGTTTTATAAGGTCTATCCCGCGCCGTCAGCCGCGAAACTCTTTAAGACGCTGGAAAATGTCATTCCGGACCTGATTCTTCTTGATATCAGAATGCCGGAGATGGACGGTTACGAAGCCATAAAAAAACTGAAGGCTGATCCGCGTTACGCGAGCATCCCGGTCGTATTCCTTACCGCGCTCGACGATGAGGAAAGCGAAATGGAAGGCTTTGACCTTGGGGCCGCGGACTACATTACCAAGCCGTTTTCGGCTCCGCTGTTGTTAAGGCGCATCGCAAAAGAACTTCTGATTGTTCAGCAAAGGAAAGATCTGCAGAATTACGCGAACTATCTGGAAAACATGGTGCGTGAAAAAACCGCGGCGATTTTCAACCTCCAGCACACCGTCCGCTCTACCGTCGCCGATATGGTGGAATTGCGCGATAATTCCACGGGGGGGCATATCTCGCGCACCCAGCTTTATATGAAAGCGCTTATGGACGAACTTATCGGCGCCGGAATATACGGCGATGAAATTAAAGACTGGGACATGGATATTTTTCTGCAATCGGCGAAACTGCACGACATAGGCAAAGTCGCCATCACCGATCTGATTTTGAACAAACCCGATAAACTCACCCGTGACGAGTTTGAGATTATAAAAACCCATGTGTCTTCCGGCGTCGAGGCTGTTGAAAAAATAATGAGGCATGAGACGGAGCAGGCCTTTTTGCGCCATGCCCTGTTTGTCGCGGGAACCCATCACGAAAAATGGGACGGCACCGGCTACCCCACGGGGTTGAAAGGCAAGGATATCCCGCTGGAAGGACGCCTGATGGCGATCGTTGACGTATACGACGCCCTGGTCTCCGAGCGCCCGTACAAGAACGCGTTTACTCACGATGAAGCGTGCAGGATTATTGAGGACAGCGCGGGAACGCACTTTGACCCGGTGCTGGTTGACGCGTTCCGAAAGGCCAAGGACGAATTTGAAAGAGTGACAAGGGAAGTTGAACGCCATACGCATGGAAGCCTCGAATAATAATAATGATACGAACGGTAATTGCCGGAAGCGGCGCTGCGATCCCCCCCAACAGGGTGACGAACGAAATGCTGTCCCGGATTATGGATGTCGACGACGACTGGATTCGCGAGCGGAGCGGCGTCAAATGCCGCTATTTCGTCGATGAAGGAACGTCCGCGTCCGATCTTGGCGCCGCGGCGGCGCGGAGCGCCCTTGACAATGCCGGCGTAAAAAAGGAAGACCTTGACCTTATTATTTTCGCCACAATGACGCCCGATTATTATTTCCCCGGCTGCGGCAGCCTGCTTCAGGCAAAACTTGGCGCGCCGGAAATCCCCTGTTTCGACATAAGGCAGCAATGCGCCGGATTTCTCTATGGAATGCAGCTTGCCGACGCGCATATACGCGCGGGGATGGCGCGGACGGTTCTGCTGGTCGGCGCGGAGGTTCATACCGGATTCATGCCGTGGACCGCGGCCAATTACGACTACATGTATTCCCGGACAAATATGCCGCCGACTCCGGAGGAACTTGAATGGAACAACCGGTTCCGCAATATAACCGTACTATTCGGCGACGCTGGGGCAGCCGTTGTTCTCAAGGCGGAAGAAAGCGAAGACCGTGGCGTCATAGACTGCATTTTGCGCTCCAATGGGACAGATTATGACCGGCTGTACGTTCCGGGGGTCGGTTTCAAGTACAGGCAGTACGTATCCGGGGAAAGGATCAAGGCGGGCGAGCATATTCCGGTAATGAAGGGAACCTACGTCTTTCGGAACGCGGCAAATTCAATGACCGCCGTTTCACGTGAGATTCTTGAGCGCAACGGTCTTGGCATTAAGGACGTTTCCCTTGTTTTGATGCACCAGGCCAATCTGCGCATAAACGAACGCGTGCAGAAAATGCTGGATATACCCGATGAAAAAGTGATTCACAACATCCAGAGGTACGGCAATACCACGGCGGCGACCATCCCACTGCTTTGGGACGAAGCCGCGCGCGCCGGGCGTCTGCGGCCGGGCGGCATTGTCCTTATGACCGCTTTCGGCGCGGGAATGAACTGGGGCGCTCTGCTTTTGCGCGTCTGACCATATCCTATCGCCATGGATCGATTTCGACGCTCCGGTTGTAGTTTAACGCTCCCATGCTCCAGTAGTTATTGCTGGATCCGCCTGTGACGAAAATATGCACCTGGTTTGGGCGCAGGTGGTGCGGCGGCTGTCCTGCCTCGGGAGTTAACAGCCATTCGGTGAATTTTTCGATGGTATCGTACCCCGCGTCTTTTACGAAATTCGCTATGGGCGGATTAAGCACCGCGCATGCGCCGAAAAGAGCGTCCTGGACGCTGATAATATCCTTTATGATTTGAGGATAGTTCAGATTAAGCCAGCCGTGCTCGGTTGGCGCGCCCCAATCGTTAAATTTCCAGTTTTTTGAGGGAAGTACGCCCCATCCGTTGAACAGGCTGATGATATTCTGTCCCCGCTTAAAACCTTTTCGCGTGGAAAATGGCTCGAAGGGAGACTCGATTTCGTTCTCGGCAATCACAATATTGCCCGTGTTTATAGGATTTCCCACCGTGCCCATGTAGGTGGTGCCCGCTTTCCCGCAGTTGCCCCCGTTGATGGAAAGAAGGTTCCACGCCCTGCCGATGGTGGCATTTGCGTGGGCATAGGGCCCCATCGCCCCGACCCCGTAATTCAGCCCGATTTCATCGCGGATATTCCCGTTGATCACCATCGCGGAAGCCCAGCATGAATCCGAAACGTTAATGCTTTCCATGCCCGTCGAACCGATCGCAAGGATGAGAGGCAGGTATTCGGGTTTGCAGCCGGACATAACCGCGTTGATCGCCGCCGTCCTCACAGTGTAGGTCCAATATTCGGTCGGAGAGTTCGGCGACATCCTGCCCAGCGCTTCATCGGGAAGATGGCTGGTTCCGTTCAGCATGTCTTCAACCTTTTGCTCGGTCGGTAAAATCACGGGCAGGAAATCGGTCCATTTCTTTTCCAGAAACATTTTTTGCAGGTTGTCAGGGGTGTCCGTGAAAGTGGCGGGGCCGTTATCCCGCTTCATATCGCCGGTCTTCTTTTCTTCATCGGTTAAAGAATCGGTTAGTTTTGCGATCAGTTCCGCCATAACCGGTTTGCCTGTTACAGGGTTGTTTCCCTGGATAACAGCCCGGCGGATTTGCTCGCGCGTCCTTGCCCACGCCGGGCCACGTACGAACTGAATACGCTTCGCGGGCATTCCGTGCATGACGGATACTTCCCCCGCCTGTGTGACGAAATCCGAGAGGACAAGCGGTATCGCGGGTTTGTTGTGCTTTGATTCGAAATCTATCGATAGGGCCACGACCGTGGACGCGCAGAAACTTCAATGGCCTACGCCCAGGATCATCGCGTCGGCTTTTTCGTTCATCTCCTTCCATAAAGGCGGAGCGCCCGCCTCGCCCATTCCCTTGTACCGGTATTCCAGGGCGGTTTTTGGATAGTTGGTTTTGAACCAGTCCATCATTTCATGGAGAACGTTATCCGATCCTGGAAAACCGTCGTTAATGAAGTAGATGGTTTTGCCGTCCAGTGTGGATATCCGCGGAGCTTGCGGTTTCAGCCGCACGTCAGGCGGCGTTCCCAATGGATTTAGGACCGTGATTTTATCTGAACATGCCTGATTGGCCGATTGAGCGGCAGCCGGTCTGGCCGCGCCCAGATATCCGGCGGCGGCTGCCCCCATCGCGCCTGCGGCCATCCCCTGAACAAATTCCCTGCGTGAAGCGCTCTTTTTAATATCACTCATGGTTTTTCCCTTTCACGAATTTATAATAAATAAAAACGATAGCAAGTCAATAACAGGCAATTTGGGACTGTCCGTATTTATACCCGCGAACGAAATGATTTTCCATGCCTGCGCGGTCTTTTTGACACGATGCGGCGTCAGGTTTCGCTTACGTACGATTGAGTACGCCACGCTCAACCTTCCTTGCCTCGTGTCAAAAAT
>Ga0082212_10009025_pt1 | contig 12902 bp, 9 predicted proteins | sample TergutNt197P3_FD_71548 | JGI IMG/M metagenome (GOLD analysis project Ga0082212, IMG submission 71548) | Neocapritermes taracua P3 segment gut microbial communities from Petit-Saut dam, French Guiana - Nt197 P3 | ecosystem: Host-associated > Arthropoda: Insects > Digestive system > Gut ... | reverse complement strand
CATGCCGTTCTTAGGCGAGAGTATGGTCTTGTAATCGGTGTAGTGCATGAGATTTGGTTTTCCTTAATAATTACCGGCGAAACCGTTTGTTGAAGCTGCAGGAAAAAATATCGGGAAACTTACTGACGTCCGTGTACTCCTGACCTCTTGTTTCATCTTCAAAAGGCATTTGCCGGCCGTAAACCATGTAAGCCGGAAAATTAGAATAACTCAGGTCTCTTAACCCGTGATACTCCTTATGTCTTTATTTTAACTGCCGCTTATGTTATTTGCCGGCGGAGTTTTTATGTTGAAAGCGTATCCGAAGCAGGCGCCGCAGACGCCTCCGGCTATGTGCGAGAGATGAGAAATATTATCCTGAGTGAAAAGCCCGGCGGCTATCTCGTTGCCGATATACAAGAACGCGACAAGCAGGACGCTCAACGGTATCTTTCCCTGGCGTATGTTTGTGAACGACGCCAAGAGGATCAGCATAAAGACTATTCCGCTCGCGCCTATGACCGCCCTGCCGGGAAAGAAAATCACATTTATAAGCCCGGTCACAAACGCGGTGATGATAACCATGAGACAGAAATTACCGCTTTTGTATTTTTCCTCAACCATCGGACCGATGGCGAGGATCATCATGAAGTTGGCGGTGAAGTGACCTAAGTCGGCGTGAATCAGTATGTGAGAAAACAAACGCAGATACTGCATCGGGTCGGCGAACGAAGTCCTGTAAGCGCCGAAAAGCATAGTCAGACCGCCGCTGAAAATCCTGCTTATTATGAACATAACAAACGACAGAGCGGTCATGCCCAAAACGACCGGAGAGTTAAGGTCTATACCGAAACCGCTTTTGTTTTTCATCTTGCCCCCTGACTTTATACTTCAGAGTAGGTTGCATTGAAAATATCCTTTTCGATTACATATACATCGTTCAAATCGTCTTCGCGAACCGCGAGATAATCACCCGAATCGCCGAACATATAACCCTCCCGGTTCCAGGAGGTGAAGACCTTGGTGCGGCGGGTAAGTTTTTTGACCAGGACTGCGGTTTCTCCGGTGGGAACGCAGCTTTTGGCAAACGGCAGAATTGATATTGACCTGCCTTCAACGCGTTCTTTGACCGTAGGTTCGTACCGGTCTTGATTTAAAAACCGTTTGTCGGGCATATAAGGACCGTCAAGAACCCGGTAGGACGCTTCGAATTTCGCGCGTTTTATCGGCCAGACTTCCTGGCGGATACCTATCATGATGTATATATCCCTGCCGGCGGTGATGAAAGTGTCACCCTCGAGAGTGCGCACGACAAGCTCTGAACCCTCGGGAAAAATATCAGCGGAACAGGCGAAACCAACCGGAATATCTCTTTTACGGCAGCGTTTGAAGGTGTCCAAGTCCAAAACCGGCTGCCCGCTGTATATGAGGTCATAATCGCTGAAATATTTCGAGAAACGCGCGCCCAAGAACTGAGAAGGAGAAATATCTTTGTCCGCGAGCGCGTTTTCGCTTATGAACCCTCCGGCTTTGTCCTTGTGACCGCCGCCGGAACCGACCCCCTCGCAGAGCCGCGCCGCGAGCTCGTTTGCCATTACCTCGCGCACGCAGCTTCGCACCGAGAGTTTTATCCCGCCGCTTACCCGGCAGAACACGACGCAAACGTCAATATCGTCGACCTGCAGAGCGATGTCGCTTGTGAATCCCAATATATTTGGGTCGCAGGGTTCGGCTTCGAATACGGCGCTGCGGGTATCTTTGGAAATCCAGTTGGTAACGAGAGTCTTTCCCGCTACCGTCAGGTCGTTGATTGACAGATTGGAGTTTTGAAGTCTTTTCATCAATCCCGCGTCATATTTAATGTTATCGCGCAGATCCCGGTCGAGGGGATGGACGACTTCGGCGAGGCTGTTGGTGTCTGTATAAAGTCCGTAATAGAGAGCCGTGCAAACGTCCGGATGGTTCGCAAACTCAAATCCGGCTTCATCAAGCAGTAGCCAGACAAGTGTTGAACAGCTTCCGAGAAAAGGACGAATATCCGACAACGCCGGCGGAACCCCTTCAGTTACATGATGATCAATGACCGCGATATTTTCAGATAACAACTTTTTTACATTTCCCGCGCCATACTGGCAGTCGACCGTCAGCAGCAGCGTTTTTTCATCCGCGCCGACAGCGTTCTCGTCCGCTCCGCGGTCAATATACCGCATCGGGATCCCCAGCTTGTCAATCAGAAGAATCATGTTGGATTTTTGGATTTTCGAAAAACCGCTGTAGACTATCTCCGCGTCCTTGCCGCGTTCTTTGAGGAAACGGTAGAGCGCGAACGCAGAACCTATGGCGTCGGGGTCGGGATTGTCGTGACACTGCAGTATGACCCGTTCATACTCTAAAATCGAGTTTAGCTCCATTATGATTTACCTCCGTGAGAGAACAAAGACGTCATCCGCGTTTTTTATCTGCGCATAATCCTCGTCGCTTATCCAAAACTCGTCGCTGAACTCAAAATTAAAAAACGGTTCCAATAAATACTCGAAACAAGCGTCCGCCGAAGGGTTGTAGATCGTGACGATGTTTTCCTCGCCCCATGTGCCGATGACCTGCTGCAAAAAGGAAATATACATAACCGGATAATCCTCCGGATCCAGTTCCGTATAGAACCAGTCGCCGTAACGTATCAAAAAGTCCCCGGCGCGCATACCTTCCTGTCCGGCTGCGTTCTCATCCGGAACGGATAGTATTTTGATCGCGTGCTTGGTGAGGATATCCCCTTTTACATTCCTGTAAAATACGCCGGTTATTTCTCCCTTTTCGTCATATTCGGCGTTGAGGGAAGAATACCCCTCAAGTCTGTCAACGGGTTCGCCGTCCGCGCCGAGATATAAAATTGAAACCGGATTTCCGTAAAGGTCATAGGTGAAGACAACGGCGGAATAACCTTCGTCTGACACAATCGGTTTCCCGTTTGTTCCCAAATAAATCGATTTGGTTATATTATCGCGCCCATCATACTCGCTCCTCATCGCCGCGTATCCGCCGTTTACCGTGACCGGCTGACTATCGGTTCCGAAAAACGAAAGCGAAAACGCGTTGCCGCGTTCGTCATATTCAGACCTGACGACCGAATATCCGTCAGAACCCAAGACCGGGTTCCCGCCGGCGTCGAACAACGCTATCTCAACAGGGTTTCCCCTTGTGTCATACAGCGCGCTGATCGAAGCGTAGCCGGAGCTGTTCAGCGTCGGTTTACCGTCAGTACCGAAATAACGGTGAGAAGAAATATTGCCTCCGTCGTCATATTCGTATACCACCGACGCGATTCCGTTATCGGCCGCGACGGGTTTCATGTCGGGACCGAAGTAATCAGCTCTAATAAGGTTGCCTCTGTCGTCAAACTCGTTTTCCCGGCAGGCAAACCCGAAACCGTTTATTACCAATTCGCCGTCGGTACCGAAATATGAAATACCGGTATTGTTATCCTTTGAATCATATTCCGCCGAGTAGGACGCGTAACCGTCGCCGCACAAGACGGGTTTGCCGCCCTCGTCAAAATATGATTCCTTGGTCCGGTTGCCCCGCCGGTCGTATTCCATTTCTACGCAGGCGTAACCGCCAAAGTTGAGCATCGGCTGATAATCGGTTCCGAAAAACTCGCCTTTGGTATAATTTCCGTTGTTGTCATAGCTGAATTTTTCAAGGGCGTTACCGTTGGAATGCAGCGCGGGTTCTCCGTTTTCATCGAAAAAAGCCTGACTTATTATCCTGCCGTTTTTGTCATATTCCTTCTTGATGATAGCCGGACCGTCCTTGTGTCTGGCGCGTTCTCCGTTAACGTTAAAGAACTCAATGCCGATATAGTTTCCCTTCTCGTCATATTCCAAAATCGAATAAGCGTAGCCGTTGTTCGTCTGGACAGGCAGCGTGTCAGCGCCGAAAAAAGCTTTTGAGACATTGTTACCTTTTTCGTCAAACGTATACTCCAAAACACTCCAACCCTCGGCGTTATAACAGAGAATTCCCTCCGGGTCGAAATACTCAACCCGCGTCCTGTTGGCGAATTCGTCATAGTAATAGCGTTTCCCGGCTATATTCTTTTTTGTCGCGGCATAACTGTTTGCGTTAAGACCGAGATAACGTATCTCCACCGGCCTTCCCTCGCTGTCGGGAGTATATTCGACCCCGCCTATGCCGTCGGCGTCGAGAATGGGGGTGCGGCGGTCTCTCATATATATGATCTTTGTCACATAGCCGTCAGAGTTGTATTCGAGAGCGTGTCTGCCGATATCGCTTCTGCTCGAGGAAAGCGCAGTGATATCGAGATCAAACATTCCGGTCGTTTTACTGGTCGTCGAAGAGGTCAAGGTCCGTATGGAACTGTCAAGCATACTCACCTGAAAATCGACGGCTTTAAGATCGGTGGTATAAACCTGAGTCGTCAGCACCTTATCGTTGTTATCGACATACTCGACATATTCGACCCTGCCGTCCTCGCGGTAATAGAACACCGAGATCATGGGGCGGTCGGTAAACTCATCCTCGAGGATTTCTACCGGTGTTCCTGATGAATTTGCCTGAATGACCTTGCGTATGGCTCCTCTTTGCCGTATAAAGGTGTAGTGGACCTCTCTTGAAGCTATTTCTTTCGCGCTCAGTTCGCATATGCCCTCGGGAGCGCCCCATCTGAGCGCGTAATCTGCATAGTAGGTTTCGTGAGGCGCGTAGTAGTCCCACGCTTTATATCCTCCGAAAGCCGACGCTGCCAAAAAAACAAGCGAGGCAGCCGCGATGACCGCGTTTCTCCTTTTGCGCCGCTGCTCATGCCTTCGCTTGAGCTGGTCAAACTTGACCTCAAGCATTCCGGCGACGACCCGCAGGAAAGCGTTATTCTTTCCTATCTCCGGTATGGATACCCCCAGAAGCTGTTCCTCCTCCGGCAGTCTGAGCGCCTCGGGGAAACACTCGTTTTCGTCGGCGCTGTTCGGAGTACCGCTGACGATAACGGGAATGATATCGGATATACGCCCGGAATTGATAAAACGCTGCGCTTCCTTGTTGACCCATTCGGAACGCGCGGACGACGCAGAACAGATGATTATGAGTTTTTTTGAAAGATCAAGTTCGGTATGGAGCGCGGCGGTGAGCTGACCGGTTGTCAGGTCTGTCTTATCGCGGAATATGGGGTTGATTTTTTTCGGCAGCGACTTATCTTCTCTTACAAGGACGGTGGGAAGGCGGTACTGCTCTATTTTTTTCTGCAGCCACTTAGCCCATCCCTCGTCGGCGCGGCTGTAGCTTATAAAGGCGAAATAGTTGAAGGAGTTTCCTTTATTGTTCTGCTCCAAGAGATCATCAATCCTCTCGTTTAGAATAATAAATTACAATGATGATATTATACTATACCCTCAGCTTAATATACAGTTCATTATATGGCAAACTTTTTCTGCTTTTCACTTTAAATCTGATGTTGTTTCGTATAAAATAACAATATCACTTTAATCAAGAAAGGGACAACGATATGAGAAAGATAATGAATAATGTTGAAAACTTCGCGGATGAAACGACTGAGGGTATCGCTCTCGCTTTTAAGGGAAAAGTAAAACTTATCGACGGGGATACCAGGATACTGCTATCGGATTATCCGGCAAAAGACGGCAAGGTAGGAGTGGTTACCGGCGGAGGAAGCGGGCATCTCCCGGTGTTTCTCGGATATGTCGGTAAAGGAATGCTCGACGGATGCGCCATTGGTAATGTGTTCGCCTCCCCGTCGGCTCAAAAGATGGCTGACATGATAAAAGCATGCGACCGGGGAAACGGAGTACTTTGTCTTTACGGCAACTACGGAGGAGATATCCTCAACTTTGACATGGCGTGCGAGACGGTTGATTTTGAGGACGATATCAAAACAATGACCGTGCGCGTCGCGGACGACGTAGCGAGCGCCCCGAAAGGAGAAGAAGGGAAAAGAAGAGGGGTCGCGGGCATGATTTACGCCTTCAAGATTGCCGGAGCGGCGGCGGACAATATGAAATCGCTGCAGGAAGTAGCCGCTGTCACCGAGAAGGCTTTAACCAACATCAGAACCATGGGGGTGGCGCTGTCGCCCTGCATCGTGCCGGACGTCGGTAAGCCGACGTTTGAAATAGCCGACGACGAGATAGAGGTCGGCATGGGTATCCACGGCGAACCCGGTATCGAGGTCAGGAAGATGATGAGTGCAGATGAGATAGCCGAACTGCTTACGGGCAAGATACTTGAGGATATGCCGGTTGAGAGCGGAAGCGAAGTTTCGGTCATGGTAAACGGCTTGGGAGCAACTCCGCTTGAGGAACAGTTTATCGTCTACCGCAGGATTCACAAGATCCTCGAAGAAAAAGGCATTTCGGTATACATGCCTCATGTAGGGGAATTCGCCACGTCTATGGAAATGGCAGGGCTTTCGGTGACGGTTTTCAAACTCGACGCGGAGCTCAAACAGCTGCTTGAACAGGACGCCAAGACGCCGTTTTACACCAACTACAACAAGTAGGGGAGCGCGAATATGAACGTTAATGACATAAAAGGCGCGTTTACAAAGATAGGCGCGCTGATGGATGATAACAAGGATTACCTTATTTCGCTCGATCAGCAGAACGGCGACGGGGATCTCGGCGTTTCCATGAGCAACGGATTCAAGGCGGTCAACAACATGCTTTCCGGTTCGGACGAAACCGACGTCGGCAGGGTTTTTATGAACGCCGGTAAAGCGTTCAACGAAGCCTCGCCCTCTACCCTCGGAACGATACTTTCTTTTTGCATGATGGGGATGGCGAAAACCCTTCGGGGAAAGACCGAAGCTGATATTTCCGAACTCGCTTTAGCTTTTGACGCGGGATTGAACCTTATTATGGAAAAGGCGGGTTCAAAACCCGGAGAGAAAACCATACTCGACGCGTTGTATCCGGCTGTTGAAGCGCTGAAACTCTCAAGCGATGAACAAACCGCCGCCGCGTTTAAAAAAGCCGCCGAAGCTGCCGCGGCGGGTTCCGAAAGCACAAAGGAAATGCGCTCGGTCCACGGACGCGCAGCCTACTACGGCGATAAAAGCATCGGAGTGCTTGACGGCGGCTCGGTGGCGGGCAAGCTAATTTTTGAAGGTCTGTACGACTATGTTAGCAAAGGAGCTGAAAATGAATAGAGCGGTCAGGTTTCTGAAAGATTGCGGGACTTTTTATCTCGCGACGGTCGACGGCGATTTCGCTCGCGTGCGGCCGTTCGGCGCGATAGCGGAGTTTGAGGGAAAAACATACATCTGCACCAACAGCGAAAAGGACGTCTACCGGCAGATGATAAAAAACCCGAATGTCGAAATATCCGCCACTGCCGAAGACGGGAGCTGGATACGAATAACCGGGCAGGCGGTAGTCGACAACAGGGATGAAGCTAAGCAAGCCATGTTCGCGGAGTATCCGAACCTGCGCGAGATGTACGCCGGCAGGGAAAAACTATATCAGGTGCTTTATATCAAAAACGCCAAAGCGGCGATATATACCTTTACCGGAGAACCCGAAAGGTTTGAACTGTAGTTTTTTTCAGGCAAATATGATACAATCAAACTGCAACGCGCGCGTTGACTTTAATAATGAAAGGAGTGGTGCGCAAGTGATACCTATTAGCACCACTCGGCGCTAAAGCAGTTTATAACCGCGCCGGGAGAGGTGCAGACGGCGGTCTTTCGGGACCGCCGTCATTTTATGCCTGATCCTAATACTCAAACTGGCTGTTGTAAAGTTCGGCGTAGAAACCGCCGGCGGATAACAAATCTTCATGCGAACCCTGCTCTACGATATCTCCGTTGTCTATGACAAGGATGATGTCCGCGTTGCGAATGGTGGAAAGGCGGTGCGCTATGATAAAGCTTGTACGCCCTTTCATCAAACCGTCCATCGCTTTTTGTATCAGGACTTCGGTTCTTGTATCGACCGAACTGGTCGCCTCGTCGAGAATAAGGATTTTGTTCCCCGAAAGCACCGCGCGCGCTATGGTCAAAAGCTGCTTTTGACCCTGCGAAATGTTTGTCGCGTCCTCGTTGAGCTCCATATTGTACCCGCCGGGCAGCGTACGGATAAAATGATCCGCCTGCGCGGCTTTAGCCGCCCGGATGACCTCGTCGTCCGACGCGCCGAGCCTGCCGTAACGAATATTCTCCATTATGGTGTCGTTATATAACCAGGTATCCTGAAGCACCATACTGAACACCCCGCGCATATCGTGCCGGTCGAAATCCGAAATATTGTGACCGTCGACATAAATAGCGCCGCTTTTAAGCTCGTGAAACCGCATGAGCAGTTTGACCAGCGTGGTTTTTCCCGCCCCGGTGGGTCCGACTATAGCTACCTTTGAACCCGCCGCGACGTCGGCGTTGAAATCCTTGATAACTATATCGTCGCTGTCTTCATACCCGAAACGCACATGCTCGAACCGCACCGCGCCTAAGACCTCAGACAGTTGAGCATGAAAACTTTCAGGCGGGTCGATTTCCTCCTGCTCGTCCAAGAACTCGAATACCCTCTCGCTTGCCGCCATAGCCATCTGAACCTGATTTGAAATATTTGCCATCTGGGTTATGGGTTGGGTGAAGGAACGGATGTACTGGATGAACGCCTGTATGCCGCCGATGGTCAGCGTACCGCCCGCCGCCATAATAGCCCCGACAAGACATATGACCACATAACCTATATTGCCGACGAAGTTCATAACTGGCATCATCATTCCCGAGAGAAACTGCGATTTCCACGCCGAGTTGAACAGCTTGTCGTTCTCTTCGTCGAACTCGCTTATCGCCTGCTGTTCGCCGTTATACGCTTTTATGATGATATGCCCCGAGTACATCTCCTCTACATGACCGTTGACGGAGCCGAGATACTGTTGATTGCCCCTGAAATACTTCTGGGAAATCTTAACTACCGCCGCCACGAGAATAACAGTCACGGGCAGAATACCAAGAGCTATCAGCGTCATCTTCCAGCTTATGGTCAGCATCATGATCAACACGCCTATCAAGGTGGTCAGAGAAGAAATAAACTGGGTCAGACTCTGATTCAGGCTGTGGCTTAAGGTATCTATATCGTTTGTCACGCGGGAGAGTATGTCGCCGTGGGAAGTGCGGTTGAAATATACTAACGGCAGACGGTTGATTTTACCGATAACGTCAGCTCTCAGGGAATAAGAGATTTTCGCCGTTATTCCGGACATGATGAATCCCTGAAAATACGAAAACGCGAAACTTACGGCGTACAGCCCGATAAGCGTGAGCAGGATGTTCCCTATATATACGAAATCGATGCTGCTTTGAATACCCAGGATGGAATCCCTGACCCCGCCGGCGAGTTCGTCGGTGGCTCTTGCCATTATCTTCGGCGAGAGTATACCGAACGCCGCTGAAACTGCGGCAAAAATCATGACCAGCAGAATAAGCCACTTGAATTTCGAAATGTAACCAAACGTTTGCCTGAAACTCTTTTTGAAATTCTTCGGTTTTTCTCCGCCCCGCATCGCCGGAGGTCCGCCGCCCATTCCGCCGCCTCTCCTCGGAGGAGCCGACATTCTGTTGACAGCCTGCATGCTCATGCCAATTCCTCCTTTGAAAGCTGACTTTCGGCAATCTCGCGGTAGGTGTCACAGCGTGCTAAAAGTTCCCTGTGGGTCCCTATGCCGGCTATTTCCCCGTGATCCAAAACAATTATCCGGTCGGCGTTCATTATGGTACCCACCCTCTGCGCGACGATGAGCAGCGTGGAATCGCCGGTATGCTCCGCGAGCTCTCTGCGAAGCGCCGCGTCGGTTTTAAAGTCAAGCGCCGAGAAGGTATCGTCAAAAATATAAATAACAGGCTTTTTGACCAGCGCCCTGGCGATGGACAGACGCTGTTTCTGCCCGCCCGAGACGTTCGCGCCGCCCTGTGAAACCGGAGCGTGAACTCCGCCCTCGCGCTCAGAAACAAAATCCGAAGCCTGAGCAACGCGCACAGCCTCGAGAATCTCATGTTCCGACGCGTCCTGTCTGCCGTAGCGGATGTTGGAATCGATATCTCCTGAAAACAAAATACCTTTTTGTGAGATATACCCTATGAGTCCGCGAAGTTCGGCGAGCGGAAGCTCGCGGATATCCGTGCCGTCTATGGTCACCGAACCCTCGCTGACGTCGTAAAGACGCGGAATCAGGTTGATAAGCGTTGTTTTTCCCGAACCGGTGGAACCTATAATAGCCGTCGTCTCTCCCGGACTTGCAGTAAAATTTATATTTTGCAGGACCTTGTTCTCGGCGTCGGAGTACTTGAAAGAAACGTTGTTGAAAGAAACTATACCTTTCGCCGGACCGGGGTGTTTTGGTTGTTTCGGATCAGTAACCGAAAAAGGAGTTTCGAGAACTTCGAGGATTCTTTTTGCCGAAACCGAAGCGCGCGGGACCATAACGAACATCATGGCTATCATAAGAAAAGACATCAGTATCTGCATGGAATACTGGATAAAAGCTATCATGTTGCCTATATTCATGGTCGAGGCGGCTATGGCGTTGCTTCCCACCCAGACAATGGTTATCGACAGCAGATTCATAACCAGCATCATGGTCGGAAACATAACGGCCATTATCCTTTGGACCGAGCGGTTAACGCTTGTCAGTTCGCTGTTGACGCCGTCAAAGCGTTTTTGTTCATGAGCCTCATTCCCGAAAGCTCGTATGACCATGACGCCCGAAAGGTTTTCGCGGCTGACAAGATTGATTTTATCAATGAGCTTCTGCTGAAGCTGAAACTTAGGGGTGACTATGGAAAACACGAGGATTATAAGGCACAGGGCGACGGCTACTGCAATAGCGATTATCCAGCTCATCGAAGCGCTCTTGCGAACAGCCATTATTACCCCGCCAATACCCATAATGGGAGCGTAACACATCATTCGAATACCCATCATAATGAGCATCTGGACCTGAGAAACATCGTTGGTCGTTCTTGTGATAAGCGAAGCGGTGGAAAATTTATCTATTTCAGAGTTTGAGAAACGCATGACCTTTTCAAAAATATCCCGTCGCAGTGTTCTTGAAACCGAAGCGCCTATGCGCGAGGCGAGAAACCCCACCGATACCGAAAGCAGCGTAATAAGAAGCGCGAAACCGAGCATCTTCAGCCCGGTGTTCACGATAAAACTTCTCTGCATCGAAACAAGGTCCGCACCGAGTTCCCTGTAAAAAAGTCCCGTGAAAGTCGGAGTAAGCTGACCGGCGATCATCTCGTCGGCGTTTGAAGCCGCCGCGATGAATCCGTCCAGCATCCCTTCGGGGAGCGCTTCCAGGACATCAAGCAGCGCGTAGAGCTGTTCGGCGTCGGCGCCGGCGAAACCCTCGCGCTCGTTGTATACTGCCGTGCTTTCTGCGCCCTGACGTTCCGCCATCTGCCTGAACATGATAACCAGCGTGTAGACCGACGAGGAATACAAAGAATCAATTTTGCCGTGCTCGGCGCCCGGCGCGCTTAATGCGTAAAACTCAGTATATGCTGTTGAGGGAAATCTGCCGAGGTAACTCTCCGCTTGTGAGCTGCCTGCGGCAATTCCGTCGTACGCGCCGCGAAAAACCTCTTTTTCCTGACCGGGAAGCAGAGCCGTCACAAATTCCATAGCCCTTGCCGACATAACCTCCGGCGCGCCTTTCGCAATACCGTTAGCCTGAATACCGGTGTTGACGATATCGCTCATAAGGTCGGGCAGACTCAAGTCGCATACCGCCTGCGAGAACAACAGAATCAAACACAACAACACCAAAAAGACATGGGGTTTGAGATACCTGAAAATCAACTTCATTATTTACGCGTTTCCTTTCGAACTGAAATAATTATTTATGTTGGTATGGCATACCGCTTCGCCGCTTCACTTTCAGCAAAGACGTAAAGACATAATGAACGGCAGACAACAAATTCCGCGGTTACCGTTATGGTCAGAGGTTATCCAAAAAGCAGAAACCTTTACTCCGGCGTCTGACAACTGTTTTTGGCAGCTAACGGGGCGTCTCGTTTCCGAATATCTTCGCTGAGATCTCAAAAAAACGTTTTGTCAGGCGGACAAACTCCGCCGAATCCGCTTCGCCCATTTCGGTGAGCACGCCTGTCATCATGTTTCGCATCAGCAGGGTGTTGGACCGGCTTCGCTCCCGCCCCGCGTCGGTGATGGTAACGAGGATATTCCTGCGGTTTTTTCTGTCGATTTCACGGGCTATCTGACCCTTTTTCTCCAACGCTCCCAGCGCCGCCGAAACCCGCGAACTGCTTATTCGCATGGCGTCGCTTATCTTTGAAGGCAGAACCGGATAATCCTTCCCGCAAAGAAAGTTGAGAATAAAAAGCTCGCCCTTGCCGCCGCGTCCCATGTGGTCGATGGCGTTTTTCCGGTTGTTTAAAAATAAACCCTCAAGTTCAAACGCCGATTGTTCAAAGCTGTTCATTTTTGACCTCTCACAGTATTCATATGAAACAGTATTAACAATTAACGATAGCGATAATATACACTATTAGCAAATTGATGTCAAATTATCAGGGGTCAGGGATCAGTGATCAGTGGTCAGTGTACAGGGGTCAGCGTTCAGCGTTCAGTGGTCAGAATTAGGAATTAGGAATGAGAAATTTCGGAATAGGACAACCGAATTGTAGGGCGTGACGCCCTCGGCACGCCGTTTAGCTAATGAGAAATGAGGAACCCTCGCCTTCGGCGTAATTAGGAATGAGGAATGAGCAATGAGGAATTTTGGAATAGGACAACCGAATTGTAGGGCGTGACGCCCCCGGCACGCCGTTCAGTAGTCAGAATTAGGAATTAGGAATGAGAAATTTCGGAATAGGACAACCGAATTGTAGGGACGGTCGCCTCGACCGTCCGTTCAGTAGGGAACGACCCTCG
>Ga0082212_10009024_pt1 | contig 12904 bp, 11 predicted proteins | sample TergutNt197P3_FD_71548 | JGI IMG/M metagenome (GOLD analysis project Ga0082212, IMG submission 71548) | Neocapritermes taracua P3 segment gut microbial communities from Petit-Saut dam, French Guiana - Nt197 P3 | ecosystem: Host-associated > Arthropoda: Insects > Digestive system > Gut ... | reverse complement strand
TTCACGCTCCGCGAGGGTATCAAATTTCATAATGACGCGCCGGTCACGGCGGACGACGTAGTATATTCTATATCGCGCGTCGCCGGGCTGGACACCGGAACGCCGCTTATCTCGGCGTTTTCTATTGTAGAATCCGTCACCGCAAAGGATGAAAAAACTGTAGAAATTAAAATCAGCGAAGCGAACATCGAGTTCCTTGCCTATCTTACGGCGGCGATCATCCCTGCCGGATACGACGCTCAGGCGACCCGCCCTGTTGGCACAGGCCCATATAAGTATGTCTCGCGATCGCCGCAGGAGAACATTGTCCTTGAGAGATACGGCGATTACTGGGGCGGCGCAGCAAGTATCTACCGCGTGACATACCGTATACTGGACAATGCGGAAGCCATCATGATGGCGCTACGCAGCGGAACTATCGATTTCTGCGCGCACCTGTCCGCGACGCAGATGAACGAGCTCAAGGGCTATGACTTCAACTTCGAGGTAGGCGCAATGAATTTGGTGCAGGCTGTATACCTCAACAACGCCGTCGCGCCGCTTGACAACGTGGACGTTCGCCGCGCCTTGTCGTACGCGATCAACCGCGACGAGATCATGGAAGTTCTGTCAGGAGGCCTGGGCTTCCCTGTGGGCAGCAGCATGTATCCGGCGTTCACTAAGTACTTCACTCCGGAGCTCGCGGACTACTATTCGTTCGACCCGGGAAAAGCGAGGACATTGCTCGCTGAAGCCGGTTATGCAGACGGTTTTGATATGGAGATCGTCGTGCCGTCCAACCATTCGCCGCACATCGACACGGCGACAGTCGTGGTCGAAAACCTGCGTGAAATCGGCGTCACCGCTACGATACGCCTTGTGGAGTGGGGTACATGGGTTTCGGATATTTACACAGGCCGGGAGTTTCAGTCGACCGTAGTGGGCGTAGATGCTTCCGCGATGACTGCGCGGGCGATGCTTGAGCGTTTTAGCAGTACCAACAGCCGTAACTTTATAAACTTTTCCGACGCCGAATACGACGAGGTTTTCGCGGCTGCTATTTCATGCACCGACGACGCGGAGCAGACACGCCTTTACAAGCGGCTCGAATCGATACTCACGGAGCGCGCAGCGAACCTGTATATCCAGGACTTATGCGACGTCATCGCGATTTCGAAAGACGTCGATGGTTACGAAGCGTACCCGCTTTTCCTGCTGGATCTGACAAAGCTATATTTTGTTGGTTAGGTAATACGGAAGGCCTTCAGGCGCGGCCCGCGTTATAGCCGCGCGGGAGGCTTTGCGCGCTTATTACCTTTTATGCGCAAGGAGTATGCTCATGCGGTACATCCTCAGGCGGCTTGGCGTGCTGATCATAACGCTTGTCGTTATTTCCGCCCTGTCGTTCATAGCGTTCCAAATCATCCCGGGGGACCCCGTGACGAAAATGCTCGGCACGGAAGCGACGCCCGAGCGCGTTGCCGAGCTTCGCGAAGCGTTGGGGCTGAACCGCGCTGTGCCGGTCAGGTATTTCGAGTGGCTCTCCGGCTTTGTTACAGGGAACTTTGGCATGTCGTACAGCTACAGCATTCCGGTCACGGAGCTGCTTGGCGACAAGCTCGTGACGACGTCCGCGCTGACTCTGATGGCGTTTGTGTTTGTCGTTGTGATTTCGATCCCGGCAGGCTTCTTGCTCGCGCGTTTCTCCGATATACAGGGAAGGGGCGCCGGAGCCGCGCTCGGACGCTCCGCCGTGACGCTGGCGACGGCTGTCAATCAGGTGATAATGTCCGTGCCGCCGTTCTTCTCCGGCATTATCCTTACATATATCTTCGGCCTGATCCTGAAGCTTTTTACACCCGGCGCCTTCGTCCCCTGGTCGGGAGGGGCAGGCCGGTTTTTGTCGTTTCTGGTGTTCCCCGCGCTTGCTATCGCGCTGCCGCGGAGCGCTATGACCGTAAAGATGCTGCGCGGAAGCATCAGGAGTGAAATGGAGAGCGACTACGTACGCACGGCGTACAGCCGCGGCGGTAAGCGTTTGTATGTGCTGGTCAGGCATGTCGCGCGCAACGCTCTGATACCTGTCGTCACATTTCTCGCGATGACGCTTGCGGACATTGCGGTGGGCAGTATTATCATCGAACAGGTGTTCGCGATACCGGGGACGGGGCGGCTGCTTCTGCTGTCGATCTCGAACAGGGATTATCCCGTCGTGCAGGCGATCGTCGTGATCATCGCGTCGCTGGTCGTAGCGGTAAACTTCCTGGCGGACCTCGTTTACCAGTACATCGACCCGAGAATCAGGCTGGGTTAGGAGTTGCAGGTAACTGGAGAAACAGTACAGCGCCTGCCCGCAAGGCTGCTTTTCCGAAGCTTGCCGTAAGTTGAGTAAGTTATATTTGCAGTGGCTGCAGCCTCCTGCTTCGAGTTCGCTTCAAAAAAGCAGCCTTGCGGGCAGGCGCTGTACTGTCATTAAAGTTGATGATCGAGAGCTAGTAATGCTAAAGCACAGGAACTACAACTTCATAATCGGCGCGGCGCTGACCGCGGCCATGCTGGTAATTGTCGTCACCGGCTTTTTCCGCACGCCTTATGACCCGAACACGATAAACTCGTCGAACAGCCTGGCGAAGCCGTCCGCAGTACACTTGCTCGGAACAGACAATTTCGGGCGCGACATACTCAGCCGGGTGATCGTGGGGGCCGGTTCAACTATGTTCGTAGCTGCCGCGACGGTTGCGATCGGGGTGCTTGCGGGGATGATGATCGGCGGGTTGACGGGTTATTTCGGCGGATGGGTAGACGAGCTTTTCATGCGCGTCGCGGACATAATACTAGCGTTTCCAAGCATACTGCTCGCCCTCGTGTTCATCAGCCTGATAGGGCCGGGGAGAAATAATATTATTCTCGCGCTTGGGATAATGTTCATACCCAGCTTCTCACGCGTTGTTCGCGGAGAGTTCGTGCGCTGCCGCGAACTGGACTTCGTCCACAGCGCGAGGATCATGGGAGTCGGGCATATACGAATCATGTTTGTGCATATACTGCCGAACACTGTTCCTGTGATACTCCGCGCCGTCGCGATCGGCTTCAATAACGCGGTACTGGCCGAGGCGAGCATGAGCTACCTCGGGCTTGGGGTACAACCGCCGCACGCGAGCCTGGGCAGGATGCTGGCTGAGTCGCAGTCGTATCTGTTTTCCGCGCCGTGGTACGCGCTGTCCGCCGGTATTGCGATAGTTCTGCTGATTTTGGGCTTCAGCCTGCTCAGCGAAGTTTAAAAGCAAGTTTCAAACAACATGGTGTCCGCGCAGTGCCGCAGTACGGTGCTGCGCGGACAGGGGCGGCTGAAGTTTAAAAGCAAGTTTCTAACCGGTTTAGCGGCTCCTTCGGAGACGCGCTAATCCGGTCGGAGGGGCCGGATTGGCGCAACTCCTGGAAAGCGGAAAGAATGGACTGGAAAATGCTTGAGATAAAAGATTTAACGGTATCGTTTACCGACGATTGGGGCGGCGAAGCTGTGAACAGCGTCAACCTGCGCATGGAAGCCGGCGAGCGGCTTGGGCTGGTCGGCGAGTCCGGCTCAGGCAAGACGATGTTGGCGCTGACTGTCGCTGGACTCTATCCCCGGAGCAGGACAGAGGTGACGGGGGAAATGATGTTCAACGGGACTGATTTACTCAAATGTGATCAGAAAGAGCTTCGCGGCCTGCAAGGCAGGGAAATATGCATGATCTTCCAGGAGCCGATGACGTCGCTGAACCCGCTTATGAAGGTCGGCAGGCAAATAGAAGAAGTGCTGAAGCTTCATACCGCCCTGCCGCCGTCGCGAAGGCGGGAGAAAGCACTCGAAGTAATGCGCCACGTTGAACTGCCCGACCCGGAGGAGACATATAATAAATATCCGCATCAGCTTTCCGGCGGCCAGCGTCAGCGCGCCATGATAGCCTCTGCGCTGATAATCGATCCAAAGCTGCTGATCGCAGACGAGCCGACAACAGCGCTGGACGTCACAATACAGAAGCAGATCATCAAGCTGTTGAAGCGGATAAATGAAAGCCGCGGTGTAGGAATCTTGTTCATCTCCCACGATATGTCGGTCATACGCAGCTTGTGCAGCCGCGTAGCGGTAATGCACGCCGGAGTCATCGTAGAGCAGGGGGAGACGGAAGAGGTCTTTAATAACCCGCAGCACGAGTATACAAAACGCCTTATCTCCGCGATCCCTGCAAGAGAAAAGAGAAGACGAGAAGTTGGCGCGTGAACACAAATACAGAGCAGAAGACTATATAAAAGGGTCGGCAGACAGCCAATAGCGGGCAAATGAACCCACTATCACTCGAATAACGCCCATCTGAGCCATGATACGGCTTGAAGAAAGGCGCTGAAAGCAAATGTCAGGATCGGTACTTGAAGTTAACAACCTAAACGTATGGTATCGCGGCGCCGGGGTTCTGGGCAGGAAATCCAGAACTCAGGTCCTCGGCGACGTGAGCTTTTCCATCGCTCATGGGGAGATCCTCGGCCTTGTTGGCGAGTCCGGCTGCGGAAAATCTACTCTTGCAAAAGCGATCACCGGAATCGCTAGTGACTCGGAAGGCGAGATCCGCTATGAAGGCGGGCGGCCGCAAATGGTTTTCCAGGACCCGTACAGTTCGCTTAACCCGGCAAAGTCAGTAGGCTGGATCATCGAGGAGCCGCTGCGCGTCGGGAGCGGGATCGCTCCTCTCGAACGCCGCCGTCTTGTGATGGAAATTCTGGACCGCGTCGGGCTTGGCGTCGAGTATGCAAAAAGAAAGCCCCGGGAGTTATCCGGGGGCCAGAGGCAGCGCGTGAGTATCGCGGCGAGCCTCATAAGAAGGCCGGGGCTTATTATTGCAGACGAGCCTGTCTCGGCGCTTGACGTGACTATTCAGGCGCAGATACTTGACTTGCTGCTTGAGCTCAAGAGCGATTTTGAATTGAGTTACCTGTTCATCTCCCACGATATGAACGTCGTATATCAAATCTGCGACCGCGTGCTTGTCATGCGCGACGGGCGGATCGTCGAGGAAGGACCGGTGGAGCGGATCTTCGACGACCCGCAGCACGAGTACACAAAACGCCTGCTGACGGCTTCGGAAGTATGAGAGAGGTACAGCAACATGATGATTCTGGTTCTGGAAGGTGATACCGCTCTTTGCAAAGGGATCGAGAAGGCTCTTGCCATGCATGACAGGAGCTTCTCGCTATGTGACGTGCTCCCCCACTTCAAACGCTTACTGCGTTAAGTGGGGGAGCACGTCACGAAAGAAGTTTGTCAAACACAGTGAAGTGTAGTACAATGTGGTGCAGTTTCACAGCGCAGACGAAGGGAATGATAAAAGAAATGAACGAAGAACTGCGGATGATATCCGAGCGCATCAGGGAACTGCGCGACGTCTTTGACCTGACAGTCGAAGAGATGGCGCGAGAGACCGGCGTCGATACTGATAAGTACATAGAGTATGAGACGAGCGGCGAGAATATTCCGATAAGCGTTCTGTATCACATCTCGCAAAAGTTCAACGTGGACCTGTCGGAAATACTCACCGGAGAACCCGCGCGGATTTCTACGCTGCAGGTATGCCGACGCGGCAAGGGCAGGACCATCGACAGGTACCCCGGTTACATGTACGAAGACCTCGCGCCGAGGTTCACCGGGAAGGTCATGGAACCGCTGCTCGTCACACTGGTTCCGGGTGAGCCGGAGGCTGCGCTCGTGACCCACGGCGGGCAGGAGTTCAACCTTGTGCTAGAGGGCGTCGTCGTGTTGACGTACGACGGTAAGGAGCACGCGCTCAGTGCCGGGGACGCGGTATACTTTGACCCGACCCACCCGCACGGTCAAAAGGCGTCGGGCGAAGGGAAAGCGCGGTTTTTGACAGTGATAACGGAGTAAAATTTGACAAGTATAAACAAGTTACATTCCGAGAAAAACAGTGTCCGCCTAGTGCACCGCTTGCGGCGCTATGCGGACAGGATAGGTAAACGATATGCTGGATAAATATCTTCCGCGTGCGGATTTTTCCTCTTATGAGGATTTTCTGGAGAATTACAAAGTAAACATACCCGACGACTTCAACTTCGGGTTTGACATAATCGACGGCTGGGCGGAGCGGGAGCCCGAAAAGCTTGCGCTGCTCTGGTGCGACGACAACGATGACGAGAGGCGGTATACGTTCGCGGACTTGAAGTCTCTGTCAAACAGGACGGCAAACTATCTGCAAAGCCTCGGGATCGGAAAGGGCGATATCGTAATGTGCGTACTGCGAAGGCGGTACGAATATTGGATTTTCGCTGCGGCGTTATGCAAGCTCGGGGCGATTATCATACCGGCGACGATGCAGCTTACGAAGAAAGATATCGTCTACCGCCTGAACGCCGCGAAGGTAAAAGCAGTCGTGTGTTACAGCGACGCGGACAGGTTCATAGTCTCGCAGATGGAGCAGGCGCTGCCTGAATGCCCGACGGTACAGACGCGGATCCTGACTCCGGATATACGTGAAGGATGGCTCTCCTGGGAAGAGCCGGTCAAGGCGTACCCGGATGTGTTTGAGCGGCCTGAGGGCGACGGCAGGATCATGTCCGCCGATACGATGCTGATATACTTCACATCGGGAACGACAGGCATGCCGAAGATGGTGCGGCACAACTTTGCGCACCCGCTTGGTCACATCGTTACAGCGAAATACTGGCAGCAGGTGAGGGAGAACAAGCCGCACATGTCCGTGTCCGACTCCGGCTGGGCGAAGTTCGGCTGGGGAAAGATTTACGGGCAGCTTATCTGCGGCGCTGCGGTGTTCGCCTACGACATGGAAAAGTTCGTTCCGGAAAACCTTATGCGTGTGCTGGAGAAATACAAGGTTGCGACGTTTTGCGCGCCGCCGACCATGTACCGTTTTATGCTCGCTGATGGCATGGATGGTTACGACTTCAGTTCAATCGAGCACTGCGGAAACGCTGGTGAGCCGCTCAGCCCCGAGGTCTTCAACAAGATAAAGGGAATATGGGGCCTTGACATGTACGAGGGCTTCGGGCAGTCGGAGTCCACCGTGCTGATAGCGAACTTCCCGTGGTTTTCACCGAAACCGGGCTCGATGGGTAAGCCCGCGCCCCTGTATGATATAGACATCGTAGACGACGACGGGAACTCCTGCGAAGACGGCGAGGAAGGGCGCATCATTGTCCGGAATACGGAGGCTGTCGGGCTGTTTAAAGGGTACTACCTTGACGAAAAACTGACCGCCGACGCGTTTGCCGGCGGTTTGTACGACACCGGGGACAGAGCCTGGCGCGACCCTGACGGTTACTATTACTTCATCGGCCGTAACGACGACATGATCAAGTGTTCCGGGTACCGTATCGGTCCGTTTGAAGTCGAGAGTGTCCTTTCGGAGCACGACGCGGTGCTGGAGTGCGCCGTTACCGCGGCGCCCGACCCGAAACGCGGGCAGGTCGTAAAGGCGACCGTTGTGCTGAACAAAGGCTGGCAGCCGTCGGACGAGCTTGTGAAGGAGCTGCAGGATCACGTCAAAAGGCTGACGGCGCCGTATAAGTATCCGCGTATAATCGAGTTCACGGACGAGCTGCCAAAGACGATAGGCGGAAAAATAAAGCGCGCCGAACTGCGCGCAAAGTAAGTAACTGTTCAGCAATAACTTATGCAAAATTACCGTAAGATTTTTACCGGCATATGGTGTGGGAAAGCCGCAGGAATGCTTGTAGCCTTTCAAGATTTTCCGCGCCGCATTGCGGCAAAAATCAAGGCAAGATGTGCAAGTTATTGCTGAACAGTTCCTATGGGTATCCAACCCCGGGGCAAGCCCCGGACCCGCGCGACTGCGTCGCGCCCTGCAGTAGATGCAGCTCTGTGCAGACGGGTCGAAATGCCACATGAACATGCGATTTTTTTGACAGACTCTATGCAGCCTTTAATAGAACCCTATTGGGTTCGAGGCTGACATAACTGTGCAGTTGTCCAAGTGATTCAGCTTTCTTCTCACTGATCTCCCCTCTGAGCGTAATTGCGTATGTACGGGTATTTAGCAGTGCATGATAATTGCTTAAGGGCCCTTCAATTACTCGCTTCCCATTATCAATGAGAACTAAGTAGTCTGAGATGGACTCTACAAAATCAAGATCGTGAGAGCTGAGTATGATTGTCAACCCGAAGCTTTTTTTGATCTCTGTCAGTAATAAAGCTAGCTCATGCTTCATCTCGAAGTCCAAGCCTTTTGTAGGTTCATCAAGAATTACAACAGAACTTGCGCACGCTATCGCGACAGCAATCGCTGCTCGTTGAGCCATCCCGTATGACAGTTTGTCTATTGTACTTGAGAGCAAATCACCCACTTTCATGGCATCGATAACCTGCGCTCTAAGGCTTTTTAAGTGGTTCGATTCCTCACGCACTCCTTTGAGCAGAGTGAAATATCTTAAGTTTTCATCGAGGGTCATAAAGCGATAGAGATTACGTCCGCCGTCAAGCAGGACTGTAAGTTGTTCAACTCGAGAACGTTTGTCTTTCAATATATCAATGCCATCAAGATAAACGCTTCCCATATCTGGTGTGTAAATTCCGGTTGCACACTTTATAAGCGTAGTCTTACCGGCTCCGTTTTTACCTATTAGGGCACATAAAGCTCCATCCGGTATGCTTGCTGAGAAGTTATCAAGCGCTACTCGAGTTCGACTACCGGAACCAAACGATTTGCTAACATCTCTTACTTTTACCGAACTCATTTATTCAACTCCTGCAACTGATACAAGATGTCATCGCGATCTAGAGATGACGCTAGTGTCTCCATCACAAGCCATCCATAAGAGCATACTGACATACTTTCTTTTTGTAGTCTCCGGTGGAATTTCGGTTGATCATGAGGCATCCCTACTCTAACAGAATAAAAGTAAAAGACCATACTGTATCATGGAAACATTTTTCCCGTAAAACAGCATGTTGTTTAGTGGAAAAGAATTTCTGCGAAACGGTATGGTTATTATAATCATTCTGACATATTCTCATTTCATAAAGTAATGAAAGGATATGTCAGAATGAACAAATTTATAAAAGTTACTAAAATCGTTTGCACGAGTTTAATACTATCAATCCTCATCGCTAATCAAACAACAGCAGTATTCGCTAGTAATATATCGATTTGGAACACTATGAATACGTCGGAATATCAAAATGAACTGCTGTACATTGACCCTTGCACTGATGATTTAGTACCAAAATAATGACTCGTCTAATCGTAACCACAGGCTAAATAGCTATCCCGTGTTCGTCTGCAAAATTTTTTACTATTTCACTTGACCGTTGTTTATTTCTGGACCTGTTAATGTAGTAAGCCTCTTGCAAATACTTTTGAGCTTCATCTTTTTGCTCAAGCATGACAAGTGCAAGATAAATCATTTTCCATAATATCGCAATACACAAATACTTCACCATTTTCATGAATGTGATATTAGGCTACAGTTCAGATGGGTATCCGTGAGATGCTTTTTTGAGACAGGGTAAGACAGGGTGACGGTTCTCTTATCTTGCACACAAGACAAGAGAACCGTCACCCTGTCTTACCCTGTCTCTACTCCTGCTGAAAACCTGTTATTTCGTACGTCACGTATTCGTGATCCAAATGATATCCGAGCTTTTCCGCCAGAGCGACCGATTCGAGGTTCGCCGCGTCCCAGCTTGGGTACAACCTTTTGTCAAGGCATCCCAGTATAAGCGAAGCGGCGCAAGCTGTCGCCAAACCCTTGCGGCGGTGCGCTTTTTCTGTTGCGATCTCAATTTCTATGCCGCTGTCGTAAAACGTATAGGACGACGCGCCGCAGACGGGGGTTTCTCCGTGCAGCACTGCATAACCCAGACCATGCCTTTGATAATCGGCGTATGTCGCGAACTGTGAGCAGAAATCCCGGGCCCACATCTCCTTCTGCGTCCAATTGTACAGCGTTTCATCGATCTGCTTGATCCTGTACCCGTCAGGCAGACATTCGATATACTTAAGCAGTATGCCTTTATCGAACACATGCGGTTCTTTCTTTATCGCATACCTCATGAACTTTTTGAATTTACCGTGATAGGCTTCCTCGATCAGCTCATGCCACGAGTCCGTCCGCGATGCAATCAGCATCCACGGGCGCCGGTAATCGCCGGGAATGTTACGCACAAGCTCAATAGCCGACGGTATTCCGGCGTCGCCGGCGAGAAAGCAGAAGTCGCTGGTAATGATCTGCGCTGCAGCCGGATCGTCAGCGTCGTCGGCCCAGGCGCGCCCCATATGCCCCTGCAGGCACGACCAAATCAGAGTATCGTCCCAGCCGTCAAAAAGCGGGGCGATACTTGACATTTTATCCTTTGGAATGAAAACGATCATAATTACCATAAGTGCCGTAGAGCCCCCCGGATTTACCCGTGGGGAGTGTCAAACCGCCACTTTCCCTTTCCAAAGTCCTTTCCTGTAATACACCCAGCTTGCAAGGCTGCTCAGGCCCCATCCGATTGGAATCGACCACGCCAGCGCTTCCGGCCCCATACCGGCGAAATTGACGAGTCCGTACGCTGAAAGGGCGCGCACCGTCAGGCTGAACACAGGGAACACCATTGCTATCATTGCGTCGCCCACGCCGCGGAAGAAGCCGTTGAAGCCGAACAGGAACGCGAACAGGAAGTAGAACATCACCATCGTGCTCAGATATGTCCTTCCGATGCGCAGTATCTCAGGCGTGTTGACGTCGTCCTTGTTGAGGAACAGCGATACAAGCTGCGGGCTGAAGGCCATGAGCAGCGCCGACATGCATACGGATATGAGCAGCATGTAGAGCAGCGTGGTCCGGAAGCCCTTTTTCGCTCGATCCTCCAGTCCCGCTCCCATGTTCTGCGCAACAAATGTTGAAAGCGCGGACGCCAGGTTGCCCACGGGCATTATCGCAAGCTGATCGATCCGTGTGACGGCTGTGATGCCCGCCATCGCCGCCGAACCGAACGAGTTTATCAGCCTTGTAATAGTGAGATTTGCCAGCGAAACGATAGACTGCTGCAGCGCGGCGGGAGCGCCGTACCTTATGATAGCGCGGAATAAACCGGAATCAAACTCCAGCTTTCTCACCTGCAGAAGCGGGACGCGGCGGTATACATAGATGACGCAGGCCACCGCTGCTGCCATCTGTGCTGCGATCGTCGCGACTGCCGCGCCCATAACGCCCATGTCGAGCTTCACAACGAAAAACAGGTCGAGCACGGTGTTCAGCATCGTTGCGAAGACAAGGAAATACAGCGGCGTGCGCGAATCGCCGAGGGCGCGCAGATACGCGCAGTACATATTATAGAAGACAGGAAATACCATCCCGCTCATAAGTATGCGAAGATATGTGACCGCGTTGTCGAAGATTTCCTCCGACGCGTTCAGCAGCCGCAGCAGCACCGGAGCAAGAGTAACGCCGAGAGTCGTCAGCAGCACGGTCAGGCATGCAAGAAAGATGATGCTGACCGACACTGTGCTTTTCAGCCTGTCCTCCTGCTTCGCGCCGTAAAATTGCGAAAGAAGGACGGCGGAGCCTGTGGTCAGCCCGATGAGCGACGCGACAACGAACATGAGAATGTTCATTGAGACGCCGACAGAAGCCAGTGCGTCGCCGCTGACGAACCGCCCGACGATGAGCGCGTCCACCAGGCTGTAAAGCTGCTGAAACAGGTTGCCGATAAGCATCGGCAGCGAAAACAGCAGTATGCGTTTGGCAATATTGCCCTCAGTAAAATCTTTCATTCAGGTCGAACCGGCTCCTTAACACTCCACACTCCAAGCTCCAAGCTCCAAGCTCCACGCTCCAAGCTCAACGCTCAACGCCCAGCACTCAGCACTCAGCACTCAGCACTCCACGCTCCACACTCAAATCTTAATTTTCAGTTCTTCCGGTTCTTCTCATAAATGATCCAAAGCCCGCGCAGGATAAGGTTCGGGTCGTGCGCGACTTCGCGCCTGCAGTGGCGGTAGATAGGTTCGGAGAGCCCTCCCGTGGCGACTACGCTTGCCGGCTCGCCAAGCTCCGCTTCAAACCGGTCGACCATTCCGTCTATAGCCGCCGCAGCGCCGTATGTCGCCCCGCTTTTCATGCAGTCGATGGTGTTAGCGGAGATGCATTTTTGCGGGGCTTCGATCGGCACGCGCGGAAGCTGCGACGTGCCTGAAGCGAGCGCGCTCATCGACAATGAAACGCCCGGCAGGATAGCGCCTCCCATGAACCCGCCTTTCTTGTTGAGCACATACATTTTCGTCGCAGTGCCCATGTCCACAATGATCAGCGGCAGCGAGTAGGACGCCAGAGCTCCGACAGCCGTTGCCACCATATCGCCGCCAAGCGCTCCGGGGTCATCGATCAATATGTTAAGCCCCGTCTTTATCCCCGCGCCTACGACTATGGCGTCGACGCCCAGCAGCAGCATTATTGCGCGCTTGAACACCCCGGTCAGGGGTGGTACGACGCACGAAATCACCGCTCCCGAGATGTTTTTTCGCGGCACGTCGTGGAACTCCAGCACGCCTTTTATCTCCACCGCGTATTCGTCGGAAGTCTTGGCAATATCAGCTGACATCCTGAAGACGTGTGATATCTCTCCGTAGTCTATACACCCGATAACAATATTAGTGTTTCCAATGTCAATAGCAAGTATCATATCGACCTCTCAGACCCCGCCTCTCTTGATCCTGAACGGATTGGGCGGCCATTTTCCTGCTTTGTAGTTGCGTGTCTGCTTTAACGGACACTTTTTCGAAGCGATACGCAGCCCCACGTTAGGAGCCTGTGTAGAAAGTCCCGCCATCATCTAGAGCCGGCGCAGCCGGCTTTGCACCGCCTCTTTCCGCCTGTTTTGCGCGTTTTTCGGTTAAATACAGCCGAGCAT
>Ga0082212_10009023_pt1 | contig 12906 bp, 11 predicted proteins | sample TergutNt197P3_FD_71548 | JGI IMG/M metagenome (GOLD analysis project Ga0082212, IMG submission 71548) | Neocapritermes taracua P3 segment gut microbial communities from Petit-Saut dam, French Guiana - Nt197 P3 | ecosystem: Host-associated > Arthropoda: Insects > Digestive system > Gut ... | reverse complement strand
CGGTATGACAAATAAAAAAATATGTCATGCCGTATTTATTACGGCATCTCCCGATGAGATACCGCAACAAGTGCGGTATGACAGAATAACAAGGGGGCATGCCCCTTGTTAAAACGGACACGGCATGCCGTGTCCCTACGAAAATAAGATTTTACAAAATTAATATATACTAAACAAATGAAACTTTTTTGTAGAAAGTTTGCAAGTTCTTTACAAAAACTTGCACTAATCTTGTTGCTAATAAGTGCAATAGGCACGGCACAAGGGCAAACACTTCCAAGTTATAATTTGGTTGGAACTACTTTAACAATAACTATAAGGGCTAATGGTAATGAACTTGATGTACAAAGACCAGGTCAAGCGAGTATTGAAACAGTTATCATTGAGAATCCTTCAATTTATAGTTATACTTTTATAAATCCTGCATTTATGGATTACACAGGTTTAACTTTAATTACAATACCAGAAGGTTTAACAAGTATTGGTGAACTTGCATTTTCTGGTTGCAGTAGTTTAGAATCAATCACAATTCCATCAAGTGTAGAAAGTATTGGTAATGTTGCATTTTCTGTTTGCACGAGTTTAGAAACAGTTACCTTTGCTTCAGGTTCAAATTTACAAAGTATTGGTAATGGAGCATTTTCTGATTGCACGGAGTTAACATCAATTACAATTCCTGCAAATGTGACAACTATTGGAAATAGTGCATTTTATGATTGCAGTAGTTTAGAATCAATCACAATTCCTGCAAGCGTGGAAAGTATTGGAAATACTGCATTTACTAATTGCACAGGTTTAACTTCAGTAACTATGTTAGGAAGCATACCGCCAACATTAGGAACTAATGTGTTTAATAATGTTCCTTTATCAGATGTGACATTAACTTTGCCTGTTGATGCGTTTTATGATTATTATGATGAATGGGGAAGTTCATATTTTATTGGTTCAGGTAATAAATTTGGAACAATGAAAGATGCAAGTAACACCACACTTCCACCAACGCATACAATAATATATGATGTAGGTAGTAAAGGCAACCCGATTACTGATGGCGGTTATTCAATTTTAGATTTACCATTTACACTTCCTACAGCAACGCGAGGCGGTGGTGTTGATTTTGATGGTTGGTATGAAGAATCAGATTTTTCAGGCAGTGTAGTAACTCAAATTACACTATCAGAAAATAACAGAAGTAACAAAACATATTATGCAAAATGGAATTTGCCAACTTTCAGCATCACATATCATTTGAACGGCGGCACGGGAACGATGTCTCCAACAACTTATACAGAGGAAACGCCAACATTTTCATTTCCTATTCCAACAAGAGAAGGTTATACTTTTGATGGTTGGTGGGATAGTCCTGATTTTGGAATTTCAGGAGATAGTTATGGTGGTATGACAATAGGTAACACAGGCGATATAGTATTATGGGCAGAATGGAATCCGATTACTTACAGCATAACATATAATGCAATGGGTGGCGTGAATTCAGGTTCACCCGCAACAACTTATACAGCGGAAACGCCAACAATAACACTTCCTATTCCAACAAGAGCAGGTTATGATTTTGGTGGCTGGTATGAAGCAGCAGATTTTTCGGGCAGTGCAGTAACAACTATTCCAACAAATAGCAGTGGCAATAAAGTATTTTATGCAAAATGGAATCCGATTACTTACACCATAACATATAATGCAAATGGCGGCACGGGAGTAAGCAATTCAACTTATACAATAGAAGACATAATTATACTTCCTACTCCCGACCCAGTATCAGGTGTAACAGAAGATTATTTTGGTGGCTGGTATGATAATGTTGGTCTTACAGGAAATATAATAACTATCATTTCCGCCGGCAGCACAGGAAATAAGGAGTTCTGGGCAGATTGGATGAATGCACCTCCACCTCCAACAGAGCCAGAGCCGTATATAGTTTTTAATTCTATGCCACAGAATGGTCAAACTATTGATATAAATAATAGTAGTATGGTTAATAAATATGCTATTAACTTTGCGAATGAACTTGATGATACAAAACAATATAAAATTATCTACGAAATCAAAAACAGCAAAGGCAGAACAATTTGGAAAAACGAAACTATAACTTCCAAAGCAGAGATTGGGGATCCGTATATTTTAATTTTTGAAAATTTAAACTTGCGTGCATCCGGCACCGGACAAGGAACTATCATCTTAACCGTAAAAGATATGAAAAGAAAAATTATTGCAACCGCAACACGCACCTTTGAAGTAGAGGGCATCCCACCGCGAATCATCAGCGTAAAAAAGAAAAAGTAAGTAGAATTGAGATGCCGAAACAAGTGCGGCATGACAGAAAAAAATGTAGGGACACGGCATGCCGTGTCCGACCAATGAAAATATAATCTGTCTTGCCGTATTTATTACGGCATCTCCCGATGAGATACCGAAATAAATTCGGTATGACAGAAAAAAATATGTCTTGCCGTATTTATTACGGCATCTCCCGATGAGATACCGAAATAAATTCGGTATGACAAAGAAAAAAACTTGTCATGCTGAACTTGTTTCAGAATTTCCTTGTTATTGTTTTGTAGAGTCGTTGCTTGCAACGACAATGACCTTTTATATTTTATCTTTCGGACATTGCAAGCAATGTCCCTACGAATAAATATAATCTGTTATGCCGTATTTATTACGGCATCTCCCGATGAGATACCGAAATAAATTCGGTATGACAAAGAAAAAAACTTGTCATGCTGAACTTGTTTCAGCATCTCCAGATGAGATACCGCAACAAGTGCGGTATGACAAATTAGCAAGGGGATTAATCCCCTTGTTACATATAAATTATTAAAAATATATTATCTTTGTAATTATTAAATTTATATAGAATAAAAATATGACAACTTATGAAATAACATTTAATGAACGCAGCAAAGTAGGAAAATATTTGCTTGCATTTCTATCAGAAAATAAAAAATATATAAAACTCAATAATCCTGCAAAAATGACAGAAGAAGAATTTGAAGCAAAAATTCAAAAGTCAAAAGAACAATATTTGCGAGGTGAATATACTGAAGTTTTACCTGGTGAATTTGATAAGTTCTGGGATAGTTTGGGTTGAAAAAATATACAGTAAGATATACAGCTGAAGCAATAGAAGATATTGAAAAAATTAAAAAAACTGGCAATGTATCAAGTATAAATAAATTGTATAATTTGCTTAAAGAATTAGAACTACATCCGAAAACAGGCACAGGTAAAGTAGAATATCTGAAATATAGAAAACGATGGTCACGCAGAATAGATAAAGAACACAGATTGTGTTATGAAATTTATGATGATGTAGTAGTGGTATTAGTTCTTTCTGCATTCGGACATTATGAATAAATAAAAAACCCTGTCATTCTGAACTTGTTTCAGCATATCATCGGAGATACCGAAATAAATTCGGTATGACAGAATATAAAATTAACAAAAATAAAAACAGAATGATAGTTTTAATTACTTGCAGTATTATTGCTCCAATACTTACTTTTTTATTAATCCGCAATATTAAAGAAAATAAAAAAAATAAAACATCAAGACGAACATCAAATAGGTATGCGTTGATATTTTTTTTAATATTTGTAGTTATAGTTTTTAGTATTTTTCTGTTTAGTCGCATCGCAAATATTTCTTTTTTAGAAGAGTCAGGATATGAAATAATTGAAAGGTATTCATTTGATTTGAGTGATTATTATTTAATAAAAAAAGATAATAAATATGGTTTTTTTTATAATGAAATTAAGTTTATACATCCAATATATGATACGATTGACGATGCTAATAAATTTGAAATATATAAAAAAAATGAACATCTATCTTATTCTAAAATGACAGGTTATAGAGATAATAAAAAAAGTATAATTAAAATGTATTTTACAAAAAGTACTGGCAGACATAATATTACAAGGTATAGTTTGCAATATTTTTCAGAATACGATTCAATAATAAATATAGAAAAGAAATTTGTAAATGGGTATTTAGAAAAACATATAAATCAGTAATCGCCGATAACACCAATAAAATTAACTATAAAGCAGATTAAGGCAAGTTGATGGAAATTGTTAAATTATCTTGAATCTATATTTTTATACTAATAAAAAATTATGATGACCTTTAAAACTTGTTAAAAATTTATATTGTTATGTTGAACTTGTTTTAGCACATTTTTATTTGTTGAAAATGCAGTAATAAATTCAATATAGCAAAATAAGTGATTATTATAAATGTTCTACTTATATAGATTATTTTGAGATTGTTCTTTTGCGTTTTTTAACATAAAATGCAAACGATTATGAACATTAACATCGCTAACTCCACTATCAAAATTTCTTATTAAATATTCATATTTTTGTAGAAATGAAACAAAAAATAATATATATATGCAATAATTGTGGATTTGAATCGCCAAGATGGATAGGTAAATGTCCACAATGCAACGAGTGGAATTCCTTTATAGAAGAAGTAAGCGTCTCTAAAAAACAAGCAATTTCAACAAAAAAAATATCAAATAATATAACACTCTTAAAAGATATTTCTACCGAGCAAGAATATAGAATTAAAACAGGAATATCTGAATTAGATAGAGTTCTTGGTGGCGGTATTATTCCTGGTTCATTAGTATTAGTCGGTGGCGACCCTGGTATAGGTAAATCTACTTTAATGTTACAACTTTGTTCTAATATTCAAAAACACAATCCTTTTTATATAACCGGTGAAGAATCTTTACAGCAAATAAAGTATCGTTCTCAAAGGTTATCCAATATTAATGAAAACCTACTATTGCTGACTGAAACTAATGTAGAATCAATAGATAGTGCAATAAAAAATACGAACTCTAATGTTATAATTATTGATTCTATTCAATCAGTTTATTCTGATAGAATTGACTCTACACCAGGCAGTATAACTCAAGTTAAAGAAAGTGCAATGATTTTTATGCAGACAGCAAAGAAAACAGGAAAAACAATATTTCTTATTGGGCATATTAATAAAGAAGGTTCAATAGCAGGTCCTAAAATATTGGAACATCTTGTTGATACTGTAATTCAATTTGAAGGAGAAAAGCAATATTCTTATCGGATACTTCGCTGCTTAAAAAATAGATTCGGCTCTACTAATGAAATTGGAATATTTGAAATGACTGATAAAGGTTTAAATGAAGTATTTAATCCATCTGAAGTTTTTTTATCAGGTATGAATAAAGATGAATCAGGTGTAGCCATTGTTTCTACTATGGAAGGCGAAAGACCAATCTTATTAGAAGTTCAAGCATTAGTTACTCCTACTAATTATGGTATTCCTCAGCGTTCAGCAACGGGTTTTTCTGTAAAAAGATTACAAATGATACTTGCTGTATTGGAAAAAAGATTAGGACTTCATTTTAGTTCTAATGATGTATTTGTTAATATTGCAGGTGGAATAAGTTTAGACGATACTGCATGTGATTTAGGGATTGCTGCTGCGTTAGTATCATCATTGCGTGATATTCCACTTGATACGAATACGTGCATTATAGGTGAAATTGGACTGACAGGTGAAGTGAGGTCTGTATCACATATTGAAACACGTATTATAGAATCTGCTAAATTGGGTTTTAATACTGCAATAATTCCTGCCTCAACTAAAAATAAAATTATAAAAAAAAATAATATTAATATTAAAAACATAGATAAAATTTCTACATTAATTACAGATTTGTTTTTGTAAAAAAAAGTCCAAAATTGTATGTTTTTAGATGCATTAAATACTACTAATGAAAAAATAACATATTATACCTTAAAAACCTGTTTTATTTTTATCTTGCAAGCCAAGTTAAGTTTCAAAGACAAATATTTTTTATGCACAATGTTTTTAGGCACAAATAAATAAAAAACAGAGCCAATTATTTTGGCTTTGTTTTTTACTCATTGGTTATACAAATTAATTAATAAATAATATAAAACAACATAAGTTATTTTATAAAATCTATATATTCACCTGCTGTCATCAATTCCCCTAATTCATCAGGATTTGATAGTTCTACTTTAATCATCCAACCTGCATTATATGGATCTGTATTAATAACTGATGGGTCGTCATTAAGCGAAACATTAATTTCAATAACCTTTCCTGTTACTGGTGAGTTCAAATCAGCAACTGCTTTTACTGCTTCAATAGTGCCGAAACATTCACCTTTATTTACTGCTTTCAAGTCCTCTTCAATATCAATATATGCAATATCGCCGAGTTTATCTTGAGCGTAATTTGTTATACCGATGAAACAAATTTTTTCATCGATTTTTATCCATTCATGGTCTTCAGTGTATTTTAGATTATCAGGATATAACATTTTTTCTCCGATTACTTATTAAAATAAAATGCAAATATACTATTTTTTTTTTTATTTTTTACAAAAATATATCTTTATAGAACATATCTAATTTATAATTACTACCACCAATCCAGTTCTAACTCATTAAAGACGCTATTTCTTTGTTCTGTTGCGGATAAATAGTTTTCACATTGTGGTGACAATTCAGTTTTTCCTTTATATTCTTCAAATAAATCGCATAATTTATTAAAATCAGTATGATGATAAGAGAATCTTTGCTCTGCATAATCTTTTGCAGAATTAGTGTAAATTAAAAACTGCCAATCCGAAGATTGTAATAGCAACAATTCCTTTAGTGCTTGCTTTAGAATTCGTTTTTCTAATGTATTTAATTTGCTTATATTATTATTTGCATATATATTATTAAGACGTAACTCGTTATCATATATATATTGCCAAGTCCAACTATTACCTGCATTAGACCATACATCATGGTTATTATTTTCGCCCCATGACCCTTCTGGCAAACTGATAACTTGTCTTGGTTTTTGAAAAAATATTTCTTCTGATGCTGTCATCATATTTATATAAGGGGAGTGGTGCAATCCTTGACACACTTTCCTTATAAACTCAGGTCCTTCAAACCACCAATGACCAAATAATTCAGTATCAAAAGGCAAACAAATAGTTGCTTCTTTGCCAGTATGATTTTTATAATAGTTTGCTGTATTTTCAATATGGTGGATAAAATGATTTGCTTGTTTATCTAATTTATCCCAAATCCAATCGGGGTGATATAATGTTTTAAACATCATATCTGCCTTTGCATCTGTGACACGCCAATAGCGTATGCGTGAAGGATAATGTGTTTTATGGAAATCCAAATAATCAGGTTCGGCAGGATAGCCAATACTACCACTCCATACTTGCATAGATAATTTATGATGGCGTGTAAAACAAATTGCAGTCCCATATTCTACCTTTTCGCTTGAACTTACTTCATATATATTGAGCGGTGATTTATCAAAGTTAGAAGGTTCATATTTAAATTGAGGTGAATTAATATGAACAAACTTTTCTCTATTATTATCTAAAAACTTGCCTATTGGCTGGCTTCTTTTTAATAAATCTTCATCAGTCACAAAATAAAACACTTCATTATCTGCTAATATTTGTTCTACTCCTCTTCTTAAATGCTTCTGATTAAATGGAGCAACTGCTAATAACGAATTCCATTCGTAAGAAGGACGATAAGCACATTCAGGCAACCAAGTTCCTCGTGGCTTTCTTCCAAAGTATTTTCTGTAATTTTCTACTGCTAATTTCATTTGTAGATTTACACTTTTATCATACCCAAGCAAAGGAAAATATCCATGAGTTGCACCGCATGTCATTATTTCTATAGCACCTTTATCTTGTAGGTATTTTAGACCTTTTATAATTGATTTATCATATTTATTAATAAAATCGTCTTTTCTTTTTTGATACCATTCTGCCCACCATTTAGCAAGATAAATATAATGTGGGTCGTAGTTCCAATTAATAAAGTTATTATGGTCTTCTAATGCTGCAGCAGATTTCTTTTCACAATATGAAATAAAAATATTTTTAGTATCAGTGTGTTCTAACTGCTCGCATAATATTGGTGATATATCTATTGTAATCTTTGGAATTACACCATCATCGATGAGTTGATTACACATATTAAGTAGTGGTATATAGCATTCAGCTATTGCTTCTGTTAGCCAATCTTCTCCGTGTGGCCAAGTTCCATGATGCAATACCCAAGGAAGATGAGTATGAAGTATTAGTATTAAATTTCCTGCGTGCATAGTTTTATATATAATTTAATAGCAATATAATTATTTTATGTTATATAATTATAGTTTTTTTTATTTATTATCATAATAAAGAAATATATTAAAAAATGTATGTAAAAAAGTGTGTAAAATTATACCCAAAAGCATTTGGAAATTAGAAAAATGAAAATTATTAAAGAAAAAGAATATGAAATCGTAAAACAACCTAATTTTACCAAAAATATCTTTCCTGCCTTTAATTTTACTGACGAACAAAAACAATATTTTATCAAATAAGGACGCAATGCTTTAACAACTTTCTACGATAACATTATCGAAAATAATCTTAAAAAAGTAATTTTTTTATAAAATTTTATTAAATTAGTATTATTTAAATATGTTATATAATAAAATGATTAATAACAATAATGATAACATCACAAGACGTTCCGCACTAAAATATATGGGTATAAGTGCATTGGGGGTAGCAACTATTTTTACAGGTATTAGTTGCTCTAAATCTGATAAAGATGCTATAGAAAATGCAAAATTTGTCGGCGTAATAAAAAAGAAAGATAAAGTAAGCGATGCTGAAATATCACTACTCGGATTTGGATGTATGCGTCTCCCTCTTAAAGATATAGATGATAAAACATCTATAAATGAAGAAGAAGCAATGGAAATGCTTGACTATGCTTATAAGCACGGTGTTAATTATTTTGATACTGCGTGGTTTTACCACGGCGGTGCTTCAGAACCATTTGTAGGAAAAGCATTAAAAAAATACCCAAGAGAAAGTATTTATATAGCCACTAAAATGCCTATAAGTCCGCTTACTAATGATGACCCTAATGGGCTTGTCACAAGTGAAGGGGCTTTGCATAGAGCAAAAGAAATATTGACACACCAATTAAAAAGATTGCAAACCGATTACATTGATTTTTATTTTTTACATTCTGTTAACAACATACAACAATATGAAGATAATTTTATACAAACAGGTGTATTAGATTATTTATTAGAACAAAAGTCAAAAGGAATTATTAAACGAATTGGATTTTCGTTCCACGGACCCAACGAAGAGTTTCCAAAAATTGTAGAAGCATTTAAATGGGATTTCTGTATGATACAAGTAAATTATTATGATTGGGAAGAAGATATAAGTGATGCGAAATTTCTTTATAATACATTAGATAAAGCAGGAATACAAGCAATATTTATGGAACCCATTCGTGGGGGAATGCTTGCTAATCTTAATCCATCAGCAAATGAAATATTACAGGACGCTGCTCCCGATAAAAGTATAGCATCGTGGGCTATACGTTGGTGTGCTTCATTGCCAAATGTAATGAATGTATTAAGTGGAATGACTACAATAGAACACGTTAAAGATAATGTTAAAACTCTTACCGATTTTAAACCATTAACAGAAGATGAGCATAATATTATTGCTGCTGCTCTATCAGAATATAAGGATACGCGGCTTATTCCTTGCACTTATTGTGATTATTGTATATCGCCGCCTTGCCCTGCAGGAATTGATATTGCTCGCGTATTTAAAGCATATAATGATTGTGTTACAGAAGGAAATGTTCCTAATCTTTTATTAAAAAGAGCAAGTGATAGAACTAGGCATAAAGAAAAACTTGATAAGCAAACTCGTGCTTTCTTGACTAAAATGAATAAAATCCCTAAAAATAAGCGTTCAGATAGATGCACACAATGTAACGAATGCCTTCCTAAATGTCCGAATAGTGTTAATATAACAGAAAATATGAATAAAATATCAGAATTAATGAAATCTTTAGAAAGTATGAAATAATTATTTAAAGTGATTATTAATAACATAATCGCTGTCATTATTCTTTACAGGGGAATGGTGTAAGTAAATATAATTTATTTCTTGCTCGGCTGACACTTGCCCAAGTATTTGAAACTTCAATAACAAAAAAAACAGGCAGTATAAAACTGCCTGAAAATATTGTTATATTTTTTTTATGCTATTCGTTATTACCAATATGCTATTGGTTTCCTCCTTCACCACCTTGTTGAGAAGTTTTTACAAATTGTAAAGCAAATTCGTCAGTAGCCAATTGACCAATAGTATTTAAATATTTTACATTGCAAACTATAAAATATGTTCCTGCTGCTGTTATGTAGTTCGCAGAAATTTCAACATCTTCTAAAGGGTCTGTTGAAATTAAAGTAGTAATTAATGTTTGATTCGCATCATATAAAAAATACACTATTTGTTGAATGTTGTCCATTTTGGTTACATAATCTTCAACTAATTTAATTGAAGTATTACTACTCGTTGGATTAGGATAAACTATTGCTTTTTCATTACTAACAATTCCTGATTGTATTAACCAATCATAATAATTAGAAATAACTATTTCGTTAGTTCTGATAAAATGATAACCATTACTATCATCAAAATAATGAGCATCAATCCAGCCGATACCTGTATATATGTCTATTGAATCAGGAAAAAAAACATTTGTTTTTGGTAAGTTTTTAACTGTCACGTAGCTTAAAAACACACCATTAACTTGAGCATAGTGCATTACATTAGTGCTATCAACTGGTTTTATAATAGTATCACCAGGTGGTCCTACTATGATATAATCACATGTAGTTGTAGTAGTTGTAACAGTTGTAACAGTCGCACGTCCAGGTGACTTTGCTTCTACTCCATCGGTTGTGGTAATAGTACAGATTCCGTCATCTCCTATACAGGAAACGACTGTTTTAGTTTCAGTAGTTGTTACACAATCCGCTAAAACTTTGTTTGAGAGTCCGAATAGCATTGTACCTACAAAGGTACATATAGTTAACACTTTGATAGTGTTAACGATTTTTGCAGGTATTCCTGCAAGGAAACCAATCTTCTGTTGGTTACCTGATAACGCCTTTACGAGAATGTTGTAGTCGGCGTTATTTTTTTTACTAAAATAAGGCATTTTAGCCTCCGTTGTTGTTTATAAAAAATTATTTCGTCCTCTGACATGAAGCAGAATTTTAATAACAGCAAAACGACGGTTCTGTAGAATAAAAACGCTTCAGAAATTAACAGAACAATAACTACCTCCGACATCTTTACTCTCATCATCCCGCTGAATTTTATATCTTTTTCAATTTTGCCAAAGAACTTATTGCAAAAATAAACTTTAATTTTCATTAAAAAAAGGAAATATTGCACTTTTTCGCCGAAATATTGCACTTTTTGGTGGAAATATTGCACTTTTTGGTGGAAATGTTGCACTTTTCGGTGGAAATGTTGCACTTTCCATGTTATATAAATAAATTTTAAGAAAAATGCTACACAATTTGGTATAAAGTTGTTAATAATCAAGTTGTTTAATTGAATTGTCTAAAAATACTAAACTGATAAAATAACAAGAGCAAAAGTAAATCTTATGCTCTTGTTTATATAAATACTTAGTAGTTTAGTGAAAATATTAAATCAATAATACCAAAAAATATTATTATATTTGCAATTATATAAATACTTAAATTATGGAAGATACATTTATTAACGAACTGTTGCTATATGATTGGAATGAAATGTTAGAAAAAATACTAAATGTAAATAATAATAATATAAAATCAGTTTTAGAAAAAGCACGACAAAATATTGCATTGTCTATGAATGATTTTATGTATTTACTGTCGCCTATTGCCGCAAATTATCTCAATGAAATGTGTCTTATTAGCCAGCAAAAAACGCAACGCCGTTTCGGTAAAACAATACAACTTTATATACCTTTATACCTTTCTAACTATTGTTCTAATGCTTGTATTTATTGCGGTTTTAATTTAAAAAATAAAATTAATCGGAAAGTGTTAAATGATGATGAGATTCTAAAAGAAGTAGAAATAATAAAAAATATGGGTTATAAACATATATTATTAGTTACTGGTGATAACAAAAAAAAAGCAGGTGTAAATTATATATTAAATGCTATTAAATTAGTTAAACCACATTTTTCTTCTATTTCAGTAGAGATACAGCCATTAGAAACAGAACAATATAAATGTTTAATAAATGCAGGTTTGAGTTCTGTATATATTTATCAGGAAACATATAACAGAAATAAATATTCTTATTATCATCCAGAAGGACAAAAAAATAACTTTGATTATAGAATATCAACTACTGAACGACTTGGCAAAGCAGAAATATATAGAATTGGATTAGGGGCTTTATTAGGATTAGAAGATTGGCGAGTAGAGGCATTTTTTCTTGGATTACATTTACGTTTTCTATCACGTAATTTTTGGAAAACTAAATACTCTATATCATTTCCAAGGATACGTCCTCATACAGGCACATATCAGCCCAATTTTCCTGTGAGCAATAAAGAACTATCACAATTAATTTGGGCTTTCAGGTTATTTGATGAAAATGTTGAAATAGCACTTTCTACTCGCGAGAGCGTTAAATATAGAAACAATATGATACCACTCGGAATAACATCTATGAGTGCAGGTTCTAAAACAGACCCAGGTGGATATTCCACTAATATATGCGAGTTAGAGCAATTTGAAATTAATGATTCACGTTCTCCAAAAGAACTAATTGCAGAAATTGAAAAGCAAAACTACACTGCTATATGGAAGGACTGGGATAATTACTTTGGAAAATAATTTTGGGGATTATATACAACTTTACACCCAACTCAGTAAGTTATTTAATTAGTTAAAGTTATATAATTATATATGAAAAAGATTTTTTTATTTCTATTAATAAGTATTTTTGCTGTG
>Ga0082212_10009022_pt1 | contig 12907 bp, 10 predicted proteins | sample TergutNt197P3_FD_71548 | JGI IMG/M metagenome (GOLD analysis project Ga0082212, IMG submission 71548) | Neocapritermes taracua P3 segment gut microbial communities from Petit-Saut dam, French Guiana - Nt197 P3 | ecosystem: Host-associated > Arthropoda: Insects > Digestive system > Gut ... | reverse complement strand
ATCAATTGCAAACACATATTCAACCCTGGAAAAATCTGCACTGCTTTCAAGTTCTATTTCTATGGAAGTATCGGTATCCTGGTAAAGTACCCTGGATACTCTGCCCAAGAGTATCCCCGCAGGAAACACCCCGCCCAATCCGCTGGTGATTACCTGTTCGCCAATAGCAATCTCACCACGGGTTTGGCGGCGTACAAAACGTAAAAGAAGCGGGGCATCCGGGCTGCCCTGCCCTTCTACAATTCCTTCAATTCTGGTTTCTCCAAGCCTGGCAGAAATATATGATGTTGAATCATAGATGGGCATTACCAGGCTTTCAAATTGAGCTGCTTGAACCACTTTGCCTACTAGAACCGTACCGGTTGGCGCCATATCGCCAGTACGTGTTTTTTCATTTCTTTGGTAGGCTATAACAGGCATATTTACTGAAATACCGTCTTTTCTGCCCTTGTTAATAACCAGGGCAGAAAACAGATTATCAGGGTCATTACCTATTATTTCCGCTGCAATATGCCGGTAAGAGATGTCCTGCGAAAAACCAAGCTGCTCCCTGAGTCTGTTGTTTTCCTGCCTGATTCCTGCTGCTGTTTTTTCCAGTTGCTCATAACGGCTGATACGGGCAGCCAGTTCATCGTATTGATCTTTCAGTATTGCCAATTGCTGAATGGAAAGAACAGTGCCGGAGATAAAACTCTTTAAACGGTATACACTTGCCCTTAAACCTGAATACATGGTAAGACTTGAATCTTTAATATTTGTTGCAAAATCCCTGGTGGAAAGGGAAAGCATGGAAAAAGAAATCATGCTAAGCAGGATAAATACATAGGAAGCAGAATTAATGCGCCGTTTTTTTTCTGTTTCTTCCCGAATCATATATCCTCAACTCTGCAAATAAAACCGCTGTTACCCGTTCAGGCTATCGTAAATACTCCGGGTGCTGTCAAAGCCCTTTGCATAGTCATAATATTTTCCTGCTCCCAGGGCAACGCAGTCCAGAGGGTGTTCTGCCGGGAATACCGGAACCCCCGTTTCCTTAGAGATGAGTTTAGGAAGCCCTTTTAAAAGAGAGCCACCGCCTGTCATAACTATACCTTGTTCAACAATGTCTGCAGCCAATTCCGGCGGCGTCTGGCCCAGTGTAGCTTTTATTTCATCAATGATTTGTGTGATAGGGTCTTTTAATGCTTCCCGTACTTCTACAGAATCAATCTCAAGCCTTCTTGGAAGTCCTGTAATTGCATCAGTCCCTTTAATTTCAACTTTTTCTATGGTTTTATCCGGCGAAGCATTACCTATCTCTATTTTAAGCCGTTCTGCGGTTTGTTCTCCAATTATCAGGTTGTGTACGCTCCGTACATGCTTAATAATCGCTTCGTCAAATTCATCACCACCAAGCCGTATGGCATTGGTTACTACCATACCGCCAAGTGATATAACGGAAATTTCTGTTGTTCCGCCGCCTATATCGCAAACCATATGTCCGGCAGGTTCAAAGATTGGGATGTCTGCCCCAATTGCAGCGGCAAGGCTTTCTTCGATAACGCGTACATCACGTGCACCTGCCTTAAAAGCGCTTTCTTCAACGGCCCGTTTTTCCACTTCTGTAATGCAGGATGGGATACCAATGACCATACGGGGCTTAATAAACCGGTACCTCGGAAGGATTTTAGTTACAAAGTAACGGATCATCTTTTCTGTAGATTCAAGATCGGCAATAACCCCGTCCCGAAGAGGACGTATGGCTTGAATGTTGCCCGGTGTACGCAAATACATGCGCTTAGCATCTTCCCCTACGGCAATAACTTTTCTGGTACCCCGTTCAACTGCAACAACAGATGGTTCATTAATAACAATCCCTTTCCCGCGGATAAAAATAAGGGTATTGCAGGTTCCTAAATCAATACCAATATCCGATGATTCGATTCCGAACATATATTCTTCCTTGTTTTCAAATTGCTAAATATTTACATTGCATATAGCCTGGCCCATACCGGTGCAAAATTAGGATCAGCCCGGTAAGCCCTTCGCCAGGCTGCCCTTGCCCGTGTTGTGTCTCCACGTACAGCATAAATTTCTCCCATTTCAAATGAAGCTTCTGCATTTTCTCCGCCTGTTTCCAGCACCTCTTCAAAAACCAAAAGCGCTTTATCTATATCTCCTTCATTTGCATGAGCCTTGCCTAAAAGCAACCGGGCTTTTAGTATTAAATCTATATCTTTAGACGACTCTGTACACCGAATCAGATATGCTTTAGCGGCTTCCCAGTCTTCAAGTCCTATATAGGATTGAGCGATGTGTAAAAGTAAGAGGTCGGATCCTTCTCCAGCAGCAGGATCCAGGGAAGCCGTAAAAGCCATTATACTTTTTTGGTAATCTTTTATAACTGCATAGGAAAGCCCCAAATATTCATTAAAATCTGCGGCGTCAAAAGAAAGGTCTTTTGCTGCTTCCAAATACTGTACTGCCAGATCAGCGTAATATTCTCCTTTGGCATAGTAAGCCTTACCCAGAACATAACGCACCCGTCCATCTTTATCGGTGTTTTTACCAAGCAGTGCTTTTCTAAGGGAAAGAATACAATTATCGATATAAAATAAAGATTCCTCGTTGTTTACCTGGGCTAAAGCAGTTTGATATGCAGAAAAACCATTTATTGTCAGTAAAAATTGATCCATAGGTTTTTCCAACAGTCTTTCCCGGCTTTTTTCATAGGCTGTTTTCCAGTCTCCATTATCCCAATATACCAGTAAGTCTTTTTTGGCTCCTGACTCTTTTATTTTGGATTTAAAAAGAAAAACAAATAAAGTTCCCAATGCAGCCAAAGCTAAAAATAATAAAATACCCTGAAAAACCTGTTTTTTTAAGGCTTCTACACTTATTTCTGATCTGTTTCGGGATTTTTTCATCCTAAAAGTGATTTAATACTGTTTGCTATAAAATGTCAATATTACGCTTTTCAGTTAGATTTTATTTTGAGGTATCCTGTATTACGGTACATTAATCAACAACCCTGCCCTAAAGGGCTGTGTATTAAACCCGCTTGAGAATAAAAAAAAGCGATGAACCATAAGCCGGATTCTGTACCAACCAGCACCTATTTTTTGCTTAACGTATAGTTTTCATACACATTGTTACACAAAAAATAGGTGCTGGTTGGCGGTGGCCATCTGTCTGGGACAACTGTTACCAGTTGTCTCTGTGCAGTCTACCCACGTTTAACCAGCGGACCACTGGCATACAGTTTTGTCAACAATGGCAAAACTGTAAAGTAAACAGCTGCGCTGTTTACAACGTTGCTTGACTTTGCTCCCGATGAGGCTTGCCGTTTCAGCTTCGCCGAAACGGCCGGGAGTTTCGTTTGCGAAACTCCATACCTATCCGGCTAAACCGATTTTTCCAACGATGTTACCATCGTTGAGGTGGGCTCTTACCCCGCCATTTCGCCCTTACCCGATAACTTAATCTTAGATTTTATGACCGGGCGGTTTATTTTCTGTTGCGCTGTCTGTCCCGGCCGCCTGACCACTTAAAATGCCGGCTATATTACCGATTAACATAAAATTGCAGGCATATTAAGCGGTCAGTCAGCCAGTCCCGGGTGTTACCCGGCATCGTGTCCTGCGGAGTCCGGACTTTCCTCCCGATCACTTAGCTTTATTTTAGGGATGCTAAGCATAGCTGGCTTAAGGCTACGTGATCAGGCGATCACCTGGTTCATCGCCTATTCTTCGAATTCAATACCGGCGCTTTCTTCATCCTCTTCTTCATCATCATATTCATCTTCATCAATATCATCAAGATCCGAAAGACTTCCGGCGTCATCGCTATTAAAGTAGTCTTGCCCGTCTTCGCCGCTTTCTTCATAAAAGAGGATACGGGAACAATATGGGCAAAAAACAATATCTTCCCCATGGTGAATCAGGTTAGCAAACTGGATTGGTAAAACCATATGGCAGCCCATACAAACACCGCCTTTAATGGCAACAATACCACGTCCCATTTTATTCCTGATAATCCGCTCGAATTTAAATAACACCTCAGGATCAAGGCCTGGGATTAGATCTTGTTCGTCTTTTTCAAGTTTGTTAATCTGTTCCTTTTTGCTGGAAATGTTCTCCTCAATTCCTTTGCGCCGTTCTTCCAGATCCTTTTCCTGCTGTTCAATCATTGCTGTATTTTGTTTTATCTGTTCATCCAAATCGGCCAATAGCTTCTCTTCCCGCTGGAGTTCTTTCCTGTATTGCTGTTCTTTTTCTGCAGCTTCGCGAATTTCTTTATCCAGCGCTTCATATTCCCGCTGGGTGTTAATTATATCCATGTTTTTTTCGGATTTTTCACGCATTGCCGCAGCTTCTTCCAGCAGATTTCTGTATTCAACTTCGGCTACCCTGCACTTTTCAAATTCCAGGTTTTTATCTATAAAGGTTTTTTTTAACCTGGCCAAAAGCTCTTCCTGGGTAACAAGAATTTTGGGGATCTCGCCTACTTCGTGTTCCAGTTTTATTTTTTCGGAAAGAATATCCTGGAGCGTTCTGAGTTTTTCAAACACATCTTCCATTGCCATTGTAACTAATCCCCCTAGTGATCTAAATAATCTTTTAGTTTCCGGCTTCGCTTTGGATGCCGTAAGCGGCGCAGGGCTTTTGCTTCTATCTGCCTGATACGCTCCCTTGTTACATTAAAGTACAACCCCACTTCTTCCAATGTCAGTGAATAACCGTCGTCAAGGCCGAAACGCATTTTTAAAACTTCCTGTTCCCTGGCCGGCAGCGTAGAAAGTACCCCGGAAAGCTGTTCCTGGAGCAGGGTAAAAGCAGTTTGGCTGGCAGGGTTTTCCACGTCTTTATCTTCGATAAAATCACCTAATAAAGAATCTTCTTCTTCACCTATGGGAGTTTCCAGGCTAATCGGCTCGCGGGCCACGTTTTTTACCATTTTTACCCGAAGCGCAGTCCAGCCAAGCCTTTCAGCAATTTCTTCATCTGTGGGTTCCCGTCCCATAACCTGCATAAGCTGCCTGGATTCCCGTACCACCTTGTTAATTTGTTCTATCATGTGGACAGGAACACGTATGGTCCTAGCCTGATCGGAAATTGAACGGGTAATAGCCTGCCTAATCCACCATGTAGCATATGTTGAAAATTTGTAGCCTTTGCGGTATTCAAATTTCTCCACAGCTTTAATAAGTCCTATGTTTCCTTCCTGGACAAGGTCAAAGAAATGAAGCCCCCGGTTGGTATATTTTTTAGCAATGCTTACTACAAGACGCAGGTTTGCTTTAATAAGTTTATCTTTGGCATTTTTCATCATTACACGGCCGCGATTGATTTCTTTGGCCATGCTATTTATGCTTTCGATAGATTCTTCAAATTCAGCTTCCATCTGACGGAGTTTTTTTTCCGTTACCTGGATATGACGAATCAGTTCTTTTATTTCATCGGATGATAAATTTAAATCTTTTTCCAGCACCTCGCGTTCTGTTTTTATGGTAAGTGCCCGCCCCAGCGATCTAAGCTCTTTTAACGAAGCAACCCGCAGGCGCTTTTCGATACGCTCCTGTTCTTTTTTATAACGCTTTATTTTTTTGGCTGCCTGAACGAATTTTTCCGAAAAACTGTTAATTTCATCGGGGTGAATTTCACTTTGCACTACTATGGCAAGAACCTTTTTCCGCAAAGCCGCCAGTTCTTTATCTTCATAAATATCAGTACCGCGATTTAAAAGCTGGCGCTTAATTTCCACATAATTTTTTAGTTCAGCTCCCGCCATTCGCAAGGTATCTTTATAAAACTGATTAAGCCGTCTCCGTTCGGTCATATATTCGGTAATTTCTTTTTTGGAAAGAGCAAGTTCCCTTGGATCTTTTTTGGAAAAGGCTTTCTGGGCAATGTGGTAAAATTCAGGAATTATCATTCCAGAGTTTTTAATTACCCCTTTAATGATATTTTCTCCTTCCTCCATCAGCTTGGAAAGCTCCACTTCCTGTTCAGCGTTTAGCAGACTTTCCCTGCCAATTTCCCTTAGATACAGCCTTATAGGATCATCTGCAGAAGATTCTTTTTCATTATAAACAAGCCGTTTTTTTCCTGTTTCGGTTTTACGTGAATCAGCTTCCCCGTCTTCTTCCCCCTGAGCGTCTTCTTCTATTAGCTGAACATTGTTTGCTTCAAGAAGTACCAGCACTTGTTCAATTTTATCAGAGTTGGCAATAGGCTCGGGCAAAAAATCCTGTAGTTCATCATAAGACAGTATCTTTTTTTCCCTGGCATATTCCAGAAGTTTAAGCACTGCGGGATCAGAAGACACATCAATTACACTGTTTTCTGCAGGGATACGATTTCCGGTATTTTTACCGGATCTTTTTAATCTGGGTCCGCGAGATTTCTGTGCAACAGCAGATTTTTCACTCATTCGCCTACGACCCCTTACCCTTGTTTTGCTGCCCTTCCCCTGCAGTAATACCTGAACTTTTTAATTTTGCTAATTCGGCGTCAATATAAACTTTTTCCGCAAGTAAATTTTCCTGCCGTTGTACGTCATTATGTGGAATTTCGTTAAGAGTTGTATTACGCAATTCCCGGATAAGCTCCCTTCGTTTCTTTTCCAGAATTTTGATTTTGATTCTGACCATGCCGCCGGCTATTATTTTTGCCGGGTTGGCAAAAGAGCCAAGGGCTTCCTGCCTCAGAATAAAATCCCGTAAATTTCCGTCCTGTAACCGGTCCAAAAGTTCTAACGAACTGCCAGGCCCTTTATAATTGCCTGGCTCACTTTCACGAAACCATTCTTCCAGAATAATATACAGTTCCCTGGCGCCCGGGTCATCCAAATCCTCCGGTATAAAATCTGCACGGATTTCCCCAAACATCCCGGGGTTAACAAAAACAGCCCCCATAAAAAGCAGTTCATACCCTGCACGGGCCGGTTTTGCCGTTGTCAGCATTTCCGCCCGACCTGCCTCCGCCTGGTCTGCAGTTCTTTGCCGTTTATAATCCTCCCAAACTGCCCGTCTTTCTACTCTAAAAGCATCAGCTATGGCACCTATTGCTCCATCCCTGGCAACTTCAGAACCCAGGGCATCCAGGTAAGGAAACAAAAAGGCCACTGACTGTGAACTTTCTTTATGCACCCTGCTACGGGAAATCATAAAATCAACATCTAATATACATTTTTTTATACTGTTTTTCAATGCTTCCGGCCCGAATTTCTGTAAAATTTCGGCAGGATCCTTAAGGTTATCGTCTTTTTTGGCAAAAAAAGAAGCAATATCTACAACAACACAATCTAAACCATTCTTCCGGCAACAGAGAATGGCTTTTTGGGCTGCACTAAGGCCTGCTTCATCATTATCCAACATCAAATAAACCTTTTCTGCCCATCTTTTTAACAGTTTTGCCTGATCTTCAGTAAAGGCAGTCCCCAAAGGAGCAATTGCATTGGCAATTCCCCCTTGGTGGAGAGCGATAACATCCATATAACCTTCGGCAAGGTAAACTTCTTTGGTATGCCGTATTTCACCCATGGCAAGATCGAGAGCAAAGAGTGTACGCCCTTTTTTAAACAGATCCGATTCGGGTGAGTTGATATATTTTGGGCCTTCAGTTTCGATGTTCCTGCCTCCAAATGCTACTGTCCTTCCGTTTTTATCGCAAATGGGAAAGATCAACCGGTTGGAAAAAAAAGCGCTTTTGGGATACCGCCGGGAAAAAAGGCCCGAAGAACCCAGAAAATTTTCCGAGAAACCTTTTTCACAAAGAAAGCGGTGAAGCCAGTAACGGTCTGCCGGTGCGAAACCAAGGTTAAATTTTTTAATAGCAGCAATATCAATTCCCCTGGCAGTAAGATATTGCAGTGCTTTTTCGCCTTCGTTTGTTTTTAAAAGAATGTGATGGAAACTAGCCGCTACCCGCCGGTACAGTTCAGCCAATTCAACGGTTTTGTCTTCTTTTTTTTGAAAAGCTCCTCCGTCTTCATAGGAGAGAGGAACGCCAAAACGCCTGGACATGGCTTCCATTGCTTCGGGAAAGGACAGTTTGTCTGTTTCCATAATAAAGTTGATAATGGAGCCGCCTTTATGACAACCGAAACAGTAGTAGGTTTTTTTTTCCGGGTCTACGGTAAATGATGGGGTTTTTTCATGATGAAATGGACAAAGCCCCCAATAACGGCCGCTTTTTTTTTCCAGACGGAGTTGATCTTCTACAACAGCAAGCGCATCTATGCTGTCTATGACTGCTTCTTTTGAAGCTTCCGTAAACCGGGCCATTTATCCTTTTACAAAAAGAGCGCCGGCTTTGATATGTGCATCAAGGGTCTTGGAAAAATAATGCTGCCCTGCCCGTTCGTCTATCAGGCGGAAAAAAAGGTAATCGGTCTGTGCCGGATGGAAAACAGCATTAAGGGCGGCCCTGCCGGGAAAGGAAATTGGGCCGGGGGGAAGGCCGGAGTTTACATAGGTATTATATGGATCTTTTATTTCGATATCTGCATAGTACAGAACCGCCGGATGCGGCTTCCCCTGTATCTCGGTAATAACATATTGGACAGTGGCACAGGATTCCAGTGACATATTGATCTTTATCCTGTTGTAAAACACCCCTGCCATAATGGCTGCTTCTTCTTCTACACGGTATTCACGTTCCACAATGGAGGCAAGTATTACAGCGTCGTTAAGTTCTTTGGGGCTTAGGTCATTTGAGTCCGGTGCAATTTCCCGGATTTTATCAAAAAAGGTGTCCGCCATGGTGCGGATAACCTTGTCGGCAGCATACGATCCCGGAAAAAAGTATGTTTCGGGATACAGGTATCCTTCCATGGTTTTCCCGGGAATGTTATAGCTGTTTATTATTGCCATGTCATGGGCGGCTTCCAAAAAATCTTCTGCCGGACAGATACCTGTCTGGCCGATTATTGCCGCCGCTTTTTTTAACGTTACCCCTTCTGGAATGGTTACCCGCAAAAGAATTTGTCTTCCTTCTACCAGAACAGCGCGAATTTCTGTCTGGGACAAAGGAATGCTAATACGGTAGCTGCCTGTTTTTAAATAATCTTTTTCAAAACGGGAAAGTATATCCCAAAACATTCTGCTTCGAATAAGTCCTGCCTGCTCAAGCCGCCGCCCCACTGCAATAGCGCTTTCCCCTTCCCTTACTTCAAAGATTACCGTATTGGCATCTTCCAGCCTGGCTCCGGCAAAATTCCCGCGGGCAAGAGGCGGTTCATCTGGAGCCGAGTTCAGGTGCATTGCAGCCGCCCCCAGCCCTACGGCCAAAAGCAGTACACCGCCAATAAGGGAGCTTATCAATATAAAAAGAATTCGTAAACTTTTAGGGAGTTTTTTATGTGCAGACAATTGTCCCTCCCAAACGGGTTTCTATTTCCTCTATCGAAAGGTGTTCGTACACCTCCCTTTCAATTTTAACAAGAAGCTGCCGTTCCTTGCCGCTTAAATTGGCTTCGTTTTTTTTAAGCAGAGGAAGCAGTACCATAAGTTCCTCCAGAGTAAGGGTCAAAGTTTAATTTCCATCCCTTCCATGGCTAAGGAAATATTAATCCCCTTAATACCCATCCGTTCCGTATACCATCGTGCCGACTGGAGCATATTAAACAATTTTCTGTCATCGTAGGTCGGGTCGTGGTGGTACAGGATAAGCTCCTTCATTCCCCAATTGGCGGCAAAATCCACCGCAAGGCTGAATGCGCTGTGCCCCCAGTTGTATTTTTCTATTGCCTCGCCAAGGGTGTACTGCGAATCCAGGACTATGCAGTCGGTGTTTTCGAAATATTCGATGTTTTCGTCGATTTTCTGAAAATCGTTTGCGGAAAGTTCCGTATCGGTGGCAAAAATAAAATTTTTGTCCCCTTCGGTAATTTTATATGAATAGGAATCCCCCGGGTGGTTCATCTTTTTATACCTGATTGTAAGGTCGCCTATTTGTACCGGATCAGTAAACTGATGGAATACTTTTTTTGCCCCCATCGATTCCATGTGTACCGGAAAATAGGGGCTGGTCATCTGGCCGTGAATGGCATTTTCGAGGTTTTGCAATGGTGAATAAAAATCTACCGATACCGAAGGGTCATAGCCAGGGTTAAAAAATGGCAGCCCCTGCATATGATCCCAATGGAAATGTGAATAGAAAATGTGAAAGTGGTTGCGCCTGGGCTTTTCCTTTAGCGAGGCTATACCAAGTTCGCGCAGCCCCGACCCGGCGTCAAAAACAATTAAGTCCGACGTTGAATCGCAGGAAACGCTTACACAGGGGGTATTGCCCCCCACCGTGCCAAAAAGCCATTGGGGCAATGTCGCCAGGAACCGTTCCCGGCTTTCGGGGGTTTTAATGTCATCCGGGGTAAGCCGCTCCAAAATGGCGGAAACCTTGCTCCTGAACTGGGAAGGAAGCTGCGGTGCAGGGATCGACCCTCGTACTCCCCAAAAATGGATCAGCACTAAGCCCCCCTCGCTAATACCGGTTCTGCTTTCCGCTGGGCAAGGCAGTTTTCGATATATTCAACGCTGAAAAGGCCGCCCTTCCCGATTCCCGGGCAGCAAAGGCTTTCCCATGCGCCCCGGCTGGAAAGAGTCGATTTCCAAAACGGGAATGTCCTGCATTGAAGCGGCCTTGAATTGTACACGGTGCAGCCGTCCTGCCATAAAATGCAGTCGAAGCCAGGTTTTTCCCTGAGTGAAAGATGTTTTTCTCCGCCCGGGACGGGAACCCACAGGCAATACTTTTCCACTATATCATCATAACCTATTTTTAATGCTTCTGCTAGAAGCTGAAGGTCATTTTTAGACAGAAAAACATAGCCCGGCTCATGCCGGCAGCATTCAGAACACCGGGTACAGGAAAAGCGCAGCCCCTCTGAATAGAATGGCTTTTTACCGATTTGCATTGTTGCAGTATATAAAATATCGCCCTGCCGCGCAAATGCCGCCTATTTTGTCAGGCGGGGCAGGACATAGCCATCGATTTCGCGGCGGACCTTCTCGATGTCGATGGTTTTGTATTCGCCGTCTTCGTAGAGGGTGCGGCCCTGTACCATGGTAAGGCATACGTCGCTGCCCCTTGCCGCATACACTACGGCAGCACAGGGATCGTTCAATGGGAACAGGTGGGGCGCATCCAAATTCAGCATGATTAGGTCGGCGTCATAACCGGGGGCGACCCTGCTGGTTTCGTTTTCGCGCCCCTGCCCCGCCGCCCCGTTTACCGTGGCCATTTTTAGCGCTTCGTAAGCGGGCAGCGCCGAGGGGTCGCCGCTTTGGTTTTTTTGCAGCAATGCTGCGGTCTTAATTTCTTCAAACATATCATGGCTGTTGTTGGAACAGACGCCGTCGGTTCCCAGCGCAACGTTCAGTCCTCGCTCCCGCATCTGCATTACCGGTGCAATCCCCGACGACAGCTTTAAATTGCTCATTGGGCAGTGGGCAATGGTAACGCCGTGTTCAGCTAGAATAGCCATGTCGTCTTCTGTAATCCAGCAGCCGTGGGCGGCGGTTGTTTTCCGCGAGAATACGCCGTATTCGTTCAGTATTGCGGCAGGGGTCTTGCCGTATTTTTTAATGCATCCGGTATGTTCGGCTTCCGTCTCGCTTAAATGCAGCTGTAGGCGCAAACCGTTTTCCGCTGCTAACGCTACGCTTTTTTCCCAGGCTACCGGCCCCGATGTATACTCGGCATGTATCCCCGCATCAACAATAAGCCTGCCCTCCCCCCTGCCCTTAAAGGCAGAGAGAACTTCGCGAACCTCCATGGTGCCGCGGTCTTTTTCAAAATCAAACTTGTCCATGTCAAGGCACAAGAGGCCGTTGGTTATGTTGGCCTTGGTGCCTGCTTCCAGCACTGCTTCGGCAATTTGCGGCAAATGAAAATACGTATCGCTGCAGCTGATAACGCCGAAGCGTATACATTCGGCAAGCGCCAGGCGGGCGCCCGCCGCAATACAGCGCCCATCCAGCTTTGCCTCCGCCGGAAAAATATGGTCATACAGCCAATCACGCAGGCGGTAATCGTCCGCATAGCCGCGCAGCAACGCCATCGGCAAATGGCTGTGGGAATTGATTATGCCCGGCATCAAGAGCCGCCGTGATCCGCTAATAACGCGTCCGGCTTTTACCGGAGGGGGCTTTTCGCCGACATAGGACACTTTCTGCCCTTCTACCCCGACATACCCGTGCATGAGTACAGGCTTCTCGTCGTTCATGGTGATGACGGTAATATCGTTAAAAAGAATATCCATGAAGATAGTGTACAGCGGTTACCGGTTAGTGAATAGAATGTAAGAAGAGACAGCCGCTAGTATTTTTACCACGAACCACACGAACCCTGCGGTGTAATCTTGATACCACATTATTTTTAAGATATAATTATTTTCAAGAAAATGATTGTCCCGGGAAGCTGGCCCTGCGGAGGTGCAAGATTATTATGAACAATTCCAGGAATACCTTGACGGACAAGATTAAGATTGATGATGAGATTAAAGAAATGAAAAAACACCCCATAGATTATTCGGATATTCCCGAAAGAAAAAACGACGCTCATGTACGGTTAGCCCGCAAGGAATTTCTTGACACTTTACCACCTGATATTGTTCAGGAAATGGCACGGCGAAGGTTAAAAGAATTGCAGAATGCAGGCTATAATCTGCCGGAAAAAGTAATTTAAAGAATATTTGATTCTCCTTCCTCCGCGATCACTGCGTCTTACCGTCTCTGCGAGAACCCTTTTCCTTAATTTCCTCTCTCAAAGACACAGGGGCGCGAAGAACGCAAAAGAAGATTAAGATTTTTTACCACGAACCACACGAACCCTCACTAACAAAGGAATAAAAGATCAACTAATAACACGAATGTACACGAATGCTTTAGCTGGAATTTTGCCAACCCAACCCCAAGGGCAGGCAA
>Ga0082212_10009021_pt1 | contig 12907 bp, 11 predicted proteins | sample TergutNt197P3_FD_71548 | JGI IMG/M metagenome (GOLD analysis project Ga0082212, IMG submission 71548) | Neocapritermes taracua P3 segment gut microbial communities from Petit-Saut dam, French Guiana - Nt197 P3 | ecosystem: Host-associated > Arthropoda: Insects > Digestive system > Gut ... | reverse complement strand
TGCTGTTGCACCAGGACAAAGGCTTTCTGCAAAGAAGCCTTGCTGAAATCCATAATATTTGTGAAAGCGACCTGAAACTTGAATTAAACGAGAAAACGCAAATATTCCCACTTAAAAACGGTATAGATTATCTCGGATGGCATCTTTATCTGACTGACAGTGGTAAGGTTATCCGAAAATTAAGGAATTCAAAAAAGAGAAGCCTTAAAAGGCGTTTCAAAAAGATGGCACAAGATTACCACGATTGGCAAATTGAATTTAAAGATGTAAAGTGTAGAGTTACATCAACTTATGGACATCTGATACATGGTAATACTTATCAGTTACGAAATAAGCTGTCCTGGAAAACGGTGTATGTGCGCAATAACTTAAACGAGTATTTTTATGAGAGAGGAAATTAGGACATATGAAGTGCAATAAATGCGGAAGCAAATGGGAGACCGATGCAAGCCGTTCCGTCTCAATAACCACCATGAATTATAGTATATTCCGATTACAATATAAAGTACAACACTACATTTTTTAACGAAAGCGAGGTACAATCTTGAGTATTGGACAATCACTGACAGGCTTGTTCGGGAGTGTTCCCGTTGACAACGGCAACTACTATTACAGCCGCTTGACCGACGAGCAAAAGAAGATATATGTATCCCTGCAATCCGGTATTCGAGGTTGCTCCAAACATATTAAACTCCCCATGCGCCCGGCGAACGAACTTTCCCTGATTTATCAAGCCGTATTAGCGGACAATCCTATGTTCTTCTATGCTAACGGGTTTAGGTGGCAGACGGACACATACAAGCAAAAGAATATTGTTTTCCCAAACTACGAGTATTCACGAGCGGACATAAACACTTACACAAACGCAATTTATGACCATCTGCGAGTGTACGACGTGGTGAAGGGCAAGAACGACAGGGAAAAAGAATTATTCGTACACGATTACTGCTCGGAACATTTTGCTTATGGCGATATTAGCGGCGAAAGCCATACGGTTCTCGGACTCATACTTCATAAAACCGCCGTGTGCGAGGGTATTGCAAAATATATAAAGGTCACGTTGGATTATCTCGGTGTTAGCTGTCTGGTGGTTTCAGGAAAAGCGCAAAGCCCTCTCTACTATGATAAAATGAAGAGCCATGCTTGGAACATCGTAAAAGTTGACAGTAATACCTATCACTTGGACGTTACCTTCGATATGACTGTAAAGAACAATTTGATCCGTCATGACTATTTTAACCTTTGCGACGACGAAATCCGCAAAGACCACATTATCGTCAGCGACGTACCGAAGTGTGTAACAGCCGGAAAAGATTATTACACTTTCAACGACATGACGGTACAAGGAAAAAACGGACTTGAGAACTATATCGTCCGTAATATCAAGAGCGGTAAAAAAACCATAATTGTAAAACTGGTAGGAGCGTCGCCAACGCAGGACATCTGCGATAAGGTGATGCAAGTTGCCGGAGATGCGTATATGAAAGTAAATGATTCCGGCGTGTCATTGGAAGTAAGCTGTAACCTCAGCCAGTTGGTTTTCGAGATAAACTACGTGTAGGATGGTGGAATTATGAAATGCGCAAATCCAAATTGCGGCGGTGAGTGGATACCGCCTCCCGGCAAGAGTGTAACGGTTTGTCCTTTTTGTCAGGAGCCGGTTGCGAGTGAAAAGAAAGCAGCGCAATCTTTTGATAATGTTGTGGACACGCTTATCTACATAAAGGAGCAGCATAGCATAGATATGCTGCTCAACGGGAAGGTGTATACATTATTTGCCGACTTGACCCGCAACCAACTCCGCGATGAAAAAGACCTAATAAAACAACTCTGCGAAAAAGGCGCGCTCGACTGCCTGAAAGTTGCAATCGGTAAGCCAGACTCCGAACATTGGATAGCTATTAAGAGCGCTCTTTCAAAACTACCTAAGTATCTGCAAGATTCACCGGCAGTAACGGATATGCTTTTTTGCTTTGCAGAGGCATTGGGGTGGAAAATCACAAAACCGCAGCCCATACAGACCCCAAGCATCATGCAAAATCAATCTCAACAATCAAAACAGAGTGCTATTATTTCACAGGGGGGCGCGTCGAGAAGCAACGAAATAATCGTTGCGCCCCACGTCGGAAGTGTTATAGTAGTTGCCGAAATCGACTGGCGTGTGCTTGCAGTTGAAAATAAAAAGGCGTTGCTTATAAGCGAAAAAATTATTGAAAAACGCCCGTACAACACGGAATCCTGGGATATTACATGGGAGCAATGTACCCTACGCAAGTATCTCAATGATGAGTTCTACAATTCACTCGGATGGGATAAATCTAGAATAGCTGAAAACCGCAACATCAATCCCAACAATCCACGGTACGGAACGTTCGGTGGTAACACGACGACAGATAAGGTATTCCTGCTGAGTCTTGACGAAGTTGTTAAATACTTTGGTGATAGCGGTGCGCTGGCACAAAAGCAATTTTTTTTCAGAGACCAATACAACAATGCGAGGATAGCAGAATATAGCAGTGAAGGGGCGCGCTGGTGGTGGCTGCGGTCGCCTGGTGACTGCAGTAACTATGCCGCGCTCGTCGACACTGGTGGCGACGTCGATGTCTATGGTCACTTTGTCAGCAACTACATGGGTGGTGTTCGCCCCGCTTTGTGGCTGAATCTGTAATCTGAAATCTTTTAATCTGTTTAACCGCAGGCGACAAAATCGCGCCGTGAAGCGGCGCAATCCCCGCCCGTAGGGCGGGATAATCTGCCGCTGTAGGCGGTCGATGCAAAATTCTGATATTGAACATATAAAAAATAAATGAGCGGGTGAAAAGTGTGGCTGACGATAAAGGCGGTGGCGGCGGGTTGTGGTTGATGGATTTTGTCATTGATAAAGTCAACAACCGGCGTATCAAAAAATATAATAAACAATCCCGCGGTCTTGAGCAGTATAAGAGCATTACAACAGATGTGCTGTTTCCCGTTGATTCTTACGCTGAAAATATCTTGATTTCCGGCGGCAGCGCCGACGAGCGTTTGAGGTTCAGCGAGCAGATCATCCGCAACTGTATTACCCACAATCGCCCGATAATTATTTTACACGTCGGAAATCTTGGATTGGAGCAGATAGTTGAACAAAACGGCTATGGTATTGTGGCAAGCAAGTATAACAAGCAATTCGACGCATTCACTTCATTTAAATTGCCGGAGATCTTTCAAGTGCTGATGGACACTTGCAAATCCAGGTACGACATCAAACCCGCAGGGCGGTATATCTTACAGATCATCCACGAACTGCTGGCTGCGAAAAAACAACGTCCGTACTTTGTAAATTGTGCAAATATGCCGATCCATCAGCTATCAGCGGAAATAAATAAGGCTCTTTCAAACAACCTCATCACGCAGGATTCGGCGAATAACCTTAACTCGCTGCTGATGATGGGGCAAGCGGAAATTCCCAAGATTGACGCCTTCTTTTACGATATTAAGGCGCAATGCGGTCATATTCATCTGGACAAACCCGGCGGGACAAGCATATTGTCGGCCATAAAAAACAACAAAGTATTTTGTCTTGACCTCAATTCGTCCGGTAATTCTCTGCTCATAGAGTTGATTGTAAACTCCCTTATTATAGCAATGAATCGCGGTTTTGAATTTTCCTTCTTTTTAGATGATGTTGCCGTCGCGAATAATGACTTACTCAAAAACACCCTCTGTCAACGGTCGGGGCATAACAACGTAATTTGCTCCAAAGACTTCTATGCGTTGATGAACGGCAACGACAACGCATTTAACACCCTTGTTGGCGAAGCCGAAAAGACTGTATTGCTTTCTCACGGCTCCCACATCAGTTGTGAAAAATGGGCAAAGTACATAGGCGAATACGATAAGATAGACATTCAAACCAACAGCACCGGCGGATGGAGTCACCAACAAGGAGGATATAACTACGGCAGTAACTATGGTAAAACAATGACTGACAAGCGAGAGTTCAAAATCAAACCGGAGGAAATAAACCGATTGGGTGCAAGCGAAGTTATCGTGTACGACAACCAGACAGGGAGCTTGTTGCAGACACAAGTAGTTTAGAATGGGGGAGCAACGATGTACAACGAATTATCAGTCGCATTGCGAGAAACATTTAAGAAGAAAAAGGAGCTAATAAGAACACCCGATAAATTTATTGAAGAGGTGCGTTGTTCTTTTTCTGCAAGTTCTTCGCTTCCTGAAAAAACTTACATCACATTACAAAACGCTTTAGCTAACAAGATTATTCTTGAATCAATGCTTATAATTGACAATGTTCAAGACTGGGTTCACAAAGCAGAATTAGTTGAAAAAATATATTTGCGTTCGTTTTTAAGAATACTTGAAGAAGATATGGACATGAAAACAGATACCGCTATGTTTACCGTTATACCCAATTTATTTCACATCTTAGAGCTTTGTGTAAATCCTCAAAAGGAAAACAGCGAAATAGTTATTACCATTAGCGATTGTGCAGAAGCGAAAAATGGTTCTAAAAAAAATGTTATAGCTACAGAGAATGAAAAACAACTTTTACGGGAAGAAAGGCGTAAGCAAAAATATTTGGAAGAACAAATAAAAAGGAACAAGCCTAATCGTGTATCTGAGAGAATTGTTAACTGGATAATGGTCGCAATTTTTATAGCTTTTTGTGGTGTTTTCCTTTTTTCTGTACTCAATCCTCCAGATACCCCAATCAAAATGCTATACTCTTTTCTCAGTCTCACATTAGCTGGGGTAGCAGCATTTTTCACTAAGATTATAAAAAGTATGGGCGAAATGTTTGGTAAACACGTAACAAGAGAAGAAGATGTATTTATTCAGATAATGGGTATTGACAAAAAGGACTCAAACCAAGATGAAAGCGAGTGAGAATCATGCCAACTAAGCACAGCGATTGCAACATATGAGGAGGAACATGATGATGATGGAAAATAAAAAACTTGAGAAGTTTATCAGCAATATCAGTGAGATAACTGCCACTGGTGATTATGCCATGACTTTTTTTCCCGGCGCGACCGATACGGAAATTTCTTCGTTTGAAAAAGAAAAAGGCATTGTTTTCCCAAATCTTGTGTCCCAATGGCTGCGCTTTTCTGATGGCTGTTGCTTGTTTGATACGGTAATCACATTTTACGGAATTGCTCACGGTCGGCGTATTTCCAGACAAGACGACGAGTACATCTGTATCGGAGTATTCAATTACGGCGATTCTGTGTGTGTAAAGAGCGGCTCCGAAAAAATCTATCTATGCGGCGAAACAATTATAGAATACGCCGATTTCAACGATTTGCTCGCTCTCGTTATCGAAATAGGAACGGGGGACGATGCTAATGGCTGATCGTGACCCCTATCAATGCGCCAAAGCCGTACAAGGGTTTTGGAATAATGAACGTGAACTGATCAAACAAGGATTTGGAACAAGAAATTGGTCGGTTCAAGAGCAGATTGAGATAATGAATTTCAAGCCGTCCGGTGGAGAACGAAAAAACGCCGCCGCGCCTACATACGGACAAGGACAAGCAACCGAATCTGGAATGAGTTATGACAAATATGAGGGCCAACACATGAAATCCGCAGAAGCTCACCCGGATTTTCAAGGCAACCTTAATAATATACAGGCACTCACACGCGACGAGCATCAGGAGGCGCATGGCGGAGACTTTCGCAATCCCACAAATGGCTATTACGACCCGGATTCAGGGCAGATAACCGATTTCGGCAACAATCCACCGACTGATCTTCAACCGCAACAACTGAATGAAGCATATATTGATACGGCTGAATATCAATACATTATAATACAAGATGTGCTAAATGATTTCGAGCAGAATAAAGCCGATATGCAGAACCCAATACAAGATAATTATGAAAATGTGCTGAATGACTTTGACCAAAAGAAAGCGGAAATTCAAGTCACCAATAACCAACAAGACAATACTCAAGATATGACGGATGCTGAAAACGAATCTATAAATGAAAGTGAAACTGTCGGTGAAGATGGAGGTCTTGATGCAGGCGGTGAAGATAGCGGTCTTGATTCGGGTAGTGTTGACTCCGGCGAGGCCGGAGGTCTTGACGCAGGCAGTGAAGACGACGGCCTTGATACAGGTGGCATGGATTCCGGCGATGGAGATATGATTTCAGGAGGCATGGACTCTAGCGGCGATAGCATTGATATGGGCAGCGGCGGTATGGAAATGTAGCCCATAATGCAACAGGAGGCACATAATAATGATCTCAACCCGCCTGCTTTACGGCAATACAGTAACTCAAAACAGTCCGCCCGCCCAAACTGGCGGTGTTGTCAAGTTGCCCGGCATCTATGGGAAAAAGCCGGCTGCTTTTTCGTTAGACGCGGATACACTGAGCAAACACACTATGCTTATCGGCGGGACGGGATGCGGCAAGACCACGCTATTCTACCACTTTGTGTCACAAATCAAACGCGCTATGACCTCCGACGATGTTATGATTATCTTCGATAGCAAGGGTGACTTTTATTCTAAGTTCTACGAACCCAAAACCGACCTTGTTATCGGCAATTCAAAACAGTATTTGGCTCAGTCGGCTCATTGGAATATATATAAGGAAGTGCTAGCAGATGGTTGGGACGAACGCGACTTTATAATGAATACACAGGAAATATGCAAGTCATTCTTTTTTGAGCGAACGCAAAATACCACAAACGCTTTCTTTCCGAACGCAGCAAGAGATTTGCTCGCCGCTATCATTATTGCGTTTATCCGTGCGGGTATAGCTGACGAATCGCGGAAACGCAAATATTTTTATAATAACGAACTCAAAATATTTTTGGACTTGTCGGACAGAAAGATGCTGATTGAATTTCTTAAAACCCGCCCCGACACCGCCGCCATCATTTCCTATATTTCCAATGATAGTCCTCAATCGCAGGGTGTTATCTCGGAAATGTACTCAATTGTCCGAGAAATACTCGTTGGCGTTTTTGCAGAAAGAGGCGCGTTTTCCATGCGTGAATTTGTCCGCAAAAAAGGCATGAAAACGCTGTTTATAGAGTACGACCTTTCCATTGGCAGTACGCTTACGCCTGTCTATCGTTTGATGTTTGACCTTGCCTTAAAAGAAGCTCTTGGACGCAATAAGGCCCAGGGTAACGTCTATTTGATTTGTGATGAATTTAAGTTATTACCTCACTTGCGGCATATCGACGATGGCGTGAATTTCGGACGCAGCTTGGGAGTGAAGGTATTTGCCGGCATCCAAAGCATAGAACAGCTTTATGAGATTTATGGTCAAAGCCGTGGCAGAAATATTGCGGCGGGGTTTTCCTCAGTTTATGCGTTTCGTTCAAATGATGCCACAACGCGGGACTTTGTATCAGGGATATTCGGAAAAAATATCGTCTTGGAGCAATACCAAAGGCTTGATAATCAAATGGTAGAAGAAAAGCGAAACGGACAAACCGTAGAGGACTGGGATATGAATACTTTGAAAGTCGGCGAAGCGATTGTTGGGTTGCCGTTTTCACAGCCGTTTCGGTTTTATTTTGATATGTACTAAACTAATATAAGCGTAAAGAGGAGAATAATGGCGCGTTTTTCGGAAATGGAACTTATCCTGTACAAAATATGGATGTTGGCCTGATGATCAAGAGAGGTAAGCGATATGAAATGCAATAATTGCAATGGGGAGTGGACGCCGCCGCCGGGGAAAAGTATAACTGTATGTCCATTCTGTCAAGAAAAAATCATAGCAGAGAAATCCAGCGATTGGCAATTCTTTGATAATACGAAAGAATTATTGGCTTATATCGCAATAGAATACGGGAATGATGCGCTATTTGGCAGAAAATACTTTTCCGACCACACCTTACCCTCAATGCCGCAAGGGCAAAAGAACCTTGTAAAACAAGCGTTTGAGTGCGGTGCGATAAAAATCATACAGGACAATATGAGTTCCGATCAAGCCCGAAAGGAAACCGCCGTCAAGCAAGCGGTCAGCAAGTTGGTGGATACATACGCAAGTGCGAAAGAAGCCGCCGAGCGGGTGGTTTGGGAATTCATCGACGCTATTGGTTGGGGTATGCTGGAACCAAAAGACCAATATGGTCAACAAAATAGAACTTCATCTCAGGAACAAAATGGAAACACGATCAACTCTCTGCCCCCGTCAGCCGGATTAAGCTCCCTATTGAAACTGGCGGCTATTGGCTTACAGAATGAAGATTGGCAAGAAGCAGAGGATTACTATAAGGATGTGCTAAAGCAATCTCCGGAGTATGCCCCTGCTTGGATAGGGCGACTTTGCGTGGACCTAAAGTTGTCCGAAGAGGGCAAACTTGCAGTTTTTGCCGACCCGAATAAACTCAGCAGGCATAGATTCTTTCAAACCGCTATGCGATTCGCCGACCCCACAATAAAAGCCCGCCTGGATGGCTATATCCAAACCATTAAAGACCGCATTGAAGCGGAGAAAAAGGCGGCTGATGCGGAAGCCGAAAGAAAGCGGAAATTGGCGGAAGAAGCGACACGTAAAAAGCGTGTGCAGGACGCCTTCGACAGCGCTTACAGAATAATAGACAACGCACAAAACCCCGATGATTACCGCAAGGCTATCACCGCCTTTGGCAGCATAGACTCAAACTATAAGGACATCAACAATAAAATCAAGGAAAGGATAGCAGAATGCGAAAAGAAAATAGCCACTTTAGAAGCTGAACAAAAATCTGCTGCTGTTGAAGCCGAAAGACAGCGGAAAATTGCCGAAGAAGCCGATCGTAAAAAGCGCGTACAAAATGCCTTCAACAGTGCTTGCAAAACTATGAACAACGCAAAAAATACCAATGATTACCAAAAGGCTATCATCGCTTTTAACAGCATAAATTCCAATAATCAAGAAATTGAAAATCTCATTAAAAGCAAGGTTGCTGAATGCGAAACAAAAAAAGAAGTTGCCCATAAAAAGCAAGTGCAAGACGCTTTCAACAGTGCGTGTAGGATTATACACAACGCAAAAACAACCAATGATTACCAAAGAGCAATCACATCTTTTAGCAGAATTGATTCCAATTATCAGGACATCAACAGCCAAATCAAAAGCAGAATTGCCGAGTGCGAAAAGAAAAAAGCCTCTATTGAAACTGCGTTTAGACAAAAATACGGCGTGTTGTTAGACCGCCTAAGCAGCGAAGGTAAGGCAAAAGCCGGAGAACGCCGAAAAGCAGCGCAAGCACAGCTTGATGAGGAAAACGCCAAAGCGAAATCCGCCGTAGAAACAAAATGTGCTCAACTGCAACAACAATACGATGCTGATTACAAAGTATGGCAAGAGAAAGTGCTTGAATTGAAAGCGCTATACGAGATTGCTAAAAAGAACTGTGAGGAAGAAGCGAACAAGCTCAAGGCACAATCTGAAATGTGGAAATCGCAAAAATTATGCCCACATGATGGTGGTACTCTAAAAGGGCTGCGTTCAAAAAAATGCACTGTTTGTGGGAAAGCACCAAGCGAACCAATTGCGATACATCCTGCCCCGACGCAACCAAAATATCCACCCGAACCTCAAAAACCGCAAATGCCGATGTTTACTCCGTGCAAATTGGAAACGGAATCTGCTCTTCCCCCTGATGTGGTAGCTACTATCAAGGATGAACTTGTATTCGTCAAATTAGGCGGTATTGATTGGCGTGTGCTGACTGTGGAAAACAATAAGGCGTTACTCATCAGTCAAAAAATCCTTGAAACCCGCCCATATAATACAGGACTTCAAGATATGACTTGGGAATGGTGTACCCTTCGAAGATATCTCAACAGTGATTTTTATAACAAACTGGGGGTGGCAAAAACTACAATTGCAGAGATACGAAACGACAATTCCAAAAACCATTGGTATAGTACAAGCGGTGGTAATGCAACGGTTGACAAGGTGTTCCTGTTGAGTTTAGATGAATTGGTAAAATACTTTGGTGATAGTGGTGATTTACAGAAGAAGAAACGATATGGATGGGAAGATTCAAAGTTTGTTCTAAAATTAGATGGATATTGCTTACACGATCAATATTATAACGAACGAATTGCAAAAGATGGTGCAGGTAGGGCGTGCTGGTGGTGGCTGAGGTCGTCCGGCTATGACGGTTACTATGCCACATACGTCCGCAATGACGGCCACGTCTATGTTCTTGGTATTGATGTCAATAATGACGGGGGTGGTGTTCGCCCCGCTTTATGGTTAAATCTGTAATCTGATATTTTTAATCCATTTCGCCGTAGGCGAAATAATCCTTGTTGTAAAACGGCACAATTAATCTGCCGATGCAGGCAGTCGCGAAATATTTATTTTTGCGAGGGAGGGAATAAGCTCACATGAAATGTAATAATTGCGGAAGTGAATGGAAGACCGATGCGAGCCGTTCCGCTTCGATAACTGTTTGTCCATTCTGTCAAGAAAAAATCGTAGCCGGGAAATCAAGCGACTGGCAATTCTTTGATAACACAAAAGAATTGTTGGCTTATATCGCGACGGAATACGGGAACGATGCGCTGTTTGGTAAAAAGCATTTCTCTGACCATATTTCGCCATTAATGTCACAAGGACAAAAAAACCTTATCAAACAGGCGTTTGACTGCGGTGCTGTTAAAATTCTACAGAACAACATGAACTCCAACCAACAGCGTAAGAAAACCGCTATCAAGCAGGCTGTTGGAAAACTGACAGAAATACATTTTACAAGGAATGCCTCCGAAAAGGTGATTTGGGAATTTACCAATGCTATTGGTTGGGGTATTCCGGAACCGCAAGAGCCAATTAAAATGGGAAAGAATCATATTTCAGACAGATGCACTGTCTTTTGTGTATACATACTTTTAGCAGGTGGCTTTGTTTTGATGCTTGTTTCTTTTACAGCCTATATAATTGAATTTGGTGTATTTCAAAAAAAATACGGATTGGAAGGATCTGAAAGTCCCAATGACACCGCTAAAATCCTCTCCATGACATTGGACACTACATCCGCCCTGATAGCAAAACCCACCGCATCAACTGTCCTTGTCAACGGCAAAAACGTCGCCTTTGATGCGTACAACATAAACAGCAACAACTATTTCAAACTGCGCGACCTTGCCTTTATCCTCTCGGGCACGGAAAAGCAGTTTGAAATCGGTTGGGACGGCGCAAATAATGCTATAGTACTTACAAGAGGTAAACCCTATACAAAGGTTGGCGGTGAAATGACGGGGAAAGGCATTGGAAATAAAACGCCCGCGCCCACAAACTCAAAGATATATCTTGACGGTAAAGAGGTTTCGTTCACAGCTTACTCTATAGAAGGAAACAATTATTTCAAGTTGCGCGATATTGGGCAATCTTTTAACTTTGTTGTGGATTGGGATGACGCGATGAATTCTATAATTATAGATACTAGCGAGTGATATATGCCTGAAATAAACTTTTAAATTCATTACTGATAGTGATAAAACACAAGCATTAATAAGTGCATTCTGTCTAGCACAATACTGCCCTCCATAAGTAAAAGAGAGTCCCCGCAGGAACTCTCCCTGTCGCAGACCTCACAGGTTTCTGCAACGCGATCACAAGAACATCATAATCTATGGCACCAAAAATGTCAAGTTCATTTTTTAACAATACACTGCTCCCCAATATATTATACTCCATTTACTGATCATGTTATTTGGTATTATGCAGTTTTTTAATTTCCTCGCGGGTCAATCCTGTATAACGCATGATCTTTTCCATGGGTTCTCCATCGGACAACATATTTTGAGCTATTTCCCTTGCACCTTCCTTTTTAGCAGCCTTTCTCATGCCGGCTTGGCGGATACGTTCGCTTGCCTCCATCCGAAGCAAATCAAGCAACTCCGGATCGGCGATTGCTTGTCTGAACCGGGTTTCGAACTGCTCAAACCCAGGATTAGTGTTAGCAAAGCGTTCAAGTTTTGAGTTCATTTTCAGCACCTCCCTTGGAGTCATTTTCTTGATATGAGCCTGATACATCACATACAGCCAGCACTCGCCATCGTTGCTGAAGTCTGGCTCACGCTCAGCAAACAACGGAAGCTGTATATTGAATATTTCGAGCTTGTTGTAAGCCACCCGCTGCGGCTCTTTGTCATAAATAAGATGTGTGGGCTGAATCCGCATCTGTAAATATTGCAGCTATTACAATATCATTTAAAGGTGAGGCAATTATCGGAGGTGCAGATTTCTCTTTCGTGCTATTAGTAGATTTTGCCATATTCTTTCCCCTGTGAATTTATAACTATCCATAAAGTATTATACTATATTTATGAAGAAAAAACAATAGGGAATTATTCGGCCAGCTAGTGGTCAGAGGTGAGAGGTGAAATGATGATTTGCTCAAAATGCGGAAAAGAATCGAAGCCAGAGATGAAATTCTGTACTAAATGTGGTGCGCCGTTTAGCATGTCAACGGTACCGCCGCAAATGGCGCCTGAGGAACAAGAAGGGCATGCTGCACCTGGGGGAAAAGCCGATCCTGTTCCCCCTGAGCAGCATTTAAGTAAGCCTGACGAATCTTGTTCCCTGCCACCTTTTACCCCGGATGAAACAAGTGCGGATGCCTTACCAATTGAAACAGCTCAGCCGGAAGCACCCAAAGAAGAGCATAAGGCAATATATACTCCACCAGTGGAGCCGGGTGTGCCGATAATATCCTAGCTATCCTGCACAGCCGCAGAAAATTGGTGAATGCTGAGGGCCGTTTACGATTGCCCTGGAAGTTTGTTGATTTGTCTTGTGTATCTGCAGTACTTGTGCTAAAATTAATTTCAGGCAGAGTTTTGTACGTATAGGCATATGAATATAAATAGCTATCTGCTTCAATAAAGTAACAACTGGATATTGTGGTTTCCACGTCTTCGGCGGGATGTCGCAT
>Ga0082212_10009020_pt1 | contig 12907 bp, 5 predicted proteins | sample TergutNt197P3_FD_71548 | JGI IMG/M metagenome (GOLD analysis project Ga0082212, IMG submission 71548) | Neocapritermes taracua P3 segment gut microbial communities from Petit-Saut dam, French Guiana - Nt197 P3 | ecosystem: Host-associated > Arthropoda: Insects > Digestive system > Gut ... | reverse complement strand
CGCGCCTAAGTTTTCGCCGAGGTTTTTGGGGGACAGACCCCCCGACAGCGCCGGCACGAGATCCTTTATATCTTTCATCGGAGCCCTCATCGTATTGATCAGCGACTCTATCTCTTCATTGGTGCCCCCGACCAGATAACCGCCCAAAATATTCGAGCGGAAAAACTCCGCGCCCATGAGCCGCGCGAGCTTTGCCACCACTTCCGGGGCCACTCCCTGCCCCGGCGCCCTGCCGAGCGCCTCTTTGCCGCCGCAATGGGCATATACGGGCACGTCGAATTCGCCGCGCAGCATTTTCAGGCATGAAAACGACGACGAAAATATGTTTATCATCAGCGCACGGGCCCCGGCTTTTATGGCCATCTCCCCGAATTGCAATATGTTTTCCGGGCCGGTGGTTATATGGGGCGCGTAGAGCACTTTTTTGCCTGTTTTGCCTTCGGCTTCCCATATTTTTTTCATCGCTTTTTCCACGCGCTCTTTGATCGGGCAGTGCGGCGTGTTCATATATTTTTCATCGTCCTTGATGAACTGCAGCCCGCCCCCGGCGAAGCTGCCGCATATCGAGGCCACCTCGTCGGCGTCGAGCCCCGAGGTGGGCTTCACTATCGTGCCCAAGACAGGCTCCTCTTTTGGCACGCCGAGATATTTTTTCAGCCCCTCTATGCCCCACTTGGGGCCCAAAAAATATTTATTGTATGCTTCCGGGAACCAAAAATCCACAAGCCGCGATTTGTTGTATGAAATAAGCGCGTGTGTCGCGCCTCCGACCATATAAAGCCAGAGCGACGAAAACGCGCTGTTTTCCATATCGAGGTTTATCATGGGAATTGCAAGAGTCACATAGCCCCGGCCTTTTTCCAGTTCTTCGATTTCATATACATAGCCTTTGCAGCTGTCAAACAGCTCGGTCCGCGCGGCCTCGAAGCTCCATTTGCCGGTAGTCTCAATTTCGGCAAGCTCCTCGCCCACATCCGCAAGCTCCCCGTCCGTTTCAATATAGTATTTTGCCCGCAGCACATCCTTGTTCACCGATATCATGCCTCCCCCGCATCCGTTAAATCAATTGTTTTTTGCCTTTTTCACCATTATATACCGATAAACAATATTTGTCAACAAATTTTTTTGCTTTTTGGGGGAGGGTTTCGCTTTTTTCAGGTTTCGTCGCTCTCCACGCACATGCGCTCGATGTATCCTAAGATCCGGTATTTGCTTCGCTCCGGCAAATTTTTGATCATCTTCAGGATTCTCTCCTCGGTGTCGCTGTCGGGGATCAAAGTATAGATATTGTATTTGGAATTTTCCACCCCGGCGCTCCCGTGAATCAGCCATTCAAACGGAACATCATAATACTCGGCTATTTTCCGCAGCGCGGACTTGCGCGGAATGCTCAGATCATGCTCCCATCTGTACACAGTATTCAATGAAACATTCAATATTTTACTTACCTCCTTCAATGTTTTTTTTGTTTTCAACCGCAGTTTCCGCAATCTTTCGCTGATATTCATCACATTCGACCTCCTAATTTGGGAATTATGATAATTTTTTATTATAGGTAAAGTGTAAGGGATAAAGAGTCTTTAATGTCAATACCTTTTTTATATCTTTTAAAAAAATTTTTGAATTTCACGGAAAGTGCCTTTCCAACGGGGATTTTTTGCATATGATGTTTTGGAATTTGCTTCATTCGATGAAATCAGCCTTAATCGATCCCCGTATTTCTACAAGCAACTTGCGGGTTTTGAACTTTTTTGGAGGCAATTATCGAAAGTCACATAAAAAAACGGCTTGTTTAAGCAGTTTTTTTGGCGTTGCGTTGAGCCTTGATCAATCCGCGTTTTTTTTCGCGATCTGTTCAAACTCCTTTTTGACATTGCAGAAAACATCCACGAGGGCGGGGTCGAATTGGGTTCCCGAGCTTTCCTCTATGATCTTGCACGCCTCCTCATGGGTGAACGCCTTTTTGTAGGAACGCTCGGAAATCAATGCGTCATACACGTCCGCGATAGCCATCAGCCGTCCCTCCAAGGGTATATTATTCCCTTTCAGCCCGATGGGATATCCCTTCCCGTCCCATCTCTCATGATGGGTCCCCGCGATGCGGAGCGCATATTCCAAAAAAGAATGCTTCGCCGTATTGCTGATAATTCTTTCCATGGCCTCGACCCCGACCATCGCATGGCTTTTCATGATATTGAATTCTTCTTCGGTCAGTTTGTCGGGCTTGTTTAGGATCATGTCGGTTATGGCGATTTTGCCGACGTCGTGGAGCTCCGCCGAGGGCAGGAAGAAGTCCATGTCCCATTCGGCGATCTCACTTTCGTACACCCCTTTTTGGACCATTTCATCGACCATCGCCTTTAAATAAAGGCGCGTGCGCATCACGTGGCCCCCCGTGAGCTTGTCGCGGAATTCGACAAGGTCGGCGACGGTGGTGAGCACGGCGCTCTGGAGATTGAAAACCTCTTCCGTTTTTTCGCGCACTTTCGCCTCCAGGTTTTCCGCGTAATCTTTGAGCTCCGCCTGCGCCTCCACCAATTCTTTTTCCTTTTGGACGATCAGCAGCTCTTTTTCGATGCGTTTTAAGAGCAGCTGCGCGGAAAATGGCTTTGTGACATAATCCACCGCGCCCAAGTCAAAACCCTCGAGCTCGCTATCCGCATCGTCTTTGGAGGTGAGGAATATCACCGGGATGTCGGCAAACCGCTTATCGGCTTTCAGCTTCTTGATCGCTTCATAGCCGTTCATTTCAGGCATTTCGATGTCCAAGAGAATCAGGTCGGGTATGACCTTCTCGAGGGTATCGAACATTTTGCCCGCGGATGGCACGGGGAAAACCTGATAAAACACGCTGAGCATATTTTTTCCGATATTCAAATTTGCGACCACATCGTCCACAAAAAAGATCGTCTTCCGCACATTCATTTTTTTAGTCCTCCATTTTTATATTTACCCGAACTCTCAAGTTCTGCTTTTGTGCTGCTGGATTTTTTCGCAGAGCATATAGATATCGACCGGCTTTGCGAGATGGTCGTTCATCCCGCTTGCAAAACATTTTCTTATGTCCTCTTGGCGCCCCCCCGCGGTCAGGGCTATTATCGGTATGTTTTGCGCCCTGTCGGAGCCCAAGGAGCGAATCGCCGCCGTGAGCCCATAGCCGTCCATTTCCGGCATTTGCACATCCGTTATGATCATGTCGTACTTATCCGGGCTCTGCTGGAACTTCTCGAGGGCTATCGCCCCGTTTTCGACATAGTCTATCTTTATTTTCGTCTCCTTGAGCAGGCTGATCACTATCTCCATGTTTATTTCGTCGTCTTCCGCGAACAGGAGCTTGATGTTCGACAAATCCGGCAAATTCAGCGTATGCTCGGACTTGATGTCGAACTGCCTGACCGAGCGGCTCACGATTTCATTGATGAGATCCATGAGCACGGAGGGAAACAAGGGCTTTGATATATGCATGTCGATGCCCACGCTGCGGGCGTATCTTTCGACGGTGTTCCACTTCAGGGACGATGTGACCAGCACGACGAACGTGTTTTTGTCAATTGAGGGCCTGATCCGTTTGGCGAGCTTGATGCCGTCCAGTTCGGACAGGCCGTAATCGCAGAATATGATGTCATACGGGTGCCCGGCCGCTTTGGCCAGTTTGACGAGGCTGTCGGCTCTCTCCACCGTTTCGGCCGCATCCGCATTCATGCCAAAGCCGTCGATGATGGATTTGAAATAATTTCTGGCTTCTTCGTCGCCGTCGGCGATCAGCACCTTTATGTCCGAGGCCCGGATGCTTCCGACGATGATCGGCCCGTTTTGCCGCCGGGCCCGCCTGAGCCGGACCTCGAAGCAAAATGTCGAGCCTTTGTGAATCGCCGAACGCGCCCAGATCCTGCCCTCCATTTTTTCCACGATGCTTTTCGCGATCGAAAGGCCTATGCCCACGCCGCCATATTTGTGGAACGTGTCGGTTTCCGCCTGCTCGAAATCGTCCCATATCCTGACCAGCTGCTCCTCCGTCATGCCGATCCCGTTGTCTTCGATCGAAAATTGAAGCACGCTGCAGTCCTCGTCCGATTGCGTCTCATCGACATTGATCCTGATATTCCCGCCGATCTCGGTGAATTTTACCGCGTTGGACAGCAAACAATTGACCACCTGGGACAGCCTGGACTCGTCGCCCAAATAATTCATCCGCATATCTTTTGCGAATATGATGGAGAATTTTATGTTTTTCCCCTCTATTTTTTCTTTCATGAGGCTGCATACGTTGAGCAGCGTTTTTTCGATATTGATCGGCGTGTGGTCGAGTTCGAACTTGCCCGCGTCTATTTCCGACATATTGAAAAAATCGTTGATAAGCTCAAACAGCTGCTCTCCCGCATCGGCCATCCTGTCAAAGCAATATTTCAATTCGGCTATGTCCTCGGAATCTTTCGCTATCTGCATCATTCCGAGGATGACGTTCATCGGCGTCCGCATTTCATGGCTTATCCTTGAAAGAAAATTTCGCTTGGTCTGTTTCAGGTGCTCGGTCATCTGCGCCTGGCGCGCGCTTTCCGCCTTCGCCTCGGCGGCTTCCGCCGATGCCTTCAACAGCGACAGGTCGATGAAGCTCTCCAGCAGCGCCGGGCGCCCGTCATATTCGATTTTTGCCACCGATTTTATTATCGGGTCGATCGTGCCGTCCGCTTTCACGAATTTTCGTTCGCTGCAGTCCACAGTTTGGTTCAGCTCCAATATCGGGCATGGCTGCGCGGGGCAAAAAACCTTTTGGCAGCGCTTGCCGATGAAGCTCTCCCGGGTGCCGCCGAACATCCGGATGGCGGCGGGGTTGACATCCAATATTTCGCGCGTTTTTTCGTCTATCACGACGATGCCGCTTTCGACATGGTCCCAAACGGTTTTGAACCGGTTCGCCCCGTCATTCGAATGCTCCTGGCTATTCACTTGTATCCCTCCGTTCCATCGGGCGGCGCCGATAGCTTTTCGATGATTTGCTCGAAATTCAGCTGAGTCACATTCTCCGCGATCCAAGCCACGAGCTCGCCGCCGCATTCGTACTCATAGCTTTCCAGCTCCGCCATCGCCTCGTCCACTCCGTCCATATCGTAGCTCCCGCAGGCCGCAGCCAGCTTTTCGAGGGTTTCCCTGTCCGGCTCGCGTTTTGCCGGCTTTGGCCTTTTTTCGTCTATTTCGCCGAGCATCCCTTCAAGGGCGGATACGAGCTTTTCGGCGGCTTCGACGAACGCCGGATTTTTGTCCCGCACAAACTCAAAATCCCCGGATCTGGAGGCCTTCTCCAATTCCGCCGCCATTTCGCCCACGGCTCCGGCGCAGATGCTGCGCGACGAACCCTTTATGCCGTGCACGTCGATGCAATAAGCGGCCAGGGTCTCTTTGTCGGCGAGCCTGACCCGGTCGATGACCGGGCGGGTATTTTGCGCATAGGAGCGCAAAACGCTCAAATATATTTCCTCGTCGCCGCCAAAGCGCTCAAGCCCCTTTTGGAAGTCGATGCCCTCGATGCCAAAGTCTCGGCCAAAAATGCGGGAGGGGCCCGAAAGCGTTTCGCCCCCGATTTCCCCCGTTTCATTTTCATTTCCCTCCGGCTTGACGGGTATCCAGCGGCGTATGATTTCGTCAAGGCGGCTGATGTCGATCGGCTTTGATATGAAATCCTGGAAGCCCTGATCCAGAAACATCTCTTCGTTTCCCGCGACCGCATTGGCGGTGCAGGCGACGATCGGCACGGTTTTCGCGTATTCGGTCCCGATCTCGCGTATTCGCCGCGTCGCTTCTATCCCGTCCATGTCGGGCATCATGTGATCCATGAAAACAACGTCATATTTCACCTTGCCTTCGCGTATGGCGTCGATGGCCTGCTGCCCGCCGGTCACGCAATCTATCTGCCGCATTCCGTAAGGCTTCATCAGCCCCACGGCGACTTCGAGGTTGACAATGTTGTCATCCACCACCAATACGCAGGCATCGGGCAATTTGGGCCTCACCGTCTTGGAATTTTTGCGGCGCTTGTGGTCGGAATAATGAAAACTCTTCAAGTTTTCGACCACTTCCGGGCCGATTTCCGTATCCGTCACAAATTTCTGCATCAAGGTCACTGTAAAAGTGCTTCCCTTGCCGTATTCGCTTTCCACGGAAACGGATCCGTTCATCAATTCCGCCATCTTTTTGGTGATGGGAAGCCCCAATCCCGTTCCCATGACGTGGCGGTTGATGTGCGTGTCCACCTGCACGAATTCATCGAACAGGGCGCCGATGTCTTCCGGCTTTATCCCGATGCCGGTGTCCCGGATCCACGCCGTCATCCGGACGCCGTCTTCGCCTTCGCGTTCGCAGCGAACTCCCAGCTCCACCGTGCCCTGCTTTGTGTATTTGAAAGCGTTCGAAAGCAAATTGTTCAAAATTTGCTTGATGCGCGCATCGTCGCCGTAAAGCTGCGCGGGCAGGGCGCTATCGATATTCAAGACAAATTTGACTGGTTTCTCCCCTATGTGCATGATGCTTTGGGTCACCGTGTCATTTAACAGGCTGGGAAGGTCGTATCTGGTCGGCGCAAGTTCAAGCCTGCCCGCCTCTATTTTGGAAATGTCCAAAATGTCATTGACCGTGTTTAAAAGCGTCACGCCGGCGTTGCTCACCTTTTCGATATGCAGCCGGGGCTCCCCTTTGATCGTTTCATCTTCAAGCGCCAAATCGGACAGGCCGATGATCGCGTTCAGCGGAGTGCGCATTTCATGGCTCATCTTTGCCAAAAAATCGCTCTTGGCCTGATTTGCGGACTGGAGAAGGCCGAGGTTTTTTTCGATTTCGGACATTTCATCCTGGATTTGCGCCGCCTGCGCCTGCACGGTTTCATTGAGTTTCTCCAAATGGCGGTTCTGCGCCTCTATTTTTATGAAATGCGTCGCGGCGCCTCGGGAGACGAACAGGGAAATTATGACGCCGATCGCCAAAAAAAACAGCGCCGACCACAAAAGACCGGTCTGAAGGTTCCTTTGGGGGCTTTCATCCAATGGAGCCACCACGCCTATGTGCCAGTTGATGCTCGGGTCCGTGACGCATTTGTAGACGCAAAGCCGTTTTTTCCCCTCGAACACATATCTGCCCGAACCCGGTTCGTCTGTGGCGATCATCTTTCGGTAGAAATCCCCGGCTTGCTTCATCTCCGGCTCGGTCTCCCCTTTTTTGATCAGGTTCCATCGCTGCGACACTAAATCGGGATATATCTCGTTGTGGCTTGCCACAAATGTCCCTTCCGCGTCCACCATGAAGATGCTGCCGGTCTGCCAAAGCGTGTACTTCGAAAGGATGTCGGAAAAGAGCATCCCCGGGATGGTCGCGGACAGCGCCATGCCCTCCCCCATCGGCACGAACATATGCATCACCAAATCCCCGCTTTGGCTGGGGTAATGCGGCGAGGACAAGATTTTGGCCCCGTCAAAGGCCGGCTGCATCAATGTTTTTTCGGCCTGGAAACCATCGTGGGCAACCGGGTCGCCGCCATAGTGGGCCACCATGCCGTTTTCGCTGTAAACGGTGAACGAAACAAAATCATCGTATTCATCTATCAGCGAGGCCATCATTTCCTCCATGCCCTCCCCGGAGCCGGCGCCCCGGAGCCGCTCGGCCACGATTTCGGCATTTGACTGCAAGAGCCTGATTTCCGTGGCGACCACAGTGTCGGCGATGTCCAGCGCCAAAGACAATTCCTGCTCCATGACGTCGGATATGTTTCTGTTGGTGAATGTGAGGCTTGAAAAATAGTTGGCCGCCGTGACTGCGATGAAAATCAATATGATCGCCAACGCGACCCTCATGCGCATCGATGCCAATGCCTGTTTTATCCGTGTCGCCATATGCCCTCCCCTCTGCGCGTTTTCCGCTGTCTCATTTTTTTTGCGGCAGATATATGCGCAGCTTTTCCAGCACCTCGCCAAAATCCACCGGCTTACCTATATGCCCGTCCATGCCCGCCTCGAAGCATTTTTCGACATCTTCCTTGAATACGTTCGCGGTCATGGCGATGATCGGGATGGTTTTCGCCTTTGGGATATCCAAGGCGCGTATCCGCCGCGTCGCTTCCAATCCGTCCATCTCCGGCATTTGCAGATCCATGAAAACAATGTCGTAGCCATCGGGCGAATCGGAAAACATCCGGAGCGCCTCCTCGCCGTTTTCCGCGCAGTCGATCGCAAGCAGCGTCGGCTCGAGCAGCGCCGCCACGATTTCGCGGTTGATTTCCATGTCCTCGGCAAGCAAGAGGCGGCATCCTTCAAACCGGCGGCCGTGGTTTGCCCGGGCGGTTTCCGCCCCCGCGTCCGCCGCGTCCTCTTTTTCATCCACCCGTTTCGCCTTGACGGTGAAAGCGAACGACGACCCTTTCCCCACTTCCGACTCGACCCAAATCTCGCCGCCCATCATCTCGACGATATTCTTGGAAATCGAAAGCCCGAGCCCCGTCCCGCCAAACTTGCGTGACGTGCCGCTTTCGGCCTGCTGGAAAGACTGGAACAGCTTGGCCTGCTGGTTCGGGCTTATGCCGATGCCCGAGTCGGTTATATTTATCTGTATGGAGCAATCTTCGGCCGATTCGTCCAATAGCTTCGCGCCGATGTCGATGGAACCGTCGTCGGGCGTGAATTTTACCGCGTTGGAAAGCAGGTTGGTGATGACCTGGGCGATCCGCTGTTCGTCGCCTGACAATTTCCTCGGGATGGTTTTGTCGATATGCAGCGTGAGATTCTGCCGTTTTTCGTCTATCCGGTATTTGTTGACCGCCACCACCCGTTTCAGCATGTTTTCAAAAATGAATTCCGTGGCCGAAAGCTCGAACTTGCCGGCTTCTATCTTGGATATGTCCAGAATATCGTTGATCACGCCCAACAGATGTTTCGACGCATCTTTTATCTTTCCTATCGCGTAATCCTTCCCCTTCACATCTTCCGCGGATTCGGCGATCGTCGACATTCCGATGATGGCGTTCATCGGGGTCCTTATCTCATGGCTCATGTTTGAGAGAAAATTGCTTTTGGCCTGGCTTGCCACCTGGCTTTTTTCCAAGGCCGACGTGAGTTTCTGCGTCATTTCGTTGCGCATCAGCGCGTTGGCGATCAGCATGCTTCCGGAGCGCAGCACCGACTGCTCGCTTTCTGTGAACAGCCTTTCATTGTGGCAATCGTCGAAACCCACGAAGCCCCAGAACTCGCCCGCCAAAAATATCGGCACGATCAGAATGGATATTATTCCCTGTGGGGACAATTGCGCCTGCTCTTCCGGGGACATATCCTTCACAAGGCTGTTGATGCATTGCCCCTTCGAGAGTTTCTCTTTCCATTTCGGCATATTTTCGTCATATGGGATGGCGGCGGCATATTCGCCCCCTTGCCGGGGCTCGGCCCTCTTGGACCATTCATACAGCTGCGTGCAATACATTTTTCCGTCATTCACATGATTTTTCCATATGTACATGCGATCGACGTCCACTACCCCGGTCATCATGTCCATGCTGTTCAGCAAAGCGTTTTCAAACTCGCCGACTTCCGCCTGAAGCAGCAGCGTGGCAGCGTTGTTGACCGCGCTGAGCATGGCATCCCGATGCTCGATGTCGCCTATCATCCGCTTGTAGTCGCGGAGGTCGCGGGCGAACCCCGCGATTACATGGCTGCCGCCGTAAATGACGCGGACGAGGGTGATCTCCATGGGCAGCGGCGTGCCGTCCGACAGCTGCTGCATCCATTCGAAGGAGCGCCGTCCGGTCTCAAAGGCTTTGTCGTGATGTTCCTTGGCTTTTTTTGCCGAGAGCTGGCCGTCGGGCTGGCGCTCGGGAAAAAACTCAAAAAAACGATCTATGTATTCGCGCTTGTCTTTTGAGTTGAAAAATCTCACGCTTTCTTCATTGCAGTCGATGATATTGAACTCTTTGTCCATCAGCGCGACGCAGAAAGGGGTCGCATCGAGCACGACGCGCATGCGCTCGTCCGCTTCCCGCATCTTCTCCATCGCCGCAAGCTGCTCATAGGCGAGGATATTGTCCGCGTGCTCTTTTTTCGCGTCCTCTTTTGTCTTGAAAATGCAGTTGGCGGAAATATTCACGCCCAGCGCGATTTTCCTCGCCATGTGGCGGCATGTCTCGGAGCCGCAGGCGCTGCAGTCGATGTTTTGCCTTTCAAAGTCATTTTTGCCCAACAGCTCAAAGGCGGCTTGGATGTCCATGTCGGTTATCTGCGGGAATCTTGCGAAAACGGGGACGTATTCCCTCATGAAATGCGAGAGGTCGAGCGAATTGTCATACGCTTTGTATGCCGATTCAAAATACTCCCTGCCGCGGCCATTCGTCGCGGCCTTCCGGCTGTCGCTCATCGCCCTGTCGATTTCAAAGATGTTTCTGCCGGTCAGCGACGCGGAACCGATGTTGCATCCGTTATGGCAGCTCAGCACGTCGAATACATGGGGCAGCAGTTCTTCGGCGGTGTCGGCGTAAAGGTTCAGCTCTTCGTACACGCCGAACCCTTCCGCCTTGGATATCCTGAGCTCCTTGCCCATAAAAAATTCTATGTTTTCCTTGAGGCCGCCCGGCATGGGGAACAAAGAGCCGAGGCCGCTGTCAAAGTGGTCGAACCCGGTTTCCTCTTCGGGAAGCTCGACTTTGTTTTTTTCCAAATGCTCGCGCAGCTTGACAAAAGTGACATTATAGCCGGCCAGCCCGGTGCTTGCGAATTCATTTGTTTTGGCCACGCATGGCGACAGCGCGGCGATATGGTCGGCTATGCCTTCGCAGCGCTTCATGTAGATGGAAACGCAGGCCATGGGGCTATGCACCGGGGACAGATATTTCAGCAGATCGTGCCGGTATATTTCGCAGTATGAAACGATCACCGGGCACGGCTGGGTTATGAGATGTTTTTGGCCGCCGCGCCCGATATGCCGGATATGCGCCCACATGCAGATGTCGGCTCCCAATGACACATCGTATATCTTGTTCACGCCGAGCTGCTTTAGATATGTGAACAGCCGCTTGTATTCCGGTATGTTTGTCCTGATCGAAGGGGCGGTGACAAGCGATATGGGAAGCCCGCTGGCCAGATCATCAAAAAACCGCTTTGTGTCGTCGTCGAAATATCTCGCGTCATGCTTGCAGGCGGTGATGCAGCGGCCGCAGGCGATGCATTTCGCGTAGTCTATCTTGACCTTTATATTCCCCTCTTCGTCCTGGTATGTGATGTTGGCCGTTTCCATGGGGCACTCGCGCACGCACCTGTTGCAGCCCGCGCATAACTCGTGCTTCGTCCTGATGATTTCTTTCACGCTTTCACCTTCCCCCATATCGCGCCGCGGTTTTGCCGCTGTCAGCTCCCCATGAATCCGGCCGCGAGTTCGGCGATTTCATCGAAATCGCTGTGCAGCAGATGCTCGGAGATGGCGCCAAGCAGCTCTTTGGTGGGCTGCGACCAGGTTTTCCCCTGTAAAGCCGCCAACGCCTCGTCTGCGGCGCTTTCGTCATATTGCCCGCAGGCCTCTTTGATCGCAAGCAGTTTTTCGCGCAAATATTCCTTGTCTTCGTCCGCCTCTTCGGCGCCCGATTTTTGCGCGGCGGGGGCGAGCTGCTCGACAAAGGAGCGCAGCGAGCGGAGGAAAGCCTCGGTTTCCGATGCGATTATATCCAGTTTCCCCTCCCGGCCCGCCATCTCCAGTTTGAGCGCCACGGCCGACAGATCCATTTTGCCGATATTGGCGAGCGCGCTTTTTATGCCATGCACATTGACGATGTAGGAGCGCATATCATTTTCGTCGCTGTAATCATTTTTTCCCGCTATCGCTTCCAGCGTCGCCAGGGCCTTTGCCGCGTCGCGCGCGAAAATCTCGGCAAATTGCGGGTCGATGCCCGACTCGGAGGTTTTGTCTTGGCGCCGATCTTTTTTCGACTCCGCCTGCCGCCTCGCCTCCTCGACAGCTTCCGGTTTTTGTTTGTCGCGTATCAGCTTATTGAGCACATTGTTCAGCTGGCGCACGTCGATCGGCTTGGATATGAAGTCGTCAAACCCGTTCCCGAGAAAAATATCCGCCTGTCCCGCCACCGCATTCGCGGTAAGCGCCACCACAGGCCGGTTATATCCCATGCCCCGCAGGATTTTGGTGGCCTCGACGCCATCCATTTTCGGCATCATGTGATCCATGAACACGATGTCATATATTTTGCCTTGCTTGATTTTTTCGATCGCGGCGAAGCCGCTGTCGGCCGAATCGATCTTCAGCTCATAGGGAGTCATAAGCCCTTTGGCGACGTATATGTTCGTCTCCACATCGTCCACGATCAGAACGTTGCCGTAAGGCATGGGCTCGCGCGCGATCTGCGCCCGTTTCATCTGGGCCCGGCTGTTTGTCCGGAACTGGTGCAGGTTTTCGACCATTTCGGCGCCTAACACCTGATCGTCCACCAAACCCTGCGGCAGGTGCACGGTGAACGTGGAGCCTTTCCCCGGCTCGCTCTCTATGAAGATTTCGCCGCCCATCATGCGTATCAGGTTCCGCGTTATGCTCATGCCGAGCCCGGTCCCTTCGGTGGAGCGGTTGGCCTGCATGTTGAAGCGGGAATATTCGTCGAACAGTTTGCTCACCTGTTCTTTTGTCATCCCCTGCCCTGTGTCGCTCACGCTCACGACCAGCGTCATTTTGTCCTCCGCGCCCTCGGGCGGCTTTGAGAAAACCGACAGTTTGACCGTGCCTTCCGATGTATATTTAAATGCGTTGGAAAGTATATTGTTCAGTATCTGCTTGACGCGGAGCTCGTCGCCCATCAGGTATACGGGCAGATTCACGTCCACGCTGAGCTCGAACTCGATCGGTTTGCTCCCGATGCGCATCATGTTGAGCTGCGCGGTGTCGCTGA
>Ga0082212_10009019_pt1 | contig 12909 bp, 12 predicted proteins | sample TergutNt197P3_FD_71548 | JGI IMG/M metagenome (GOLD analysis project Ga0082212, IMG submission 71548) | Neocapritermes taracua P3 segment gut microbial communities from Petit-Saut dam, French Guiana - Nt197 P3 | ecosystem: Host-associated > Arthropoda: Insects > Digestive system > Gut ... | reverse complement strand
CAGATGAACAAGCAACGGAATATCAACGGACGGCATTCGTCGAAGATGCGGACTCGTCGGCTCCGCAACTTTTTCGAATTTTTCCACACATGAGTGGAAAACAAAAACATTTTCAACTCCTGTTTTTCTTTGTTCTCATTGTTCAACTAGGAGATGTGTTTCAATACTTGTGCTCGCGTGCTACCCGGCGGCATGTCGTGGCGGATAACATCAACTCGACTCGGACTTGGGGGGGAGTGCTCGGCGGGATGATGGCAACCGCTTTGCTGGGAGTGGCACTATGGTATTTCACCCCGTTCCCGCAGTGGTGGCAGGCTGGTCTTGCTGCGATGCTCGTTGCCTTGATGGGCTTTCTCGGCAGCATGACGATGTCGGCGATCAAGCGGGACAGAGGCGTGGGAAGTTACGGAGCATTGATTCCCGGTCACGGCGGCTTTTTGGATCGGATCGATTCGCTGTGCTTTGCTGCTCCGGTCTTTTACCACCTCGTTTGGTACTTCGGACGATGATAATGTGTTGTCACGGAAAGACAATTTGACACCCCTGGTTCTACCCATTTTTCTGTAATGGTGTATAATATAAGGGTCGTTTCAACAACTCGAAAGGTAACAACAATATGTCAGATACAAAATTTTCACCACTTGCGCAAAACATTATTGACGGTAATTTAGATGGTGCTTTGGAAGAAGTCCAAAAATGTCTTGCGGGGAACATTTCGCCGCAGACTATCATGGACGAGCATCTCATTCGGGCAATGAGCGAAGTCGGTCGCCTCTTTGAAGAAGGGGAATACTTCGTGCCCGAATTGATGATTTCCGCCAGGGCAATGCAGGCGGCAATGAAAGTGTTGAATCCACTGTTAGCCGGTGCCGGTGCCCAAAAGGTCGGTCGAGTCGTCATCGGTACTGTTAAAGGTGACTTCCACGACATTGGTAAAAATTTGGTAGCGGCAATGCTGGAAGGGGGCGGATTCGAGGTCATCGATCTCGGGGTAGATGTTTCGCCAGAAAAATTTGCCGAGGCGGCAAAGGAGCAAGCCGGTACGCTGGTTGCCATGTCGGCACTCTTAACGACGACGATGCCGCAGATGAAAACGGTCATCGAAAAATTGGAATCGGATGGACTTCGCAGCAAGTCGAAGGTCATCATCGGTGGCGCACCGGTAACGAATGAATTTGCCAAAATGATTGGTGCCGATGGTTACAGCGACAACGCCAGTGCGGCTGTAACGCTTGCAAAAAGTTTTTTCGCATAGAGCGGTGAAGTATAGATTCCCGCCGGAGCCCGCCCTTGACCTATCGGGGGTAGGACGACCACACTCGTGGCATCGTGCTTATCCCCGTTTTTTCAGTTCATTCACCTTATCGGTCTTTTCCCAAGTGAATTCGGGCTCGTTGCGACCAAAATGTCCTCCCGCCGCCGTCTTGCGGTAAATCGGACGACGCAAATCCAACGCCTTAATGATGCCCGATGGGGTGAGTGGAAATACCTCCCGAATGATCTGCGACAATTTTTCCTCGGCAATTTGTGCCGTGCCGCGGGTGTCCACCGAAACGCTCACCGGTTCCGGTACGCCAATCGCATACGCCAACTGCACCTCACACGCATCGGCAAGTCCCGCCGCCACGATGTTCTTGGCAACGTACCGAGCCATATAGGCGGCACTTCGGTCCACCTTCGTCGGGTCTTTACCGCTGAACGCTCCGCCGCCGTGAGATGCCCAGCCGCCGTAAGTATCGACAATGATTTTTCGACCAGTCAATCCGCAATCACCGTGAGGACCGCCGACAACAAATTTGCCCGTCGGATTGATGTGATATTTGATTCCCTTCGTGTCCAAATCCTTCGGCAATAGCGGCTCGATAATCTTCGGAATGATAAAATCGGCAATCCCTTTCTGTTCGATACTTGGATCATGTTGCGTCGAAACAACGACGGTGTCGATCCGCACCGGTTTCAAGCCGTCGAACTCAATCGTTACTTGACTTTTGCTGTCAGGACGGAGCCAGTTGACTTCCCCTTTGAATCGGGCTTCGGTCAGCCGATTGGTAATTTTATGTGCCAACGCAATGGGAAGCGGCATCAATTCCGGCGTGTGATTGCAAGCGTAACCGAACATGAGTCCTTGATCGCCTGCACCGATTTCACCGGCGTGGCGACCCTCTTTGTCGTCGTTGACTCCCTGGGCAATGTCGGGACTTTGGCGATCCAAAGCGACCATCACGGCACAGGTATCGGCACAGATTCCCCATTGGTCGTCGGTGTATCCGACATCACGGATCGCATTACGGACAACGGTTTGGTAGTCAATTTTTGCTTTGGTGGTAATTTCGCCAGCGATGATGGCAATGCCAGTCGTTACCATTGTTTCGCAGGCAACTCGGCTCATGGGGTCTTCGGCAAACAGGGCATCGAGAACGCCGTCGGAAATTTGATCCGCCAGTTTATCGGGATGTCCCATACTGACGGCTTCGCTCGTAAAAAGTCGTTTAGACATTGAAGGTATTGGAGGGTTGATTTATCGCAATTAGGATACCATCAAAATGGACATGTGTCAATCGGTTGGTTTTTGCACCCGCGACGGACTCGGTTCACAAACCGATATTACAAAACATGAGCGAGTTAAGAAGATTTTATTCTTGCATGTGCCAAGCCTACCCCACTGAACCAATCGGCGTTTTGCGATACAATGGACGGACGTAGTCTTTCTCACGCTGTCTATGAAAAAACTTTCCGCTTCGATAGATTTCAAATCACAGAACGATCAGTCGGTTTTATTGGAAGTTGCCGTACAAAACGAACCCATTCTATTCGGGCTCTGGACGTTCGATGTCCAACTCGGAAAAAAAACGCTATCGCCCGCCGGTAAATGGTCGAAAATCTGCGAACATACGGAAAGACATTGCGATTACATCGAAATTGAATTGCCATTGTCCGGCGATTACCGGCTTCAGCGCAGTCTTCTCGTCAATCACAAAGACAAAGTGTTGCTCTTGACGGATGCTCTCCTTGCCGGCGATGGACAAGACGCAAAAGGATTGTTAACGCACACTTCCGAGTTCTACGTTTCGCCGAAGTTACGTGCTAAAACTTCTACTGAAGCGACCGAAATCGAATTTCGTCCTGTCGGTCGGAGTGCCGCCCCGGCTTTTCGGGTGTTTCCGTTGGCTTTGCCGGAATGGAAAACCGCCGAACCGACCGGCTTGGTCAACGGAACGCTCACCGAACGAGACGGCACACTGACACTCCGGCAGGAAAGTTCGGGCAACTCGCTCTTTGTTCCGCTCTTTTTCGACTTGGATGCGAACCGACTGGGCAAACGATATACTTGGCGGCAGTTAGCCGTTGGCGAAAACCTGCAACGTGTTTGGGAAGATCAGGCGGTCGGCTATCGCATTCAACTCGATCAGGAACAATTTTTGTTGTACCGTTCGCTCACATCGGAATCCAACCGCACAGTATTGGGACACAATTTGATTGATGATTTCTGCTTTGCCCGATTTGCCCCCGAAACCGGCGTTGATCCTTTGATTGCTGTCGAGATCGTTGAGTGAGAAGTTGCAGATGGAAAATTTTACGGGGTAATGTCTGATGTCCAATTTTCGGCGATCCAATCCGCCGGTTTTGCTGCTCGAAGACCGAAATGTCCCACCCAGCCCGACTGCACAGCATCGGGATTGGGATCTCCATGAAAAACGACAATTTTCGCTCCTTCCGGTTTCTTCGGCGGCACAAAATGGCAAAGCGGAAAGGGTTGCAAACAGTGCCGCTTAAAACTGCGACACCACGTTTCGTCCCAGTACGTCAACATTCCTTTGCGGTGAATCGCATGAGAAAGATACGCTTGCTCATTTCGATGTTGTTGCCGAACTTCCTCGCCATGCTGAACGAAATGATCCAAGACATCCTGATGTTCGCCGATTTCGAAGCGAAAGACCGACGAGTTGCCGATGACCGAATCGCTGAATCCCCACTCGTGAACAATGATGAACTGACCGGTCTGATCGAAAAAGGGTTGCAAATCATCCAAAATGACGACATCCAAGTCGAGAAACAAGGCGGGTCCCGACAGATCATTGCCGAGTGTGTTGCCGAGAATGGTCAACTTCCGCCAGCCTCTTTCCGGCAGGGAATTTTCAAGTTGCATTTCCGGCAGTGGACAAATTTCGATTGAAGGATCGAGGTCTTTTCCATCATCGGTGAAGCAGACGAACCGATACGGCGGAGCAAGGTTCCGCCGCACCATTGTCGCTAAAACGTTTACGTACAACGGCGGAAACTTCGTTCCCCATTTCATGCAAAATATGTTTTTCATCGTGTGGTCATTGTATCCCATCAACGCCGAAGTTGCGACGGAACGGTTATGCATTTGCCGGGGATGGAAGCACTCCAAAATTTAGTATGAAAACCAACAACTCCATTACCTATTGTCCGATCATTCGATACTCGATCTTCCGCAACTGTCCTTCGGCATTCCAAGTACAAAAGGCGAAGGGCTTATATCTTTCCATTTCAAGCCGAGTGGACAATCTTCTGTCCTCCGTTTCCAATTCGATGACGGATTCTTCTTTTCCCCAGTTTCCCTCTTTATCTTGGTCGGTAATCCAAACCTGGATTTTGTCGTCCAGCACGCGGATACGGAACCGATACCAAGCGTTTTCTCGATAATCATGGTGTGTGCTGAAAGAATTGTCGGACGCATCGTAACCATCAATACTGCTCAAACCGGTCAATCCGCCCCCCCAGCCGCCGTTGACGAGCGTACAAAAACTCTCTTTTACTGGAAAGGTACAGGCGGCAAAAAAGTCGTACCCTTGTGTCCGTCGGGCTTCGTATCGGATTTCATAGTTAATTTTAGGAAACTCTTTTTCGTAACGGATTCCCGTCATCATTTCACCGCGTCCAATGACGAGGTTGCCCTCCTGCACATCAACCTCCCCATCGCCGCCATAGATCGGTATCGACCAACCCACGGTTGATTCGCCGTCGAACAGCGGTATCCATTTTTCTGTTGCCGCCGCTTTCATCGCTGCCACAGCCGCTTTTGCGGTTGCGACTGCTTCGATAGCCGCATCGACTGCTGTTTCCGCAGCGGCGACTGCTACTTCCGCTGCCGCTACCGCTTCCTCCATTGAGTCTGCCAACGCTGTTCGGGAATTACCGATCAACAAAATGAATGTCAAAACGATGCAATAAAAATGTTTCATGGAAATGTTCTTTGTCTGTGAAAGAGCGTTGGGTGACAATTCTATACTATTTCCTACCCGTTGGCAAGATCGTACACCGGAGCAGATGACAGAACAAAATTTTTATGATTTTTCCACAGTGCAAGGGAGCACACATTTTGCTTCGATAGGGAACCACAATGTGCCTCCATTTATACCGCTAAAAAGCAATAATCCGATTATTCCGTTTGTACAATTGGCTTTATTTTTTCATTTTCTCTATATTAACTATTCGGCTAAACTGGTAACTTTTTATTACCGAAAAAGTAGAGTGTCGGAAGTAGCCGATTGACGGGTACGGGGGCATTGTGCCGCTTTGCCCACCACTCCCCAAACCCCGTAGCAACTCAATAGTAAGGAATAGTAATATGTTAGTCCTGTCCCGATACCGTGATGAAAGTATTTTTATTGGAGATGACGTTGTCATTACGGTCGTCGATATCCGAGGAGACCGTGTACGGATCGGAGTACAGGCACCTCCCGATGTCTCCGTTCATCGGCAGGAAGTTTACGAAGCGATAAAAAGCGAGAATAGAAGCACGCATTCCGCTCCACGAAAGACCGACCGGGCACCGATTGCGCCAAGTCCGGTGATTGTAGCGAAACCGATTGTTGCACCGTTGAGTCAAGAATTGAGCAAACGGAGAGCAAAAGCATCGGCAGAAGCGAAGGCTTTACCCATCGACATAGAGCCGCCGGTCGTATTCGGCAGTCTCACGCCCGATGCATCGGACATTGTGCCGCAGTGATGAGGCGGCAATTTTAACCGATATTACCTATTTTTCCAAATCAAGTTCCCCAGATTACGGATGATACTCGACATACCCGGATCATCCTGGGGAGATTCCTCCTCGTCAGACGGCACATCCGGCGTGATGCTTGCCGATATTGGACGCAATCGCTTGCCCGACGGTGTTGCCGTTGGCTTCGACGGTGCAGTCTGTACTGGTTCCGTTTCGGAGGAGGAGAGAAACCGCAGATGAAAAGGACGAGTCTGACCGTTAATCGGTTCATGTTTCGGCTCTTTTTCGATAATTTCCGTCGGTGGAACTTCCCAGTCAGGATCGATCTGGCGAGCGGAATGTCGATGCGAGTGTTTTTTATGACCGTGTTCCGGCTTCGTTTCCGAATGGTGCGGCGAAGCATCAGAGCGGAATCGGTCACGTTGCACGTTTTCGCCGAAATAGACTTTTCGGGCTTCAGGATTGGCAAGAACTTCTTCCGGCGTTCCGTGGCACAATACCTTACCGGCTTGAACTACGTAACTTCGTTTCGTAATTTCTAGCGTGTCCTGTACCGAATGATCGGTAATCAGGATGGCAATTCCCTCGGCAGCCAGTTTTCGGATGATTTCCTGAATACTTGCCACCGTCACGGGATCGATTGCCGCAAAGGGTTCGTCGAGAAGGATGATTTTTGGATTGGAGACCAGTGATCGGGCGATTTCCAAGCGTCGGCGTTCACCGCCGGAAAGACTGCCGCCGTAACTTTGCCGGAGGTGCGTCAGGTTAAATTTTTCCAGCAATTCTTCGCAAAGTTGCTTTCGGTCGGTCTTTTTCATTCCGATCATTTCCATGACACCGTAAAGGTTGTTTTGCACGGTCAGTTTTTGAAAGACGCTTCGATCTTGCGGCAGGTATCCCATTCCACCGTCTCGGCTTCTACGGTACATGGGCCACTCGGTTACGTTTTGTGCGCCGAGATAGACTGTTCCGCCATTGGTATTGATAAGTCCGCATGCCATACGAAAACTGGTCGTTTTTCCTGCTCCGTTAGGACCGAGCAAACCGACGACTTCTCCTTTATCAACGTGAAAGGAGACTCCGTCCACGACGCGGCGGGTGCCGTAAATTTTGATGAGTCCTTCGACTCGGAGAATGGTCGAAGCGGATGTGGCGGGATCAATCATGGATTTCGTATAAAAGCAAAACCGATGGCGATTCTAATCTTTTTTCGGGGTGGAAGTCAAGAGCAAAATCGGATTGCCGAATGGACGGGCGAGTCCTTGCAATCCACGTGATTGACTTTTCCGTATCAAACGGGTATAGTTGGGACGGTTACTTCTACTGTGTCATGTAGGCAAAATTTGAACGAATGTGGCAAACTTCAAATTCGTTGACTCTTGAAATTCAAGGATCTCCGAAGTTGCGACGTGGCAAAAACTTCACAAAAAACGTTACATGACACAGTAGAATTACAGACTTTACACGAAAGGCAAACAATGACCCTCGCAGAAAATAACAATGCTTCCGTTCAGGAAACACCGCAGACATGTTGTTGTACACAAGGCAAGCACCATGGGAAACACTGCTTGTTGGCAGGACTCATACTGGGATTGCTCGCCGCAGGAATCCTCTGGGTTGTTTCCTCGCCCCAACAAACGGCAACGGTATCCTCGGTTCTGCAAATGGCAGCCTCTTCCAAACACGCTGCAACGGCAGCCCTTCAGATACGTGCAACGAAACCGCAACTCCTCTTTGAGGGTCCCGGTTATGACCAGCATGAATACAATACGTTCGTGAATACGCAACTGCACTATATGCGGAGTCCCATCGTTCTTGATAGGGTGTTGGAAAAACATGAAGTTGCCGACTTGCCGATTGTCCGCAAACAGAAAGACAAGCGTGATTGGCTTGCAAGCGCGTTGCAGATCGAACGCGTCCGTGATTCGGAAATCGTGCATGTCAGCATTGACACCCATTCGCTCGAGGAATCCGCAAAAATTGTCGATGCCGTTGTTGAGTCCTATTTTCAGTTTATAGACGAACTGGATAGGGAGGCCAGAAACACGTTGATCAGCAGTTTGCGAGTAGAAGAACGGAGACAGAGGCAAATTGCGCAGCAACTTCAAGAAATAATTCGCACGAAAACGAAAGATGCTGCTCTCCAAAGTGCTACAACAGACGCATCGATAATAAACGCCAGTCTTGTACAAGACGAATTGTTAATGCGAGAAATCGCTCTTGCCGAAACAAAAATGCTTTCCCTGCGGGCGCAACGTAAAGCCATTACAGAACGTATAGAGCAACCGCCGACGGCGATTCCTGTGGCGGTGTCGCTAGCGATGAACCCGGAGTTAAAATCGCTCCAAGATCAAAGAATTGCACTGGAACAGCGAAGAGATTTGCAAATGGAACAGCAAAGAGACATCACGGATGACCCTCGGATTGCGCAATTGAATCGGCAAATTAACGCTATCGAGGAAAGAATCGGAAACTTGGCAACCGGCGCTGGCTTGGAAGCAGTGCAAAACGAACTTCGCCTTCAATTAGAAGTCCAACTCTTTCAAATCGAGCAAGAAATTAAAATACAGGAAATTTTGATAGAAGAGTTGACCGGCAAGCACAATGAGCAACTTGAGAAACGTGCAGAACTTATTGGAAATGTGGTTGATGTTTCGTATGAAACAGCCCAACTAGAACGTACAAATAAAACGTTGGACAAAATTGAAGACCGTATTCTTGCGGTATCAATGGAACAACGGGCACCCGGCAGAATCACACAGTTGTCGAGGGCAACTTCTTCGGTTGCCCATCCGCAACAGTGAGCAACGGTTGCAGGAATGAAACTCCTTGTTTTTTCCCCTCTGCCGCTGGAGTCTGTTGTTGGGGTAGGCAATTTTCCGGTAACGTAATTTTTTGGGGGGAATTGAATCCCGCTAACTCTTACGGTAGAATAGCGGTTTAGGTCAGTAACGTTCCCCTTTGTCTCGACACAGTGCCGGTGATGTCACTTTTTTCCCGTTGCAATTTTTCGATATTCCTGTTTCTCTTTTTTGCTTTCACCCTGTTGCCCCTCATGGGACAGGTGAGCCTCGCCCAAGATCTTGGCGGACAAGCACCCCCTCCTCCCCCTAAGAGTGCATACGAACTCAAAAAAGAGAAACTCGCCGTTATTTCCAACGATCTCTTTGAAAAAGGAGGTTGGTGGGGCCCCGGCGGATATTTCAGTCCCATCAAGTTGGGACTCTACGTCCTGCTGTTTCTCGTTTGGCTCGCCTCCGCCAGTTGGATCAATGCCGACCAAGAACGATTGGGCAGAGCCAATCGCGAAACATTCAACCTCGTCTATCTCCTCTTGTACGGAGTTGTCGGGACAGGAATTTTCTTTATTCCGCTCTTTCCCGTGGCGTTTTCGTTGCTCGTTCTGATCTGTTTTGTTCCTTCGCTGACATACGTGGTCATTCGTAATCAATCGTTGCCGCCGGGAGAACAAGTCCTTACCCGTGAACATCTTTGGTTCCTCTTCGCAGTTGCCATGAAAAAAGTCGGTGTCAAGATTCAGTACGAGCGGCGGATGGAGTATCAATCTGGTCCGCCGGTCGAATTGGATCCGATTGCCAAGGGAGTCGATCCGCAAGTTTTGCAAGGGTATCTTATTCTTGCCCGAAATGCGCCGGGATACAATCTGCTCCGCGAAAGTATCAATGAAGCAGTCGAAAGTCGGGCAACCGCCGTGATGTTCGATTTCTCGCCAGAACAGACAAAAATTCGACACCAAGTCGATGGAACCTGGCTCGATCTCGTGCCGATCCCGCGAAAGTTGGGGCGATCCAGAGAAAAGGATATTTACGAAGAGATGCTGGAATCCGCCAAGAAACTCGTCGGCGGCAACCACGAAGACAGGCGTTCCAAGCAAGGGGGAACGTTCAAGGCGGTCATCGGAAATCCCAAAAAGAAAAACAAATTAAAGAAATTCGAGATCGAGTTCAAGTCGCAGGGAACCCCGACTGGCGAGGCGGCAATGTTCCAACTTCATGCCCAAGTCGTTCCCTTCAAGACGCTTGATGAAATCGGGGTACGTACAGAATTACAGCCGAAAATTTTGGAACAGATCAACGGAAAGGAAGGGATCGTTATTGTTTCCGCTCCGCCTGCTCACGGACTTCGTAGCACGATGACGGTTTTCGCCAAAGTCGGCGACCGATTCACGAGAGACGTTGCCAGTATCGAGGATGTCAACGGTGTCGGCGAACCCATCGAAAACGTAATACCGGGATTCTATGATCCTAGCAAGGGAGAAACGCCGATGAAGACCCTGCCTGACTTGCTCTTTCGAGGAATTGCCGTCTTGTTCGTTCGAGATATGTCCGCTCCTGAAACAGTCAAGATTTCCTGCGAGGCTCTCCAACATGATGAACATCGGTTGTTTATCACGATGGTACGTGCGAAGGATGGAGTCGAAACGTTGAAACGTTTTCTTTCGGTCGATTATCCCGCTCAACAGATTGTACCGCATATCAATTCGGTGATTTGCCAGCGGCTGATCCGCAAACTTTGTCCCGACTGTAAGGAGCCGTATGCTCCTGACCCGAAAGTGTTGCAGCAGTTACGATTGAATCCGAGTCAGGTACAGCAACTTGTCCGCAAACGTACTCCATTACCGCCGCACGAGGAAGCGAAACGGGGAATCTGCCCGACGTGTCACGGAGTCGGTTATTTCGGTCGTACCGCACTGTTTGAATTGTTAACGGTTTCCGATGCGACAAAGGCGTTGCTCCTTTCCAATGCGGACCCGGCGGCGATTCGGCAACAGTTGAACAAAGAAGGGCAGCCGACATTCCTTCACGAAGGGATCCGTCTGTTGCTCAAGGGGGATACCGATCTCGACGAACTGTCGAGAGTGCTGAAAATGTAAGTATGAGGAGATAATCAAACCTGCACCATGAATTACGAAGAATACATCGCATCGCATCGGGACGATTTCGAGTCCCGATTTTTTGAAGTCCTCCGGTTTCCCAGCATCAGTGCCGTCGAAGCACATCGCTCCGATGTCCGACGCACCGCCGAATGGTTCCGCAACCAATTCGCCCAAATGGGATTGCAAGCCGAACTCCTAGAAGGGGCAGGACATCCGCTCGTTTTTGCCGAATACATTCCGCAAACAGCAACGGAAACAACGCCGACCGTTCTGCTCTACGGACATTACGATGTTCAACCGCCCGACCCGCTCGACCTTTGGCACTCGCCCCCCTTTGAACCGACCGTGCGGGACGGGAACGTCTATGCACGCGGTGCCACCGACGATAAGGGACAATTCCTAACGCACGTTTTTGCGGTGGAGTCCCATCTCAAAACGCAAGGTTCGTTGCCGTGTAAAGTCAAGTTCATCGTCGAAGGGGAAGAGGAAAGCGTCGGCAGCCTTGCACTCGAACAATTCCTGCATACCGACGAGGGCAAACGGAAACTGGCGTGCGATTGCATTATGGTCAGCGATACCAGCCAATTCAGTGCGGGACAACCGACGATCACTTACGGACTTCGGGGAATTCTTGCTTGCGAACTGTTCTTGACGGGTCCGAACCGAGACTTACACAGCGGGACTTTCGGCGGCTCCGTTTTCAATCCCGCCGTTGCACTCACCAAAATCTTGTCGCAATTTACCGATGCGAACGGCATCGTTCAGATACCGCAATTCTACGACGACGTGATCCCGTTGACGGATCGGGAACGGCAACAATTTGCGGCATTGGATTTTAATGATACTGAATTTTTCGCCAAAATCGGTTTGACATCGGGCTTCGGCGAGCAGGGTTATTCCACGAACGAGCGGCGTTGGGGCAGACCGACGTTTGACATCAACGGCATCACGTCGGGCTATCAAGGTGAAGGATCGAAAACGATCATTCCGAGCAAGGCATCGGCGAAGTTTACGTGCCGATTGGTGCCGAATCAAGACCCCGTCAAACTTGCGGAGACGGTGCGCTCGTACATTGGCACATTGATGCCGCCCGGCATCACTTGGGAGTTGGTGGTGCAACATGGCGCACCGGGAATGCGGCTTGATCTTGACACGAGCAGGTTCGTCGAACCGATGGCAAAGGCATTGGAGCAAACGTTCAATCGCAAGCCGGTTTTTACGCGGGAGGGGGGCTCTATTCCGATTGTCGCGGAGTTTCATCACGTATTGCAGGCGGATGTCTTGCTTGTCGGTTGGGGACAGGACGACGATGCCCTTCATTCGCCGAACGAAAAGTTTTCGCTGGAAAGTTTTCACCGCGGCATTCTCGCTTCGGCGAGGTTTTTGGGGCAACTGTGACGGGAATGCGCAAGTTCTGCGATTTATTTATCCTTTGTATCCCTAACCCGGATAATTCATAGGGCGTTATGTTTCAAAGTCGGTCGTTGTGGTAAAATGTTGTTATAAAAGAACTTACAGCATCTCCACACACAAACGACCAAAACACAGTGTATCACACCGCCCCACTCCACCGGCAAACCCTCACCGTCCAATTCAATGCCGAACAACTCACATCCAATGCCGGTGGAGTCCTCCTCCTCCAACAAGTCGATCAAAAACTTCAACTCACCGAAACCATCACTCGACTCATTCACGATCCTCGCGATCCTTGCTTTACCATCCACATTCAACGCGATCTCCTCGCTCAGCGCATCTACGCAATCTGTCTTTGGCGTTATTATCGACATCTCAAACAACAAAACTAATCCGATATTCATGTCTAATTCGGTGCATCGAGATAAGGGTCTTGTCCCATTGACCGCTGCATTTTTTTCCGCTCCTTTTCGTAATAGAGCATCACCTTGCGGTTGCGGAAACTCTTTCTTTCGACCTTGCGCTGTGCGCGACGGAATAGACGAATGCCGTTTATCGTCCCCCCTCCCTTTGGGAGGGGGTTAGGGGGAGGGGGGGAACTCGCTAAAAGATTTGTAGCCCCCACCCCAAC
>Ga0082212_10009018_pt1 | contig 12910 bp, 11 predicted proteins | sample TergutNt197P3_FD_71548 | JGI IMG/M metagenome (GOLD analysis project Ga0082212, IMG submission 71548) | Neocapritermes taracua P3 segment gut microbial communities from Petit-Saut dam, French Guiana - Nt197 P3 | ecosystem: Host-associated > Arthropoda: Insects > Digestive system > Gut ... | reverse complement strand
CCAATACGTTCGGCCAATTCTAGGCAACGTCGTACTCCCCCTAACGGTTGCACTTTGAACACTGCAATGTCGGCAGCTTCAAGTTTCGCCACCAACAGCGGGTCGTCACTGCGCCTGATCGACTCGTCTGCTGCGATCGGAATTTCTATTCCAGCTTGTGCAAATTTGCGCCGCAGTAGCGCAAGCTCATCGACGCTGGCACACGGCTGTTCGGCATATTCCAAATCGAAGCGAGCCAGTTCCCGCAGCCTCGAAAATGCTGTATCTAGGCTCCAAGCTCCGTTGACATCAACCCGAAGTTTTCCAGCCGACCCCAACGCGTCACGTACAGCTTCAACTCGTGCAATGTCAGCAGCAAATTCGGTTCCGGTCTCGGCGACCTTTACCTTTGCGGTTTTGCATCCGGATTCGACCACGAGCGCATATGCCTGCTCGGGTTCTACTACGGGAACAGTCACATTCACCGGTATTTTGTCGCGTAGTGGCTTGGGAAAGCCTTGGGTGGCAGCTTCAATACACGCATCCCGCCAAGCCCCAATCTCCGGATATTGGTATTCCGCGAAAGGACTCCACTCCGCCCAGCCGACCTCGCCCTTGACCAGCAGGCCTTCCCGCACGTTGATACCCCGAAATCTGGTACGCATCGGCAACGAAAATGCTATCGACTCGGAAGTATTTCCTAGCGTGTTTTTGGAATTCATTGTGTTTCGCCCCCACAGAATTATGCCAGGAGGGAAGCAATCAGCTAGAACCAGGCAGCTAGGGTGCGGTGAGCTAGTTGACGCAGCAGGTAGTCAGCCCGACGCATTGATTCGCTCGGGTCGGGTTCGATGTCTGCCAGCGCGAAGACTTTGGCCAAACCAAGGGTCTCGATCTGCTCCGCAGTGAGTGTATTTCTCCCGCAGAGTGCGATAGCCGGAACTGGTCTGGGTGCTCCCTTGACAGCGGCGCATACCCCTGCAACAGCCTTGCCCATGAGGCTTTGTTCATCGAGCGATCCTTCACCGGTAACGACTAGAGCGGCAGCAGCCAACCTCTGAGAAAATCCACCCAACTCAAGAATCAGGTCAACTCCGCGACGCATTTGCGCACCAAGAGCTGTCAACGCCGCAAAACCAACCCCGCCAGCGCTACCTGCCCCAGGCGACTGGCGCAAATCGCGGCCACAGGCTCCGGACAGAAGATCAGCCCACTGATTCATATTCGCTTCGACTTCGGCTGCTGCCGTTCCCACCAGTCCCTTCTGCGAGCCGAACACGGCTACCGCACCCTGATCTCCGAGTAATGGGTTGGTTACATCGCAAGCCAAGATGATACGTCGGCCTGCCAGCAGTGAGCGGACAGGCTCCAAGTCAATCTTGACGATTCGACCCAAAGCCGCCGCATCGGGTGTCACAACGTTGCCATCCGCGTCTTGCAGCACTGCACCGAGTCCGAACAACATGCCAGCACCGCCATCAGAACTGGCCGATCCTCCCACGCCGACCACGACTTCACGGATGCCGGGGTCAAGCAGAGCAGTCCGGAGCACCTCACCCAAACCCGTCGACGATGATTTGCGTGGTTCGAGAACCCCACCGGGCAGGCGTAATATGCCGCACGAATCCGCCAACTCAACCGCCGCAATGCCGTCTTTGACTACATAACGAGTGCTGACCCTTTCGCCAGTGGGGCCGCTGACCTGAACCGATACCGGCTCAAAACCCAGAGCCTCAAGCGCGTCCAAGGTGCCATCTCCGCCATCGGCCAACGGGAAAATCTGGGAGTTCAGACCAAGCGCGGCAGCACATTCAGCCACTGCTTGATTTACTTGCCGTCCGGTGAGTGACCCTTTGAACTTGTCGCAGGCGATGAGGATAGTTCTAGTTCCGTCCATGCCGGTTATCTATTCCAGGGTTAGCAGATTTTTCGCAGGGCGTCTTATTCGGTGCGGCCTGAAAGCCGTTCCACCCCGCGTAACAGGGCGGAATGATCGAGGCTGCCGTCGCCTTGAGCACGTAGCGCTGCAATCAGTTGAGCTACGAGAGCGCCGACCGGAATCACTACGCCAGCTTCACGGGCAGCGGCAGTAACGATTCCCATGTCCTTGTGGTGGAGGTCGATTCTGAATCCAGGCGCGAACTCGCGTCGCAGCATCGATTCGCCTTTTATCTCAAGGATGCGGCTGCCAGCCAGACCGCCGCTCAAGACTTTAAGAGCAGCTGCGGTGTCAACGCCATAGGCTTCAAGGAAGACGATGGCCTCAGCCACCAACTGGTAGGTGCCGCCCACGATCAACTGGTTGGCGGCTTTTACGGTTTGACCCGAGCCGGAGGACCCGAGATAGACGACAGTCTTGCCCATTGCCGAAAGTATTGGTAACGCTGCATCGAAATCGGACTGGTCGCCTCCCACCATGATTGAAAGTGTCGCCTCGATAGCGCCCTTCTCCCCTCCGGAAACTGGCGCGTCTAGCGGACGTATGCCTTTCGCGCGGCAACTGGCAGCCACTTCGGCCGCGACATCAGGGCGGATTGAACTCATATCTATGTAGAGCAGCCCTGGTGATGCGCATTCGAGTAGGCCACCTGTCGAGTACACAACTTCCTTTACCTGCGGGGAATCGGGCACCATGGTGATAACCACGTCCGCACCGGCAACCGCATCGGCAATTGAGGTGGCAGCTACGCCACCTTTTTCTGCCAATTTGGAAACAGACTCAGCTTTCATGTCGTATCCGGTTACGCTGTGGCCGGCTGTTATAAGGTTCGCTGCCATTGGCAGACCCATGATTCCAAGGCCGATTATTCCGATGTTTGCCATGCCCAAAATATACAACCTCGTCTTGAGATGCGTCCACGGGTCTCTTGTCGTTTACGTTTCCTTTTACAGTTATATCCTGAACCTGTCGATAGGGCGCAGAAACCAGCGGCGATACCAGCGGGTATTACACGTAATCCTTGCTTTATTTCGGCAGTCCAAATCAGCGTAAGAGTCGCGTCAGGGGGCGAAAACTAAACCTACGAAAATACCCGAGGCGCATACGAATTCAGCAAGCCCCGTTTGGCGCAGAACTGGAATCAATGCTCTGCCGGTCACACCTTTGGCAACCTCATAGACCGGGCCAGCCAAAGAAATCATCATTAGCAATCCCAGCAGCGCCCACCAGGAGCTCGTCCACGCCACCGCTACTACCCCCGCAGCGGCAATCAACACCAGTAACCCAAAGAAATAGCGCGTTTTTTTGTCGCCCAACCGCGTAGCCAGCGTCAGCTTCCCAGCTGCTAAATCACCTTCAAGATCACGTAGATTATTGGCCACCAAAATTGCACACGCCAAGGCCCCAATTGCGACAGCGCTGAACCAGGCTGGCAGACTAACCAGTCGGACTTGAATGTAAACTGTGCCGCTCACTGCCACTAGGCCGTAAAAGATAAAGACGAATAGCTCACCCAGTCCCAAATAGCCGTAAGGTTTTTTTCCGCCGGTATAGAACCAAGCGGCGGCGATACAGGCAGCCCCAACCAGCAGTAACCACCAAATGCCAGTAATCGCCACGACTGCTATCCCCCCAGCGCAGGCGACAGTCCAGCACCCGAACGCAGCTAGCAAAACCCGGCGCGGTGTTGCAACGCCAGAACCCACAAGCCGCAGCGGGCCAACCCGTGCAGCGTCAACCCCACGGATACCATCGGAATAGTCGTTCGCCAGGTTCGACCCGATCTGAATCGCCAAACTCACCAAGAGCGCCAAGGCGACCAGAAGCGGTTCAAAGCCATGTTCATACCAGGCGATGCCAGCCGCCGCGACGATAGGAGAGATAGCAGCCGGTAGGGTACGCAGGCGTATGCCTTCAATCCATTGGGTTGGAGTCGCCATTGTGACCTTTCATCCAGGCTTTCCGTAACGCTGCTTTGTCAATCTTGCCAGCAAGTCCGGTGTTTTTGGCTACGAAACGTATTAATTCTTTAGGAATTGCCGCTATTTGCAAATTTGGTTCTAAAAGTTTACGCATTTGCGCGTAATCTAGTTCGCTCCCAGTCGCAGCTATTATCTTGCGCCCCCAATACAGGTCTGCAACATCGAAAACCACCACACGTTCAGGTTCAGCAATCCCCCAAATTTCATCGCAAAACCGCTGCACTTCAGCAAGATCGACGTTGACTCCGCCGGTGATTATTACATCATCGAAGCGGCCTACTACCTGCAACTTTCCATCAACCCACATTCCACGATCTTGGGTGCGAAATTGTTTACCGTTCAATACGGCTGACGTTAACTCAGGTTCGAGCCGGTAGCCCGAGAACACCATTTCACCACTTAGTAGAATCCGATCACTGTCTGATTCAAGTTGGACATCGACTCCAGCTAACGGGAGACCGTCGTAGACACAGCCGCCGCAGGTTTCGCTCATTCCATAGGTGGTAACGGCATTAATTCCAAGATAGGTAGCTTTGGCGATCAGTTCCGCTGGGATAGCACTGCCACCGACTAGCACCGCCGCAAAACTGGTCAATCGTTCCGCGATGACAGGATTGTCCAGCGCCCGTTCCAGTTGCGTCGCTACCAACGACAGGTAGCTAGGGGTTTGCTTTGCTGGAAAAAGATCATTTAGATCAGGACGGCAATAACTGGTGCCGCAGCCGCTGGCTATGCCGCGTACCAGGGTCATTAGCCCCGCAATATGATGTATCGGCAGGGCACACACCCAATGCCCGGAGCCTCCCAGTCTGGCGTGGGTGGCATGTGCCGAAGCCAGCAGCGCAGTAGCGGAAAGCACAACTCCTTTCGGGCTGCCCGTGGAGCCAGAAGTTGGAACGATCACCGCCGCATCCTCATATTCAACCGACAGCGACGGCCGCAGCATCTCCAGGTAGCGTTGCGGAGCCTCTTCAGGAACGACACCTATCACCGTCTCGCCAGCTAATGCTTGCTCCAGCTTTTGAAGTATCGTTTCCCCAGCGACCGTCTCAATCAACATGACCTCAACGTTAGCCGTTTTTAACTTAAACTCGTCAGTAGCCTCATTGTGGCACTGGCGGTCCATTGGGCTCTCGAAGACCTCAACGGCTAAACGGGAGGTAACTGGCTCAGCGCCTGTAGCGTTTTGCGCAATTACGAGTCGCTCCCGCCGTGGTTTCGGGACTGCACTCAGTAATTTACAAGGTACAATAAGAGACATGCCAAGGTTCCTTCCGCTCATCGTCATCGGTTTCCTGATGATCTTCTGCATCGTGGATTTGGCTCAGGCAGATTCCGCACGCATTCGGAGAGCCCCAAAGTGGCTTTGGGCGGTCGCCATCGTGCTCCTACCAGGTATCGGTTCACTCGCATGGTTGTTCTTGGGACGTCCTTTGTCGCAAAAAGCATCCAAACCCAAGTCCGGACCGATCGCACCCGATGACGATCCCGATTTTTTACGCGGACTTCGCTAACAGCTAACGTCGGAAATCCAGCACTTCTTAGTGAACGACCATCGCGTTCCAGCAAAGGTAGTAGCGTGCAGCTACTCCCAGTTGACCAACTCGCCTGAGTCGTATTCACCGGCAGGCCATACCGCACGCACTACTCCAGCGGCCGCTAATGCTTTGCGACACCCGGGGCAGGGCGGGTCAGTTATGTAAGCGATAGCTCCTTTGGTGTCGCGGGTGGCAAATAGCAGCGCGTTCACTTCAGCATGAATTGCGATACAGAAACCAGGAGTTCCAGGACGGTCATAATCGCCCAACTCCGGTACTTCATCATAGGAGAGCCGGCCTCTGGGGCAGGCACCTTCCAGGCAGTCCGGCTTTCCAGGAGGCGCACCGTTATATCCGGTGGCGATGATTCGCTTTTCCAGCACAAGCACAACGCCAACCTTGCGCCGCAGGCACTTTGCCCGAGCTGCTACAGCAGTAGCTATACCCAGAAAGTACTCATCCCAACCGGGAGCTTTTGCCACTTCGGTCATCGTTTCTCCTTTTTGCAGTTAAGTACTGCTGCGAGTTCAGTTTAATAGAAACTCAACCAAGTACATTCGTCATAGCTTTGTTCACATCAACTTCTTGGGTCAAAACTTTGACACTGAGCAGGAAGCTGGCCATTTCTCTCCACTCCGCAATATCCAACATTCCAAACATTCGTACGATGCTGGTGCAGACGCTAGTGCACTCGTCATCAACCGGGCAGGGATCTGGCGTCATTTCGCAACTTCCCGACCTTGCCATGATCTCCAACGTTGCAGCTAGCGTGGCTTTGGCAGCTCTAGCAGCTTCTGGGGCAGACAAGGTTGGAACAAACGCAGCAGAGATTTCTACAGCAGCATTCGGATTGGTAAAGGCATCTTCTATTCCGTCCACGATAGCTGTGACCACTTTTCTAGTAAGTTCTGGGTTTTCAGCCAAGAATTCCTCAGTAGTGAGAATCGAAGCCCCCACCAACGGCGGATTCCCCTCACGGGTCAACGGCAGTGCTACTACATCCATCCCTGCAAGCTGGAACTGCACAAAGTCGTTGTTCACAAAACCCACAACTGCATCTACCTTGTCGGTGGATAGAGCAGCCGCATAGGTGTAACCGATCTCCATGATGTCTACATCTGTTTCTTGGAGTCCTGCGGCGTTAAGTGCCACCAAGAGGCTGAACCAGTTTTCTCCGTACCGGCCGGGAATTCCGATCCGCTTTCCGCGCAGATCGTCAAGGGTATTTATCCCATTGGCAGTCGGGGCGATTATCCGCACTGGATACTGCTGGTAATAACCGCCTACTGCCACCAGATTTACGCCCTGCTCTCTGGCCAGCAGCGCCTCGTCCCCGCCAGCAATCACGAATTGTTCCTGCCCAGTTCCAATTGCGGTAAACAACCCCTCTTGAGCACCGTGATGCCGCAACTCCACCGGAACGCCAACCGAATCGAAATAACCCTTTGTTTGTGCCACGTAGAAAGGCGCAAACTGGATGTTTGGAATGTAGCTCATTCCTATCGTTACCGATGTCGCTGGTTCAGTTGGCACAGACGTTTGCGACGGGGCGGACGGCATACCTGGGGTTTCCCCGGGAGTAGCAGCACAGCCGACTATTAAGAGTGGCACGATAAGGACAGCTAATAGTTTTCGCATGAATTTTCCTCACAGTGATTTAATGATTCGGGAACGGCGCTCCCATAGGTGGATAAGTGAATATAAAGTGGCGGCAACCAAACACAACACGGCGATGGTTGCGAACATTCCGACGATGTCAACGTTGTTGCGTTGGACTGTGAGCAAGGTGCCCAGGCCGAGATACTTGCCCCCGCCAATCACCATCTCACCAACTACCGCGCCGGTTATGGAGAGCGTGAAACCATTTCGCAGCCCACCTAATACCGACGGCATCGCCATTGGGGCTTCAACATGAAGCAGCAGTCCCAGCGAGCTGGCACCGTCCAGTCTGGCAGCCTCAACAACTGAGGCTGATACATGCCGCAGCCCCACGACCGTTGAGATCAATATTGGAAAGAAAACCATTGCTGCACAAAGCAGAATGATTGGAGGAATCCCGTACCCAGCCCACATCGCCAGCAGCGGCGCCAGCGCTACTGCCGGTATTGCTTGGGTAGCGCCTAGGAAAGGGTTAACAGCGCTCGAAATCCAGGGCGAACGATGAACTAGAGCTGCCAGTGGAAGCGCTACTGCTGCACCAACTATGCATCCGCCAACTGCCTCGAACATCGTTACGCCCAGAAAAGGAAAGATCAATCCCGTGGCGATGATGTTCCAAAAACCAGAAAGCACCGCATCCGGAGGCGGAAGCAAGATCGCTGGCACAGCCTGACCCCAGGTGAACGCCCCCCAGATCAGAACTATGAGGCACACCAGAATCACTGGTGCACTCCAGGTTCTATTCATCTCAACCTCCGGTTCTGCGTTGAACCGGGGTGCGGCAAGAGCCGAAGGTAATAGCACCGACACAAATTGCGGCGGCGATTACTGCCGTGCGCCTCCCATCCGGACTTTAACCGTCGGTCTTGGACTTCCACCAAGTCAACCAGCAGTTGCTGGCTCGCGGACTATCACCGCCGGTTCGGAGTTTCACCGACCCCGGAACACGTTAGGAATAGTTTACGCGCCTTTGAGCAAAAGTCTTAACCGACGCCAATGCTCCAAAAAGAAATTGTTTCTTGGTATAGTATTGGTATAGATATAGGAGAGTTAGGTGTTCGAATTCGATGAGACAAAGAGCCAATCAAACCTCGCCAAGCATGGGATTGATTTTGTTGTAGCTCAATCGCTTTGAATGGACGAGCGAAGGCTCCTGATCGATTCGGTGCATGTAGCTGAGCCACGCCAGCTTGTCATTGGGAAGATCGGTGATCGTCATTTCACGGCGATCGTAACAAAGCGACTGGGCGCGATTCGGATTATTTCTGTTCGCCGCTCTCGCGTTAAGGAGGTAGAAGCATATGAAGCAGATTAAGGCTGCGGACTTCGATCGCGTCTTTGATGAAGGCGAAGTAGATGTGCTTGAGTATTTTGATTTGACCACGGCCTCCCGACCTGGACTTGAGATTAAGCGTGTAAACGTAGACTTGCCCAAGTGGATGGTCGATTCACTAGACCGTGAGGCTGCACGAATTGGCGTTGCCAGACAGGCCATTATCAAAGTTTGGCTCGACGAAAGACTTGCACGCCAGAGCGGAAAATCAGCGGTAGCTCAGGTGGCTAAACTCTCCTAAGAAGGGAGCTTGCCACGTCGTCTTAGGTGAGTTAAGGAGACGATTGCGCGAGGGTGCCTTTATCTGGCAAAACTACCTGCAAAGAACTACCGCCGAGAAATGGCATTTTCTCGTGCTAGGCTGTGGTCACAATTGAATCCCGGCTCGAACGGGGGAAGTCGGTCAAAACCCGACACTGACCCGCAATGGTGGATTGATGCCTATCGCGTCAATGAGTCCAGATGCCTGTTTGAACCACAGCGAACCATCCGTCGAGGTCTGCGGAGGGGCAAGCAAGCGAATAAAAACGTGAGTTCGTCCTTTTTCGGATCGCTCCCAAGAAAGGACGCTCTCGTGCGTCGCAAGTCTATTTCGACAGTCCGATTTTTGATTGCCATATCTTTTTTTCTAACTTCTCTCACTGCTGTGCAAATGTCATGGGCGGCAGAGCCTTCGATCACAGGTGAAGGTTGTAGCCACGGTGTTGGAGTCACCGTAGCTGTCGATTATTCGCTCAATGGCACCAACGTTGACATTCGATGCGCAATCGGTGCCCCAGGAACCATCATTGACGCGTTCAAAGCTGCCGGATTTGAGGTTCATGACAGTAGTGGCTGGATACTGGACATTGATGGCCTTGACCCAACAGCCGAATACGGTTGGGAAGGTTTCTGGGGTCTTTACACCTCAACCGTTTCTGGTTCAAACGTGGGTAATCCCTCCGACGTGTGGACTTTCGCGCAGGTGGGCGCTGGTTCTGGCCCCGTGTCAACCGACCAGGCGTATATGTTCAGAGTCTTTGAAACTTGGGATTGCATGCTTGCTGACTATGATCCGCAATGGCTCTATGAGATGGATGATCCCTCCATCTGCACAACCACCCCAACTCTGCAAGAGGTACTCCCATGGCTGGGCAACATAACGTTGCCGCCCAGCCCGACCCAGGTGCTGGCTGACCCGGATGCGCAAGCTGCCGCAGCTTGGCTAGCTGCACAGTTGGCAGCCCAAGACGATGTAGCACTCACCAACGGCGCAACAGACTGGGGCTTAACTATTGACGCGCTGCTAGGTCTGATTTCGGTCAAAGTAGCTGGCGATCAGATTAACGCTACTGCTGAAAAACTCTATGCATCGGGCACGGCCTATATCGGCACTCAGGCCGAAAGCCCCATGAAATGGCCAGCAATCGCAAAGATGACTCTCGCACTTCAAGCAGCGGGATTAGATCCGATGGCCTTCCCCACCAGCAGCGGTACCCGAAATCTGCTATTTGATCTTAGGTCAGTTCTCAACGCGGATGGCTCCTTCGGTGATCCGGCAACCAGTAGTGCTTTCAGTCATGCGCTTGCCATGATCGTGTTAGCACGTACTGACGGTGGCGTGCCAGCTTCGGCACTTGCCTGGCTGACCCAGCAGCAGTGCACCACCGCTGCCGCAGCAGATTATGGTTCTTTTGGATGGGTAGGCGGCTGTGGAGGAGCCGACACTGACGTCACCTCACTTGCGGCACAAGCTCTGGCAGCTACCGGAGTTACTGGCACTGATTCTCCCCTGGCGTGGGCGCAGGAGTGGCTGTTAACCCAGCAAGACGATTCCGGAGGTTTCCTCAGTTGGGGTACCCCGAATGCAAATGCGACTGGTTTGGCTGTACTGGCTCTGCAAGATACTAGCCCTGCGGCCAGTACACTCGCAGCACAGTACATTGGCGGACTACAGATCACCTGCGAACGAGTGAAGGACAGTACTGACACGCTGGAAGTGGTAGACATCGGAGCGATAGCCTACGACCAGGTTGGCTTTGAAGGTGCCGTTGAACTCGGACTAGGCTCAGGCTTAGGTGAACAGTTTTTTAGAGCGACGTCACAGGCAATCTTGGGATTCGGTGGTGCCAACTTTGTTTATATGAGCTCCGAAGGCGCTACAGCCGATGTGCCAGCTAGAGTATGTGAACTTCCCGAAGCACCCATGCCGACACCTGAACCAACTACCCCAGAACCAACCACTCCGGTGCAAACACCCGCGCCTACTGTGGAACCAACAACACCAGCACCAACACCCGGGCCAGTCGTGGACACCGGTGGCACTACGCTCTCAAATCCAGCGCAAACCCCTGCCGCATTGATCTGCATCGGATTTTTGCTCCTGATCGTGGTAGCTGGGTTGCAGCGAAAAGCAGGGAAGGTTAAGTGAAACGATACCTATTAGCACTAGCGGCGAGCATTATTTACGTCGCCGCCTGTGCTGCCCTGTGGGGCATACCATTGGTTCACGCAGCCGGGGGTACGGGACGCTCAGGAAGTTGCAATTCTGCCGATGTCAACGCCGTAACTGTGGTGATTGACTATCAGAATCTCGGCGGCGGCACCAAGGTGTACTGCGCGAGCAATCTCCCCAATGGAGCCACCGGAGTAGCTGCGCTGGCAGCCGTGAACGTGTCATATCAAGGCACCTCAAACGACGGAGCTAGTTTCGTCTGTCGCGTAGGCGGACGCCCCGCAGCCACTCAAACTCTGACTCTCCCCAATGGCGAAAAATACCAAGAAAAGTGTGTCTCAACTCCTCCGATGAGCGCCTATTGGTCATATTGGTCGGCAAAGCAGGGCGGAGCTTGGACTTATAACTCGCAAGGAGCCATATCGCGGAAGGTGACATTTGGGTCGTACGAAGGATGGTCATTCTCACTTGGAGGCGGCGTAGGCAGTGCACCGAAACCTCGGGTAGCTCCGGCTGCTTGGCCGACACCCGCTCCGCCGACTACCAAACCTCCGACAACCAAACCTGAGACCACCACACCAATCAAAACCAGCTCAACTGAGTCAACCACGAAACCACCGACCACACCGGTAAAACCCAGCACCACTCCACCAGCGATCACCAAACCACCAACGAAGAAACCGACTACCGCACCAGCTAAACCCAGTTCGGCTCCACCAACCAGTAGGCCACCGTCCGCCACACCTACCGTTTCAACTCCGGTGCCAACCTCTGCGGCACCAAGTTCCGCTACTGCGATACCGCCTGTTGCAGCTGTGGAAGCGACGCCGCCAACTCCAACACAAGCACAAACTCCTGCAACGCCACCATCACCTGCAACCCCACCATCACAAATAAATGAAGCCGCATCACCTGCGCCCCAGCCCGACCCTGTTCCCCGACAAGAGCCGACTTGGCCGTTGCTGGCAGGAGTGGGCATTCTGGTGGGTGTGGCTGCTACAGCTTCGGTACTGGTATGGCGACGGAGGCAGTAACATCGACATGGAAATGAACAAGGCGCGCGGAGTTTTCTTCCTGCCCCGAAATCTCCACCCGGGTGCCTGGTGGGGTTGGGCAATCGGGTGCGCTGTGGTCGCTTCACATACCACCAACCCGGTGCTGCTCGCTCTCGTAATCGCCATTGCCGCCCTGACGGTGGTGGCACGACGCAGCAATGCGCCGTGGGCACTGGCCTTTCACCTGTACGTGTACTTGGCTGTCTTCATCGTGGCACTGCGAATAGTGTTCCGCATTGTGTTTTCGGCTGATGGCCCAACGATATTGTTTAACCTGCCAACCCTGAACCTGCCTGGAATTTTTTCATCGGTCAGTTTATTTGGTGCTGTTTCGGCGGAAGCGCTGTTAAGCGCTGCGGTGTCGGGAATGCAACTGGCCACAATGGTGATCGCAGTGGGAGCCGCCAATGCGCTGGCAAATCCGAAACGGCTGCTTGCCGCTGTCCCGGGGGCACTGTACGAGTGGGGAACGGTAGTCGTCATCGCGCTATCGGTTTTCCCCCAGTTGGCCGAATCCTTGGTAAGGGTAAGGCGAGCGCGGCAGCTACGAGCGGACACTGGAAAGGGAGCACATCTCATCCGTCACATTGCGATGCCGGTGCTCGCCGACGGGTTGGAGCGCTCTCTCATCTTGGCTGGTACGATGGATTCGCGCGGGTATGGCCGTTCGCAGCAGGTTACACCGGCAGCCCGACAGACGACATCGGCCTTGCTCATAGCCTCATCTTTTGCGCTGTGCGTTGGGGTTTACGGACTCCTAGACACTGGGACTACGCCGCCTTGGATGGGAGTCCCGATGATAGTTGCTGGAGGGCTGGCCGGATTTATCGGCTTGCGGTTATCGGGCAGACGAGTGCAGCGCACTAGGTACCGTCCTGATCCAATGGCGGCACCGGAATGGTTGGTTTTAGGCTCGGGAATCGCGGCCTGTATCGGCGTTTTCGCGGTGGGAGCTACGCAAATCCAAGTGCTTCATCCCGCAGTGCAGCCT
>Ga0082212_10009017_pt1 | contig 12910 bp, 14 predicted proteins | sample TergutNt197P3_FD_71548 | JGI IMG/M metagenome (GOLD analysis project Ga0082212, IMG submission 71548) | Neocapritermes taracua P3 segment gut microbial communities from Petit-Saut dam, French Guiana - Nt197 P3 | ecosystem: Host-associated > Arthropoda: Insects > Digestive system > Gut ... | reverse complement strand
CCCACTTTCACAAAGATATCGAGCACTACGCCCGGCAGCGGCGATTTAATCACACTTCCACCGGAAGGCGCAGCAGCGGCAGTAGGCACGCTGGCAATCTTGGGTGCGGCTTGCGGCGCGGGAGATGATGAAGCGCCTCCCACTTTTACAACCGTTTTCGGCGCAGAAACAGGCTTTCTAATCTCTGTTTCCAATTCTACTTGATAGGGGCTTCCGTTCACTTCCACCGTTGCTATTTGATCTTCAATATCAACAATATCAACGGAATACTTATTACCGTTGATGGTAAATTTATAGTTTTTCATTCGGGTATTTATTATTACTTATTATACGTATTAAATTGAGAGTGCAAATAAACACGTTTTTTTATGATTTTGTTATGCGAAAAAATTTATTTTCGCGTCGCAAAATTGTAACATTATCAAAAAGTAATTAATATGGCTACTACCGCTGATTTTAGAAACGGTCTCTGCATTGAATTTAACGGAGAATTGTATGTAATTGTTGAATTTCAACACGTAAAACCCGGCAAAGGTCCTGCCTTTGTTAGAACCAAAATAAAAAACTTAAAAACAGGAAGAACGTTGGAAAATACGTTCACTGCCGGCGTAAAAATTGACATCGCCCGCGTGGAACGCCGCCCCTACCAATTTCTCTATAAAGAAGGCGACGATACCTACAACTTTATGCACACCGATACTTTTGAACAGTTGGCAATTCAAGAGTCTTTGATTTCTAATGCCGGATTGCTAAAAGAGGGACAAAGTGTTGAGGTTATGTATCACGCAGATACGGATACGCCACTGACCTGCGAATTGCCTCCTTTTGTGGATATGGAAGTTACTTACACCGAACCCGGTGTGAAAGGCGATACCGCCACAAACGCTGCTAAAAGAGCCATTGTGGAAACCGGCGCCGAAGTATTTGTGCCGCTGTTTATTGAAACCGGCGAAAAAATTCGGGTGGACACACGCACGAACAAATATGCCGAAAGAGTGAAATAACACATTATAGCCACTTTGTGAGTGGCTTTTTTTATAATCTTTTATGTTATGAAATTTCAAAATAAACTAACTGTAAATCAAATTGTTGAAATTATTAACGCAGAGGTTGTCATTAAAGGCAATCCCAATAATTTGATTTCAGGAATTAATGAAATCCACGCTATTGAAACCGGCGATATTTCGTTTGTTGACCATCCAAAATATTACGACAAAGCATTGAACAGTAATGCAGTAGCTATTATTATCAATAAAGAAGTTGAAGCACCCGAAGGCAAAACATTGATAATAGCAAACGATCCGCTGCAATGTTTTCTGAATATTGTGCATCATTTTGTAACATTTACGCCGCAAAACACCGCCATTCATCCCGATGCAAAAATTGGAGAAGGCACTGTTATTCAACCGAATGTATTTATTGGTGAAAAAGTGAGTATTGGCAAAAACTGTATCATTCATTCCAATGTTAGCATTTATGGAAATACGGAAATTGGTGATAATGTGGTTATTCATTCCAATACCACCATTGGTGGTGATGCCTGTTATTTTCAAAAACGCGAAACCGGTTGGGTAAAACTTTCTTCCTGCGGCGCCGTGAAGATTGAAGATGATGTGGAAATTGGCTGCAACTGCTGCATTGACAGAGGCGTTTCCGGCATAACATTCATAGGTAAAGGCACAAAATTTGACAATCAAATACAAATTGGGCACGACGCCCATATTGGTGCGCACTGTTTCTTGGGTGCACAAAGCGGCGTGTCGGGCTGCACTTTTGTTGATGATTTTTGCACCATCTGGGCTAAATCAGGAGTTAACAAAGGACTTTACGTAGCTAAAAACACCACGCTAATGGCTGTTTCTGCGTTAGACAAATCTATTTATGAAGAGGGCGCTGTGTTATTTGGCATGCCGGCAGAAGATGCTCGCAAGAAATGGAAAGAGATGACCTATATTAGGAATTTGCCGGAATTATTTAATGAAATTGAAAAAATAAAAAATAATAATGACAACTCAAATTAAAGGAACCATTTCTCAAATTATCGGTGCCGTTGTAGATGTTCAATTTCCGGATAATTGCAAACTACCCAATATTTACGACGCTTTGGAAATTACCAAAGATACCGGTGAAAAAATTATTTTAGAATGTGAGCAGGATATTGGCGAAAACACGATGCGTTGCATTGCTATGGAGTCAACCGATGGCTTGCGACGCGGAATGGATGTAATTGCCTTAGGACGTATGATTTCTATGCCCACCGGAAACATCAACGGGCGTTTGCTCAATGTGATTGGCGATGCTATTGACGGTATCGGGAAAATTGAATGTGCAGAGCGGAAAGAGATTCACCACGCCCCACCCACTTTTGAAAACCTTTCCACCTCGAAAGAAGTGCTGTTTACCGGCATTAAAGTAATTGACCTGATTGAACCATATTCCAAAGGTGGAAAAATTGGCTTGTTTGGCGGTGCCGGTGTGGGTAAAACAGTGTTGATTATGGAGATGATTAACAACATTGCAAAGAAATATTCGGGTATGTCGGTGTTTGCCGGCGTGGGCGAGCGTACTCGCGAAGGCAACGATTTATTAAGAGAAATGATAGAATCGGGTGTTATTCGTTACGGAGAAAAATTTGAAGAGAGTATGAATAACGGCGGTTGGGATTTGGCAACTGTGGACAGGGAAGAGTTGGCAAAATCGCAATGTACGATGGTTTTCGGGCAGATGAACGAACCGCCGGGCGCCCGGGCACGTGTTGCCCTCTCGGGCTTAACCGTTGCCGAATATTACCGCGATGGCGACGAAACTTCCGGCGGCAGAGATATTTTGTTTTTTGTGGACAATATTTTTCGCTTTACTCAAGCCGGTTCAGAAGTTTCCGCATTGCTGGGACGTATGCCCTCAGCAGTGGGATACCAGCCCACGTTAGCCACCGAAATGGGAATGTTGCAAGAACGTATCACTTCTACCAAAAGAGGCTCTATTACTTCAGTACAGGCAATTTATGTTCCTGCAGACGACTTGACCGACCCCGCGCCCGCCACCACGTTCTCGCACTTGGATGCTACCACGGTGTTGAGCCGTAAAATTTCAGAATTAGGAATTTATCCGGCAGTAGATCCCTTGGATTCTACTTCCAGAATTTTAACACCCGATGTGGTGGGTGAACTGCATTATAATACTGCACAGCGAGTGAAAGAAACATTGCAGCGCTACAAGGAATTGCAAGATATCATCGCCATTTTGGGGATGGAGGAACTTTCGGAAGAAGACAAGAAAGTGGTGCACCGCGCACGCCGCGTACAGCGGTTCTTGTCGCAACCATTTCACGTGGCTGAGCAGTTTACCGGAATGAAGGGCGTGTTTGTGCCCATTGAAGATACTATCAAGGGTTTTAATATGATTATGGATGGCGAATTAGACCACCTGCCCGAATCGGCGTTCAGTTTTGTGGGCGCCATTGAAGAAGCCATTGAAAAAGGCAAAAAAGAGATGGAAGCTGCAAACGTATAAGTTATGACTATAGAAATAATTACACCCGACAAAGAGATTTTTTCCGGAAAAGCCTCATTGATACAACTTCCGGGCTTGGACGGTTTGTTTGAAATTTTGGATAACCACGCCCCAATGGTTGCCGCATTAAAAAAAGGAAAAGTAAAATTGGTTTCGGAAGGGGAAACGCTTCATTTTGATATTAATGGAGGAGTGCTTGAGGTTTTGAAAAATAAGGTGCAGGTGTTGGCGGAATAATTTATGATTTTTTTTTGCTATCTTGAAAGATTGGAAATTATAAAAAATATGTTTAATATATTCAAATTAAATCCAAATTATTCAAAACGCGTATTTGGAATTGATTTATTAAAAGCAATAGCTATTATTCATGTTCTTATTGGACACGGTGGATTTTTGCTGGAAAAAACAAATACCGATTTCCCATGGATCAAACTTATATCCGGAGTAAATTTGTTTTATGTTCTAAGTGGCTTTTTAATTGGTAAAATAATTATTAAAAATTTTATTATTAAGTCGGAATTTGGAATTAAAGATGTTTTTGATTTTTGGACACGACGTTGGCTGCGAACATTACCCAATTATTACTTGATTTTGGTTATCAATATCATTGTAGTCTATTTCGGAATTATTAACGAAGATTTTTCTCAATTTAATTGGAAATTTTTCTTTTTCGTGCAAAATTTTACACAACCATTTTATGGTTTCTTTTGGGAATCATGGAGTTTAAGTATTCAAGAGTGGTTTTATTTCTTATTTCCTCTCATTTTAATAATACTGTATTTCATACTCAAAAAATTTAGAGTCAATAAAAAGAATATTTTTTTATTGACCTCATTTATTTTTATTTTAATTCCTTTTTTACTTCGTTTTTTCATAGCTTCAAAATTTGAGGTTGATCAATTTTGGCTTAATACTAAAATATATAAAATAGTTATTTATCGCATGGACGGTATAGCTCTTGGACTTTTGGGGGCATTTGCAAAACATTATTACCCGAAATTTTGGTTTAAAAGTAGGAATATCGCTTTTATAATAGGGATCGTTATTAGCTATATTGTTATGTATACTACGTGGTTACCAAATGATTTTTCCACCAAAGTTTACAAAATTTCTTTACTTGGATTAGGTTGCCTTTTACTATTGCCAAAATTTGACAGCATCAAAACCGCTCCTCATTTGCTAACTCGTGTTATTACCCATATAAGTTTAATTTCTTATTCAATGTACTTGATTAACTTAGCATTAGTAGCAGAAATAATACGAGATAATTTTCCACCTCATGGTCCAAAAACGGCTTGGTTTATGTATGGTATGTATTGGTTGGTAATAATTGTAGTATCTACGTTACTCTATAAATATTATGAAAAACCAATCATGGATTTAAGAGATAGGATAAAGCAAAGATAATTATTAGTTAAAATAAGTTTATTATAATAATTTTCTGTTTATTTGCAACATAAAAAAATAATAAAAAACAGGAGGTATATTTTGTTAAAAGGCAGACACTTAATTGATCCATCGGATTTCTCGCGCGAAGAGTTTCGCGAATTGTTCAACTTGGCGCATCAGGTTGTTGAAAATCCGGAAAAATTTAGTAAGAGTTGCGAAGGTAAGATTTTGGCAACTCTTTTTTATGAACCCAGCACGCGAACCCGCTTCAGTTTCGAGGCGGCGATGTTGCGCTTGGGCGGCTCTATCATCGGCTTTTCCGAGCCTAACTCAAGTTCGGTGGCAAAAGGCGAAAGTATTGCCGACACCATCCGCACTATTGAGTGCTATGCGGATATCGCCGTGATGCGTCATCCCAAAGAGGGTGCGCCCCGCGTGGCAACCCAGTGGCTTTCTTCTATGCCGCTCATCAACGCCGGAGACGGCGGGCACCAACACCCTACCCAAACCTTAACCGACATTCTTACGGTGGAACTGCTGAAAGGAAACGTGGAAAACAAAGTGTATGGTTTTTGCGGCGACCTGAAATTCGGGCGTACCGTGCATTCATTCATCAAGTTTTTAAGCAAATACGAAGGCGTTCGGCTCGTGCTCATTTCTCCGGAAGAACTGCGTGTGCCCGAATATATTCGCGAAGAGATTATCAAGAAAAACAACATCCCCTGTATTGAGGCGGATAAAATGGAGCCGTATATGAAGGATATGGATTTCTTGTATATGACACGTGTGCAACGCGAACGGTTTTTCAACGAAGAAGATTACATTAGGCTAAAAGACCGTTTTATTTTAGATGAAGAAAAGATGAAACACGCCGGACCCGAAACCTATATTCTGCACCCGCTGCCTCGCGTGAACGAAATTAGCATTGAGGTGGATAATGACCCGCGCGCCCAATATTTTCAACAGGCTAAAAACGGAATGTATGTGAGAATGGCATTAATATTAAAACTATTAGGAATTTATTAAAAAGAAAAATTATGCTACAAATTACCAGTATTGAAAAAGGAATTGTGATTGACCATATTCCCGCAGGCTTCGGAATGAAGTTGTTTCATTATTTGAAATTAGATAAAGCCGACTATACGGTGGCGCTCATCTTCAACGCTTACAGCGAAAAAATGGGCAGAAAAGATATCATTAAAATTAACAACGAAATTGATTTGGATGTTGATTTTTTGGGGTTAATAAATCCTAATATCACTATCAATGTGATTGAAAACGGAAAGATTGCCAAAAAGGTAAAACTAACGGTTCCCAAAAAAGTTATTAACGTAATACAATGTAAAAACCCGCGCTGCGTTACCTCTGTTGAAAATTACGCCGACCACGTTTTTCATTTGGTTGACTCCGAAAAACGCTCGTACCGATGCGAGTATTGCGATGATATTGTGGTGCCGTACAGTGTTTAATTTTCTACACTGCAAATCCTAAGTTTTTATACTCATCCACGATGTTTCTCACATCGTCGGAGGCGAGGCGGCCATAAACTTTTTCGCCCACAAGCACTACGGGGGCAAGTCCGCATGCACCCACACAACGAAGTGATGCCAGCGAGAACAATCCGTCGCTACCGGTTTCACCTACATTGAGTCCTAACAGATGCTTAAACTCATCGAGGATACGCTCTGCACCGCGCACGTAACAAGCTGTTCCCATACAAATAGAGATGGGGTATTTTCCTTTGGGAATCATGGTGAAGAAAGAGTAAAACGATACTACTCCATACACTTTGGCAGTAGGAATATGCAGCTCTTGCGCAATAACTTCCTGCGCTTCTGCCGGAAGATAGCCCAAATAATCTTGTGTTTTATGCAACACATTGATCAATTCCCCGGAATTATTATTGAACGACTTGCAAATCTCTTCGATTTTCGTTCTTGTTTTTTGACTAATTTGTATTTTAACGGACATAAAATAAGATTTAAGGATTTAAGATTTAAGGTTCAAAGTTTAAAGTATTGAGTTTAAAAATTCTATAACTGTGATGATGGATAACCTCGTATCCGCTGGGTTACGAAAACAGCGTGCAAAAATAAATTTTTTTTTCTACTACGATTACGGAAATTTTTATTAACTTTTTATAATAATTATCGTATCAGAAAAAGTAGTTTATTTGCACCGTAAATAAATATTTTGAAAACCTCTAATATCTTCTTGGTTTCCAAATCTCCAAGACGTAAACAACTTTTGGAAGAGATGGGCTTGTGTTTTAAAGTGTTGCATACAGATGTAGATGAAACATATCCTGATAATTTAACGCCGGTTCAAATTGCGGAATATTTGTCGCAATTAAAATTAACGCCGGTAAATTTTTCGGAATATACTGAAAACGACATCTTTATTTCTTGCGATACGATTGTGGTGTTGGATGATAAGATTTTAGGAAAACCGAAAAACGAAGATGAGGCGGCTGGTATGCTGCGCCAATTATCCGGAAAAACGCATCAGGTAATCAGTGGCTTAACAGTGGCTACTGCCGGAACTATGATGACGCGGCATAGCGTAACGGAGGTTTCATTTAAAAAAATAAAAGAAAAAGAAATAGAACATTACATTTTGAAATATCAACCATTTGATAAAGCCGGCGGATACGGCATTCAGGAGTGGATAGGGCTGATTGGAGCAACCGCCATCAACGGCTGCTTTTATAATGTAATGGGACTGCCCACAGCACTACTTTGGGAAATGCTGGATGATGAGATGATGAGATGATGAGATGATTTGAGGATATGGGATATCCCCCGCTGGCGGGGGACAAAGGGGGTGGTTAATGATTAGATGATTGTATCTTAAATTTTAAATCTTTAAATAATAAATATTATGAAAAACCTTATTCTCAAAACTTTGCAAACAGCCAAACCATTCCTGTTTTTACTCGCTTTTTTATTTGTGGGTTGTGAAGAACCCTTTTTATCTCAGGCAGAGATTGCCAAAGGGCTGAAATCGGCATTGGAGGTAGGTAGTGAGTTTGCACTGAAAACATTGGGTAAAGAGGATGGCTTTTTAATGGATCAGGCGGTGAAAATAGGATTACCCGCAGATGCCGCCAAATTTGTGAAAGACGTAGCCGGAATACCGTTTGTGGGCAATTTAGTGAAAGAGATTGAAAAAGAGTTTGTGTTAGCCATTAACCGCGCCGCCGAAGCCTCTATTAAAGAAGTGATTCCTATTGTGCTGGATGCCATTACCACGATGACGATTCAAGATGCCAACGCCATTCTGTTTTCAGAGAATAATTATGCGGCTACCGATTATCTGCATTTAAAAACTTACGACAGACTGAGCGATGCCTGCATTTCGGTAATAGAGGGAGTTTTAACCGAAAACCTTGTGGGCGATGCCTCCGCCCAAAGCATTTGGGAAAAATTGATAACACAATATAACAATGTGGTTAATAACCCATTAATAACTTTGCCAATTGATCCGATTGATCCCGATTTGTCGCGTTATACTACCCACAAAGCCTTAGACGGCGTATTTTTAAAAGTGGGTGACACGGAGCAAGATATAAGAACCAATGTGAATGCAAGAGTTAACGATATTTTGCGGAAGGTATTCGGGCAGTTGGATTAATAAAGCATTCCAAACAACCATAGTGGTATTTTATTTTTGTGACCGATTTCTATGTCGTCTGAAACGATAAAACTGTTCGGAATTTCTTTTATTTGGTTAAAAGCTTTTGTTTTACCTCCCACTTCCAAAGTATATTTATCTGCAACAAAATCGCCATGTTTTGCAAGATAAATATCGGTAATTGCAGATATTTGATTTACAAAAAATGTTTCTCTTACACTGCCGATATTCGCAGTGTCGCCAAATATATAAGCAAGATTGGTATTGTTCAATAATACTTTGTCGGGCTTCGTTAAATCGCCAATGGTTTTATCTTTGTGCGACGCCAAATTCAGCAACTTTGCATTTGCCAATAAGGACAAATATTTTACTGTATTGTTTCTGTTGGTGTCTATAACGTTGCTTAAATCAGTAATTTTAGGTGTGTATGGCACTAATTCCGACAACACCGCCAACAATCTTTTTATTTTATGCCGAGAAACAAATTCAATGTTTTCAATCGCAGGAATATCAACATCTATCACATTATTTATTGCTTCCTGTAATTTGTAATCGTATTTTTTTAGCCCTTGTTTGTAGAACAAATAATATCCTGTTTTGAGGTATTTCTTGAACAACGGCATTATTTTTATTTTTTCAGTAATGTTGAATGCTATATTTTGATGGTTTTCAACAATATCCTGTAGCGAATAAACAGGGAAATCGCCTATATTTTCAAATTTCAAAAATTCTCTAAACGACAATCCTTCCAATGTTTCATAAACAACTCTTCTTGAAAGGTCTGATGTAGATTTGTAAATTTGCAACAGTGAAGAACCTGTAAATACGATTTTTAATTTCGGAAAACTGTCGTAAATATTTTTAATTTCTGTTGTCCAATTTGGATAATGGTGAATTTCGTCTAAAAACAAATGCGTTCCGCCATTCATATAAAATTCGTCTGCCAATTCAAAAATGGTATGATTAGCTATCCATAATGATTACATTTTTTATGTTATTATTTTCGGCTGCAAAAATACAAAAATGTTTTTAATAAATAGCAAAATAATACAAAAAATGCTTTTTATAAATAGCAAAAATATGATAATCGAAAATCCGAATTTTTACCTTCCCCTGTTCTCTAAATATTCATAAATCAATTTCACAAACTCTGTGTTGGCGAAGTGACCGGGTTTGCGGGCAATAATTTCGCCCTTGATGGGTTTGCCGAGCAGATAGAGGTCGCCCAGCAAATCAAGCAGTTTGTGGCAAGCGGGCTCGTTGTAGCATTGCAACTGCACATTGTTTAACGTGCCGTTTTCATTAATTTGAATATCTTTTTTGTTGAAAAAAGCGCCAATCTCTTCCAAAATTTCAGGGCTTGGTTTTTTATCCACAAACACAATGGCATTATCCAATTCACCGCCTTTCACCAAGTCGTTTTTAATAAGATAATGTAATTCGTGCAAGAAAACGAACGTTCTGCATTGAGCAATTTTCTCCACAAACTCGTCCATTTTTTTAATGGAGGCGTACTGACTTGCCAAAATGGAGGTTCCGTAGTCCACCATAACATTCATCGAAAATTTTTCGGCGGGCACGAGCAGTAGTTCGATGCCTACGTCCGGTTTCTCAAATTTAACCACCTCATCCACAGAAATATATTCTCTGGGTTCGGGCAGTTCTTTAATACCGGCTTGCTGTATCAGTTTGATGAACGGGGCGGCGCTGCCATCGAGAATGGGCATCTCTTTGGCGTCAATGAGAATGTGCACGTTGTCAATAGATAAGCCTGCTAAAGCGGCTAACAGATGCTCTACAGTTTTCACCGAAACGCCATTTTCTTTAAGGTTGGTACTTCTTGAAGTATCGGCAAGGTTGAGGATATGCGCTTTCACAGTAGGGGTATCTAACAGATCTATTCTTTGAAAAACAACGCCGTAATTTGCCGACGCCGGCTGCAAAGTTATGGATACCGCACACCCTGTATGCAATCCTTTTCCGGAGATAGAAACCTCCGAAGCGATAGTAGTTTGATTTTTTTTCATAAAAACTTGTTATCTGAAAAAATCACTCTGATTTCTTCATCTGCTTTTCTAATTCATTAATTTGGTTAAACAATTCAGGTAATTTTTTTCTATATATAATAAGTTTTTTTTCTTCTAATGCGGAGATTGCGGGTGTTCCCAGCACAATTTTGTTATCGGGAACATTGTGGGTAACGCCAGATTGGGCGCCCATAATTACGTTATCTCCAATTTTCAAATGCCCGATGATACCCACCTGCCCTGCCACAATGGCTTTCTTTCCGATCTTTGTTGAACCGGAAACGCCTGATTGCGAGGCAAAAGCAGAGCCTTCTCCAATTTCGCAGTTGTGGGCAATTTGAATAAGGTTGTCTAATTTCACATAATCGTGAATTTTTGTGGAACCCAGCGTGGCTCTGTCAATGCAAGTATTGGCGCCAATTTCCACATTATTACCAATAATCACATTTCCCATTTGAGGCACTTTGAAATAATTGTCGTCTTGTTGCGCAAAACCAAAGCCATCTGCGCCGATTACTGCGCCGGCGTGAATAATGGTATCGTGCCCAATTTCGCAATCGGCATAAATTTTTACGCCTGAATAAAGAATGGTATTTTTCCCGATCTTCACATTATCGCCCACGCAAACGTGAGGAAACAATTGCACGTTTTCTTCAATTTTAGCATTTTCGCCAACACTCACAAACTCGCCGATATACACCTTTTCGCCCACAGTTGCCGTTTTTGCTACGCAAGCTTGTGGGGAAATGCCTGTTTTTTTAGGTTTTAAATTTTGATAAACCTCCAAAAGTTTTGCCAAAGCCAAATAGGGATTTTCCGTGCGAATGAGCGTGGTTTGAATAGGTTTTTCCGGAACAAAGTCATTACTTACAAGCACCGCTGAGGCTTTTGTTTCGTAAATATAATCGGTATATTTTAGATTCGCGAGAAAAGACAAACCGCCTTCAACGCCTTCTTCAATTTTACAAATAGAATGAATAGTGGTGTTTGGATTTCCTTCGATGGAAGCTGCTATTATTTCTGCAATTTGAGATACCGAAAACGTCATCAAAAATTTTTCGGCAAAAATAGAATGTTTTTTATATGTTAAAAAAAAATATTCGATTAAAAAAAATATATTTTTGCCGCCCCTTCAAATGCGGTGTGCGGTAAAAGGTTTGCGGTTTGAAGGTATTTTAGCCGAAGGAGAGATGGGTGAGTGGCTGAAACCAACAGTTTGCTAAACTGTCGTAGGGATAACCCTACCGGGGGTTCGAATCCCCCTCTCTCCGCAAAAACGAACTTGAATTTTTCATGTAAGATTTCATATATTTTTCCTCCAAGTTTTGCAAACATGAATAATATTATCCAACTACACGATAAACAGTTCATTAAATATATATCAGCGCAAGAAATAGAAGAGGCAATTACAATAATTGCTAATCAACTGAATAAAGATTATGCAATAGAGCAACCATTCATTTTGGTTACCTTAAACGGGGCTATTATTTTTGCCGCAGATTTGCTCAAACAACTTAAATTTTCCTCTGTTTTATCGTGTATTAAGATAAGTTCGTACCAAGGGACACAATCTACAGAAAACATAAAAACGTTGATTGGTCTGAATGAAGATGTAAAAGATAAGAGAGTTCTTATTATTGAAGATATTGTGGATACGGGTAATACCTATAAAGCGTTAGTGAATTTATTGAAAGAAAGAGGTGCCAAAGAAATACGAATTGCTACACTAACAATGAAACCTGAAGCCTATAAATTTGATTTGCCCGTGCATTATGTGGGCATTAATATTCCCAATAAATTTGTGGTGGGACGTGGGCTTGACTATGATGGCTTGGGAAGAAATCTTCAAGACATTTATCAACTTTATTCTTAATATAGAAATTGTGCCCCATTAGTTTTTCGGCGTTTTGAAAATCGTTTTTTGCTAAATATTTGCGAATAAGGGTGGAACGTACCTGAGTTTCGTTTACTTTATATTCTTGGGTGGTAATGATTTCTATTCCTTTTGTTGCGCAAAGTTGTGAAAGTGTGTCGGCATTGCCTTCCCGTTGTTTGCCAAAATGGTGGTTGGGTCCCATAAAAACGGTTTTCACATTAATTTTTGTTAAAATATACTCCTCAAAAAAAGCAACGGCAGATTTTTGTGACAATGTTTTTGAAAATGGAATGACCACCACTGTGTCTATGCCCAATTTTTCAAAAAGGGTTATTTTTTGTTCTAACGTGTTGATTAAGAAAAAGTCGGGTTGTGTTTGCAGGGCTTGTTGCGGGTGAGGGTCAAAGGTAATGAGCACACTTTGACAGTTGTTTTGCTTTGCATAAAACGTAACCTGTTGCAACAGTGCCTG
>Ga0082212_10009016_pt1 | contig 12911 bp, 10 predicted proteins | sample TergutNt197P3_FD_71548 | JGI IMG/M metagenome (GOLD analysis project Ga0082212, IMG submission 71548) | Neocapritermes taracua P3 segment gut microbial communities from Petit-Saut dam, French Guiana - Nt197 P3 | ecosystem: Host-associated > Arthropoda: Insects > Digestive system > Gut ... | reverse complement strand
AGCCAGGCGCAAGCACTTCGTATGTCCCCGTCAGGGTGGTTCAGTCAGCGGACTCGCAGGACTTGATGCTGATATACAACTATACCCCTGAGTTCCACGAGTTTATGCGCGACGGCCGCTCCGGGATGGATAACCTGATAATGGATTTTGCCGAGTTATATTTCTGGGACAGAGACTGGGATGTGTATGATCTGTACAATGTCAGTTTCGGGGAACCGTTTTTCAACGGGTACGGGAACGAGGTCATAGTCATGAACGCCGAAAACGATTACGCATACTTTGCTTTCGTAATTGTCAAGAAGTTCACGGATCCTCAGCAGCTTGTGGCAGTCGCCATTGAAACAAAGAGTATTGAAGCAATGGTCAACTTCATAGACGTCGCGGGTACTATGGACCTGTATGATTGATTGGAGGTTTCGCTTTGAGTTTATTGCTTACCACCGTTTTTGAAAACGGATTTCAGGAGATTTATCTGCCGTCTGTGAACAACAGGACGTACCCTATCGACATACAGCCGCATATCAGCGGGTGGCACGGCGACATAACGCTCCCGCTCGCGGTATGGGACAATGTGTGGAGCCTGAGCGGGGAAAACCGGTTCGTTATAACCGAGAATGAACGCCCGATGGAAACAGCGGCGCTCAGGCCGGGTCAGCTTCTCAACTGCCAGCTTCGCGGCAGCGAGACCGTATTCTCCATGACGGTCGACGAAGCGGACGAGGGGAACACGCATTTTAACAAGTTCCTTCTGAACTTTTCAATTTGCCCTTGGGTCAAAATCGGAAGCGGCGAGGGTAATGTGATCCGCTACGGCAACCAGTTCTGTTCCCCAAACCACGCTGAGATCATCAACGACAACGGCGCTGTGGTGGTGCGCGATCTTGGCAGCGTCAACGGCACTTTCGTGAACGGCCGCCTGCTTTCAGGCGACAGGAGACTCCGGTATGGCGACGTCGTATATATCATCGGGCTGAAGATCGTGTTCCTCGGTAATGTTCTCGCGATCAACGACCCAAAGGGCAGTTGCAAAGTCGACGACCTGAGGCTTAGGCCGATCCATATTGACAGCAACCCTATCGGAGACGACCAAAGTGATTTCAGCGCTGAGGAGACTTACTTCCTGCGTACTCCGCGCAACCTTGAGAAGCAGGACGACGAGACTTTCACCATCGAAAAAGCCCCGCAAAAGAATGAGCAGAAGCGCCAGCCGATACTGTTCACGATCGGGCCCGCGTTCACGATGATGATCCCGATGGTAGCCGGCGCAATGATGATGGGCGGCGAGGGGTCGATCGTCAGCGGTCTCATTATGTCGGTCGGCGCGGCTGTATTAGGCGGAATGTGGGCGCTTTTGAATATCCGTTATCAGAAAAAGGAAGAAACGGAGACGGAAACCACTCGTGTGACAACTTACACTACCTATATAGCAAAAATAGCGGAGCAAATCAGGCAGAGGATCGAATATAACCGCGGCGTTCTTGCCCGCATGCTCCCTTCTTCAGGCGAAGTCATTTCATTCGCGATGGACGGGCGGCCGCGCCTATGGGAGAAAAGCTCCGCGCATGACGATTTTCTGGGCGTCCGGTTCGGTACGGGAAATATTCCGTCCCCAAACAAGATCGTCGTCCCGAAAGAGCAGATCATGTCCGTCCACGACCCGCTCAACGACAAAGTGGACGAGATCAAGGCGACCATGTCAACGCTGATGAGCGTCCCGGTCGATCTTTCACTGTTTTCGAGCAACCTCGTCGGTCTCGTGAGCAGAAACAGAAACGCTGCGCTGAATCTGAGCAGATTGCTGACGGCGCAGATCGCGGGGCTGCATCCTTACACAGACGTGCGGCTGTGTTATGTTTATCCCATGCAGGAAGCCGACGAATGGGACTATGTCCGTTTCCTGCCCCACGTCTGGGCGCCCGACGGCAGTCTCCGCCTTATCGCAAACGACAAAAACACCGTGGGCGACGTTATGTATTTCCTGACCGGTGTCATCCGCGACCGGCTGGAGCGCGCCGCAAACCCGGACGAGGGTGTTAAACCTCTGCCCCACTATGTCATGATAGTTGCGGACTGGTCGCTGCTGGAGAGCGAGCCGATCGCGAAGTATCTGTTGAATCCCGCGCCGGAACTTGGGATAACAGTCGTGTTCATGGTGGATTCAGTCGATAAACTTCCGTCAGGCTGCACGGCAATAGTGCGCGACGACGTCGACAACAGAGGTTTCTACAGCACTATTGGGGCATTCACGCAAAGGAGCGGAGTAGCGTTCGATGCTGTGAACCTTGAGCAGATCGAGGCTTTTTCGCGTAAGCTTTCCGGATACCGCGTACGGGAGATGAACGTTTCTTCAGCGATACCGGAGATGCTCACATTCCTCGACATGTATAAGACGTCGCGCGTCGAGGACCTCGACATGCTGCATAAGTGGCTTGAGAACCGCACATATGAGAGCATGCGGTCGATGGTGGGATATAAGTCCGGAAACGCGCCTTTGTATCTCGATATCCACGAGAAGTATCACGGGCCGCACGGGCTGGTGGCCGGCACGACAGGTTCCGGTAAGTCCGAGACGCTGCAAAGCTATATCCTGTCGCTGGCGGTGAATTATCACCCGCACGAAGTCGCGTTCATCCTTATAGACTACAAGGGCGGCGGCATGGCGCAAAGTTTCCTCGGCTTGCCGCACCTTTCCGGCGTTATAACGAACCTGGGCGGCAACGCCACAAACCGGGCGCTGCTGTCGATAAACGCGGAAATAAAGAGCCGTCAGCGCATATTTAACGAGTATAAGGTCAAGCACATCGACGCGTATATTGAGCTGTACCGCAGCGGCGCGGCTACCGAGCCTATGCCGCACCTTCTGATAATAGCGGATGAGTTCGCGGAATTGAAGAAGGAGCAGCCGGAGTTCGTGCGCGCGCTTGTATCCGCCGCTCGCGTCGGCCGTTCGCTCGGCGTCAACCTGATCCTCGCCACGCAGAAGCCTTCCGGGGTCGTCGACGATGAGATATGGTCAAATACAAGATTCCGCCTGTGCCTTCGCGTAGCAGACAAACAGGATTCAAGCGAAATGCTGAAGCGCCCCGACGCCGCGTTTATAACCGGGACCGGCCGCGGATACTTTCAGGTCGGCAACGACGAGATTTTTGAAGAGTTCCAGTCAGGCTGGTCCGGCGCCGAGTACGAACCGGACGTCCCGTTCACCGATGATAAAAACGTAAAAGTTGAGCTTCTCAACCTGATAGGCAAGAACGGAGTGCCAAAGGCAAAAAAGGAGAAGAAGTCTGATAACATTGCCAAGACGACGCAACTCGACGCTATCGTCAAATACGCGGCGAAAATAGCGGAAGAAAATAGTATCCCCGCCATCAAGCAGATATGGATGCCTCCGCTGCCGGCTGCGATCTATCTCGACGAACTTGCGGATGTTCCGAAACCCGCCGGTTTCTCGATGTTACTCCCTGTGGGACTGGCCGACAACCCCGAGGGGCAGAATCAGTACCCTGTCGCGGTAGATTTCCTTACCGACGGCCATCTGCTCATCTGCGGCGCCGGCGGTTCCGGCAGGACAACGCTGATGCAGACGCTTATCTATGGCGCGGTCACCCGCTATACTCCGGCGGAAGTGAACATATATATCGCTGATTTCTCAAGCCGCACCATGGCTGTGTTCGGCGCTCTGCCGCACGTCGGCGGCGTGCTGTTCGAGGGCGACGACGAGAAGATAGAGGAAGTCTTCGAACTGTTGCAAAAGACTCTTGCGCGGCGCAAGAGCGAGTTTTCCGAGCAGGGCATCGGGTCGTTCCGCGAGTATGTCATGCAGAGGGACGACTGCCCCGCAATACTGTTTATACTCGACAACTATGTCGCTTTCATAGAAAGCTACGACCAGTACGAGGATACTCTGGCCCAGCTCTCGCGCGAAGCCGCCAGCTATGGCATATACCTCATCTTGAGCATGAACAACTCCGGCGAGCTCCGCAGCCGTATCCGCCAGAATTTCACATCGGGGATCGGGCTGCAAATGCCGGACCGTTACGAGTATGAAGCCGTCATTGGCGACCGCACCGAAATAGTTCCGGAAGGGCGCACACCCGGGCGCGGGCTTATCAAAGCTCCTTTGCCTGTGGAGTTCCAAACAGCGCTGTGTCTGCGTGAGGAACCCGGCATGTCGCTCGCGCAAACTCTTCGCCGTCATTTCACGGTGATGGCTGCTGCCGACGAAAGCGACGGTTCAGGTTCAGGCGCACGCGCAAAGAAGCTGGGCGATACTCTTGAAAGCATCTCGCTTGAGACGCTGCTGTCACGGGGTGATGTGCGGTCGCTGCCTGACGACCAACTCGCTTTGGGTCTGACTGTCGAGGATGGGCGGCTTGTCGCGCTGAAGCTGGACGACGAGTTTTGCTACACTGTCGGCGGCTCCGGAGAGTCCGGCAAAACGAACTTCCTGCTGTCGGTCGCGAATCAGGCGAAGGCTAAGAACGCCGCGCTGTACCTGTTTGACAGTGAAAGCGGCGCGCTTGAAACTTCGGGTCTGTTTGATCAGATAGTTCATAACGACAGGGAACTGTTTGACTTGATGGAAAATGTCCTTGTCTCCGAGTTTTCTCAGCGCAACGGGATAGTGAATGACGCCCGCGACGGCGGGCAGGATGTGATGGACGCAATGAAGGGTCAGCGGCGCATCGTGTTCGTCATAAATGATATGTCCGCTTTCATGCGAGCTGTATACAGCGCTGATATGGATATGAGCGGTTTCATGGAGATCGCGCTGGAGAAGGGCAGAGAACATAAAATCCAGTTCTTCGCCGCGGTAACACCGGACGATTACGCCGACATGGCGCGTTATGCGGCAATGCGCACATGGGCCGATTGGGGCAGGGGCCTGCATCTTGGCGGTATGTTTGACCAGCAGAGTATCCTGCGTTTTGAAATGTCCGCCGCCGACAGCGTCCGCCAATTGCCGCCGGGCGTGGGATACACTTCGGACAGTAACGGCAAAGCGATCAAGGTTCTGACGCCGTTTGTTTAATACGGCAAAGCGATCAAGGTTCTGACGCCGTTTGTTTAATACGGTAAAGCGATCAAGGTTCTGACGCCGTTTGTTTAGCGAATAAGTGAAACTATAAATGCAACTATAAAAAGAACGATTAGGGAGAGAAAAATGAAAAAGAAAATCACAATAATGTTAGCCATTCTGTTAGCCGTCGCTATGGCAGCGGCTCTCGCCGGGTGCAAAGACGATCCGCCGCCGCAGCCGGAACCGACGCGGAATACTCCGGCAAACACAACATCCCCATCTGTAACGCCCAGTCCTTCCCCAACGCCAAGCCAGTCGGCAGCGCCTTCACCCGCGCCGGTATATGACGACGACGATTTCGGGCTGCTTGAAACAGCCGAGCGTTATTACGCCTACGGCGATCCGAACTCAAGTTACTGCATATTCTTCTCCGACAACACAGTGCAGGACGAGTACGGTGAAGAAGGGGAGTTCGAAGTCTACGGCGACACCATCGACGTCTATTTCAATGGTAATTACGTCGGTTCATTCATAATCATCGATTGGTATACGATCGAAGACGAGCAAAGCGGCTTGCAGTGGATCCGCGAGGGCGGCGCCGGCTTCCAGGACGACTCCCGGGACGAGCCCACATACGTGTCAACGGGGCTTCCTCCGATCATTTTCGGCAAATACTATTATCTTGACGGGGACCCGGACGAAAGAAGCCTTTACTTCTGGGACGACGGTGACGTCGATATCAAAGACGGAGACGACGATATCTACTGTGAGTACGTATATACCGGAGATGAGGTCGTCATCATCCGCGAGGGGCGGGTCATACTCATCTTGTCGGTCATGAATCCGGCGGAACTCGAAGACGTTGATTCATGGGATATTTACATGTTTGAAGACGCGCGCTCTTATGAACTTGAAACCAATGACCGTTATTATCTCAACGGCGATACGGATGAGATGAACTTCTACTTCTGGAGCGACGGCACGATCGATTTTGAAACCGCTAACGGAGATACGGCATCGTCAAGCTACTATGTGCTCGGATATACCGTTTACATCGATATCGGCGGCGTCGAGTACTCGTTTGAAATCGTCAACAGCTATATTTTGCAAGATGAAGCAAGCGGGGATATGCTTATCCGGCTTCCCTGAGGCATCTCAAAGGTCTTAGAGGTCTGAAATGTCTTAGAGGTCTGAAATGTCTGAAAGGAATGGACTCAATATATGCGGTTTTTTAGGAGAATACTGGGGCTGAACAGCCCGTATTCATGGGTGAAATGGATAAGGATAAGCGCGCTGATCGTCGCTGTGATCGCCGCCGGTTTGTTCGTGGGTTATGCCGCCACGATGGGTATCTTCGGAGTGATACTGTTCGTAATCCTTCTTGTTCCTATCTTTGCGGTCATGCTTGTCATAGCCCTTGGAATAGGCGCGATAATCGGAGCGGTGCAGGGCGGGCGCAAACAGGCGGCGAGCTTCCGCGAGTCCCGGTCGACAGGCTCGGCTGAATTGGTCGCGCTCGACAGAATGAGGTTTAGAGTTCAGCTCCTGACATTTCTGTTTTACGTCTTACTCGTGGTCTTCATAATAGCCTGCATAGCAGCGTATATCGGAGCCGGAGTTGTAGCGTTGATAGCGTGCATAGTGGTTTGCGGCTCGATACTCGTCTTCTATATGCGCAGTCTCACGCCTTTACAAGCCAAATACCAAAACGTGTTTAAGCAGGAAGTTGTGAGGAAAGAACTCGAAGCTTTCCTTACCGTCCACACTTACGAACCGTACGGCAAACTCGACGAAGCGATCGTCAGAGAATGCAGGTTGTTCCCGCCGTACGATCACTATAACGGCAACGATTTCCTCATTGCGACCCGCGGCGACCGGTCGTTCATGTTCTCGGACCTAAAGCTTGTAAAGGAGTCTGAGCGGACTTACACAGACAGTGACGGTGATATTCGAACCGAAACTGTATATACCACCGTGTTTTGCGGGAGGTTGATCGTGTTCGATTATGACGCGGTCTCGAACGAACCTGTGTTCGTATTCAACAGGGGTAACAGCCGCCCCGCCGCGGATGAGATACTGACTGAGCTGGACGCTTTCAACCGGAAGTTCCGCATCTTATCCGCCGACGCGGCGACCGCGTTCAGCATTTTGACGCCGCAGGTTTTAAACGGCATCGTTATGGCTTCCGACAAGCTCAATTGCCCGATGTCATTCTCGTTTATCAACGATAAGCTCTATGTTGCTATGGCGATCGGCGATACGATGGAGGCGGTCTCAGTCGGCGACGCAACGCTCTCGGAAATGCGGCAGCGTGTCCGGCAGGACGTACAGGTCATTCTTGATCTTGTCGATAACGTTTACTTGATCCAACGCGGTCAAAACACTATTTTGAAAGGGTGAGTAAAGTTGAGCAAAATATACCTTGACGTACAGGCGCCGGGCGTCGCCAGGACTTACGAGTTTGCGGCGGACAGCATGATGACGGTAGGCAGGGTGAAAAACCAGTTCATTTCACAGATTTCCGCCGTCGAAGGGCGCAACATTTTCGCAGAGCCTTCGCAGGTGCTGTTCTGCTCTCAGGCTTTGGAGGGCTTGCTGCAGGACAGCGAGATCCTCGGTGAGATAGGGATCACAAGCGGTGATACGATAATACTATTATAGAAATATGGAAAGGGATGAACACATTTATGCCGGATATCAGCAACATTGACTCGGAGAAGATCCTGCAGGCGGTGAGCCAGCTCAACAGCGTTATAGGCAGGATGAACGGATGCGTCAACAGTTTCTCCGGCGCTATCGACGCGCTGGACAAGGGTTGGGTCTCCGAAGTGAAAGCGGCTTTTATGTCGTCTTATCGAGCCGATCTGGACGCTTTGCATGAGATGATCGCTCAATTGCAGGAAATCAACGAAAATCTAAGCGACTCCGCCCGTGAGTTTGACAAAATGGAAGGCGAGATCACAGCCGGCGTACGCTCGCTGCGCTAACCCGCACTGTAATTATAAACTCAAAATCGGTAACGCCCTGTAGGGGCGGCCTGTGGCCGCCTGCCCTATGTAGGGAACTCACACCGGGGCGTCCCGCAAAGAAATATGGAGGTTATTATGGCAGCAGGAACAGAAAGTAAAATCGACACCAGATTGTTTGCCGCAACGGCTGAGTCGGTCAGCAAAGTGGCAAAAGACCTTGATTCGTGCTTCTCGGACTGGGCAAGGATCATGTCGGGACTCAGAAGCAACTGGCAAGGAGATACGTCCGACGACATTAAAAACACCACGGAAGCGGTACAAAACAGCGCGGCTGTTTTACTGGCCGCGCTTGGAGGGTACAGAACGACGCTCAACGAGCTCGCCGGAATCTATGACAGGACTGAAGCAAACGTGAAGGAAACGGGCAAATCCCTCAAGTTTGACAGGCCTATGAGATAGCAGAGAGCGCTAGAGAAAGGAATGATTTGAAACATGGCGATAAGGTTTAACTATAATCAGACAATGGCGCAGGCAAAAGCCCTTGATGAACTGGCGAACGATGTCCAGAACCAATGCTGCAAAAAACTGGGCGAAATAGGTGAGAACATCGACGCCGCATGGAACGGCGACGCGGCGTCCGCATATAAGCGATATGTGACAGGGATACGCGAAGATATGCTCAAAAAAGCGAAATACATGCGCGACACCGCCGAGTTCCTCCGCAGCACAGCAAGAAAGATGCAGGCGGCCGACGCGGCTGCAAAGCAAGCGGCGCAGAATGTATAAACTGCAGAACGTATGAGCCGCTAAATATATTAACTGCAGAACGTATAAACAGCAAATTTATAAACTGCAGAACGTATAAATAAAGGAGTGCTGATAAATATGGCGCAAAGTACCGTAAATATTCAAAAGATGAGAAGCGTCTCGTCCGAGCTCGATAAAATTTACTCGACGATGACCGCCAATAAGAGAAAGCTTGACGAGCTTATGGGCGCGCTGCCAAAAATCTGGGCAGGCGAAGGCGCACAAGCGTACATCCGCGCATACTCGCAAAACGCCAATGATTTCACATTGCTCGCCGAATCTATACGCAGTTGCTCAGCGACGCTCACCACTATCACCACCACCTATGGAAAGGCGGACATGGCGGCGTCGGAAGTGATCAAGACAAAAATGGTGAAAGGATAAGGTTTGAATAGCGAGCTGTTCAAACCGGTTTTGTGCCGCTTAAGGGCTGGAAGAACATTGCATGTAAATCGGCAGCACAACTCCCGAATAAGGAAAGGTAGGATTAATTATGGCTGCGAATGAAATAGTAGTAAACCCGGCGGAACTGCGGAAATATGCCGAAGATATAGGAAAGTGCCACACTACATACCGTACGAACCTGTACAACTCAAAAGGGCAGGTCGACTCGCTGAAGGGCGTATGGACCGGCGACGCAGCGGCGTCATTCAACACAAGCTTCCAGCAACTTCTCGACAAGTGCAATGAAGGGCTCGAGACGCTCGGTCGGATGGTCAACGCTTTATACGAGTCAGCCGACTCCTATGAGAGAAATGAAAAGTCTGTTCAGGACGAAGCATCAAAAATGCAGAAACTGCCTGAAAATAAAATGCGGTAACCTTAATGGATTAGCGAAGGCACACGATACTGATATGGTTTATGGAAGGAATGATCATAATTATGGCAAGATATAAGGTATCTTACAGAGTGCTTCGCCAACAGGGCGAGGATATGAAGAACGTCGCCAAAATGGTGGACGGATACGTCGACAGAGTCGGCAAGATCAGGGGGCAGTTAGGCAGCGACAATATGCTCTCTGAAATACGCGGGAACCTGCAAAGGCTGGGAGTCCAGCTCGGAGAATCAAGGGCGATCCTTAACACAGCCGGCGAACTGCTGGTCAGGAACGTCGAGAGCTATAACGGCGTAGAGGTGAAGCAGGTCAAGAAAGTGGACGCCATGAAAGCTCACAACCGCGACTTTTACAAGAAACCGATCGTGGTCGCATCTGTCGGCGGAGGTTCGGCCGGAGCGGGCGCTGCGGGTTCAGCAGGCGCAGCAGGAGCGGCAGGGGCCGGCGCAGCAGGAGCGGCGGGTTCGGCAGGGGTCGTGGGCGACACAACAACTACAACAGTCAACTACACAGACAACTCGGTGAACGTTACATATAACGCCGAGCCTGTGGCCGCCTCTCCGGCAAGCGGAGGAATGGCAGACATCGCTTCACAAGGCGGGGTCAGCCAGCCGGGTCCCATACCTGGTCCCTCGCAGCCTGTGACGACAGCAGCCCAACCAATCGGCGCGCAGCCGTCTACCCCGGGCTCGGGAGCACCTACACCGCAATCCGTCCTGAGAGAAAGCGCTGCGGCCGCAAAGGGCAGCGTCGGCGTGGGAGCCGTTGCGGGAGTAGCCGCGGGAGCCGCGACAGCGGGCAGTATCCTGGGCGGCGCCGAAGCGAAAAAACGTCGCGATGCGCAAAAGCCATCAGATGAACCTGTAACAGTGTCATCTGATGGCTACGATCCTGAGGCAGAGCTTGAGAAGGCTTTGCAAAAAGTTCGGGATTTTGACGCCGAAATGTAGGGGCGACCGTCCCCGGTCGCCCGCATATGAACGCCACCGTCGTTCCGACCTGTGGCATTCATTTCATCCATAGGGGACGCGCACCCCGGGTCGTCCCCCTGTATGGACGACCGCCCCCGGTCGTCCGCTATGGGTCATTCGCTATGGGTCATTCGCAAGCGCTCACTTACCGGGCAAATACTTCACCAATGTTTCTATGACTTTATCGAACATAAGCGGTTTTCCGACGTGGTCGTTCATACCTGCTTCTATGCATTGCTCAACGTCTTCTTTGAACGCGTTTGCGGTCATTGCGACGATCGGGATATCCAGAGCCCTCGCTACGCCTGACTCGCGTATTACTCGTGTCGCGTCATAACCGTCCATTTCCGGCATCTGAATGTCCATGAATATCATGTCGTATTTCATCGGGTCCGCTTTAAAGGCTTCCACAGCCTCTATGCCGTTTACAACGCAGTCGATCTGTATTGCTGTCGGTTCAAGCAGCGCTGTGACGATCTCGCGGTTTATCTCGACGTCTTCCGCCAGCAGTATACAGCGCCCTGAAGAGTCCTTCGGGGCGTCGACATTGGTACTATAAGCCTGATCCGGCGAACTGAGGCACTCGTTTATACAGTCGACAACAGAGGAGACGAACAAAGGTTTGGGAAGATACCCTGACATTCCGGCAGCTAACGCGCTGTCTTGAACAGCGCTCCACTCAGCGGCGGATATCATCATCATTGCGTAAGTATCCGCGCTGTTTTGTTTGACGAGCTTCGCCAACTCAACGCCACTCATATCAGAAATACTCTCGGCGATGAAGCAGATGTTGTACGCGCTGTTATCCGCAATCATCGAGAGCGCTTCCTGCGCGTCTGCCGCGGTATTGCATATTACTCCCATCAGTTTCGTCGTTTCAGTAAAGAAGGAGCGCGCGGCAGGGTCGCTGTCGACCACGAGCAGTCTCACATCCTCAAGGTTCAGCCCCGGCGCGAGCAGCCGTTTTTGCGTGTTGCCCCCGCGATTCAGATTCACGGTAAACGAGAATACGGAGCCCTCTCCCAGATTGGAATCGACCCATATCGTTCCGCCCATCATTTCAACAATACTCTTGCTTATTACAAGCCCGAGGCCTGTACCGCCATACTTTCTCGAGGTGCTGGATTCCGCCTGTTCAAACAGTGAGAACAAGCGCGTTTGCTGCTCTTTGCTTATGCCAATTCCTGTGTCTCTTACCCTTACTAAGACGACGCACATGTCGCTGTCGCTGTGTTTCAGCTTCGCTTCCAAATGCACCCCGCCCTTTACCGGCGTAAACTTGACGGCGTTCGAAAGCAGGTTTGTTATTACCTGCGCAAGCCTCTGGTCGTCGCCGATGAGCGAGCGCGGAATAGCGGGGTCTACGTTGACGGTCAGCTTTTGCTGCTTTTCCGAAACACGGAAGCTTATAACGTCCACTACCCTCTGAAGCATTTTATCAAAAATGAACTCCGTAACGGATAGTGTGTACTTATTTGCTTCTATCTTTGAAACGTCCAGGATATCGTTGATCACACCAAGTAAATGAAGCGAAGCGTCATTGATTTTACCGAGCGCGTAATCCTTTTTTTCCAGTTCTGTCGTCGCAGAACCAATGGAAGCCATTCCGATTATCGCGTTGAGCGGAGTTCGTATTTCGTGACTCATGTTCGACAGGAACAGGCTCTTTGCAACGCTGGCCTGTTCGGCTTTGCGTCTTGCTTCCTGGATCTCTGTGACGTCGTTTGAAACGATGATATAACCGGCTTTGTTACCGTCGTGATCCCGCAGATAGCTTGCGGATCCTTTGTAGTAATGCTCGCCTTCTTCATCGTAGTAGACCTCGGCCTCCTTGCCGCTTTCCATCGATGCTATTGGGTCAAACTCAGATCCGGGCGGGTAAAGGCTGGTTTCGCTGTATTGCGTACCGATTGCCTCGTCCAGTCCCTTATTCAGAAGTCTGAGCGCGTGATCGTTCATGTAAATGATCTCATGATTCAGATCAGTTATTGTCAGCGGAGAGTTCACGCTGGTTTCTATACTGTCGGCCATGTCATCAAATGAATCGGCAAGCAACCCGAACTCATCTTTCGCGGCGGAATGGAGTCGCATTTGTCTCTCGCCTTTGCGGAATCGGGATATGCCTCTTATAAGCTCGTTGATATTATTATTGAGATATGACGCCAGTAGGATCGCGACCATTACAACCAGAATGATCAGGCCCGCGCTTGTTATCATCAGGTTGATCGTGTTACTGCGCGCGTTAGTGTTGATCGCGCTTGTCAGCCTTCTGCCTGTATCGTCGGCGGGCGCTGTGAAGTCGTCGAAAC
>Ga0082212_10009015_pt1 | contig 12913 bp, 11 predicted proteins | sample TergutNt197P3_FD_71548 | JGI IMG/M metagenome (GOLD analysis project Ga0082212, IMG submission 71548) | Neocapritermes taracua P3 segment gut microbial communities from Petit-Saut dam, French Guiana - Nt197 P3 | ecosystem: Host-associated > Arthropoda: Insects > Digestive system > Gut ... | reverse complement strand
CACACCGCCATCGTTTTTACGGCTCGAACCCCCCTCGACTCCTTTTTTCATCTTTTCGAAGAGATTCGGATTCAGATTTCCCCAACGATGAAATACTTTTGCATCTCCGAATCTGTCGCTTTTTATCTCCAGAAGTATATCATTTACCGCAAGCGCAAAATTTTCTACGGAAAAGGCGACATCGGCTCCATGTTGGAGGTAATTGGGAACAAGCACAAAGAGGAGCGCTTTCTCCTCGCCCTTGCAGACAACTACAAACCTGAAATTCCCAAAAGTTTTGAAAAGGCAAAACTCAAAAGCACCCGCGCCGTCCTCTACCGTACGGTGAACAGCAACTTGAGCGAGTTAGACCTTAGTAAATATGGGATGCTCGTTTTTTACAGTCCCGCCGATATTAAATCGCTTCAGGAGAACTTTCCGGACTTTATTCAGGGTGAACTTCTATTTGCCACCTTTGGACCGGCAACGGCTAAGGCGCTGAAAGCGGCAAAACTAAAGGCAATCATCGAAGCGCCCTCTCCCCAAGCGCCCTCTGTTACCAAAGCGCTTGAACTCTACCTTGAACGATTAGAATCAGAAAAAGAGGCGTCCTGACAGATGCGAAATTCACTCCTCTTTTGCGCTGTGGTCGCCATTATGTTGTTGAGCGGCTGTATGAAGGACATCTCGTGCTACAGAGACATGATTATTGGTAGTTGGGTGGAGCAAACTTTTGATGGTCAGGAAATAGAAACCAATTTACGTAGTGTACACATTTTCAATCGTTCGGCACAACGAACTATAGCGTGCGTAAATGAACTTGGGGATAATCACCGCACCATGGCAAATATCGACCTTTCGTTTGTTGTGTCTTGCTCCGTTATCTCTACCATGGGGATCTATTTTAGTGGTGTTCAAGAGTATGGGTTTTTTCGCGAAGAGAAGGTTTTGCGTTTTACGGACACTACCCTCAAGGTCAGCGTGCTCGAAGAGGCATACAACGGCACCGCCTCTGCTCTCGTGGGTCGGGAAATTTTCTATAAAAAGGTGAGCTCCTCAAATGTTTATGCAACAACCATACAAAACGTATGGGAGATGATCCAAAGCAGCGATTTGTCTGTGCAGCCGTTTCAAATCAGGTTTCACGCCAATGGAAACTACTCTCTCTTTTTAAAAGAGGAGAATGAGTGGGAAGAGAAGGTGGAAGAAGAGGGAAAATATGTAGTATATGACTCGTTTTTAACTACTTCTTTCTCTAATAACCCCATATTCGGCACACCGGATAAAAGAGATGTGGCGTGTTGGAATATTCTCTTTACGGAGGAAGAGGACACAATCACCATGAGTTGGCAGGCATTTATATATGTTGATGGAAAACAGGTAGAAAAGCGTTTTCTCTTTACCTCTGTGGCGGAGACAGAGGAGAATGAATAAGCGTCCCCCTACTCCTCTGCAAAAACAAGAATCAGTAATGGTGCATTTCCCTAAACGGTGGCGTAAAATTCCCCACAAAAGACTTGCGGATCTCTATCGCAACGGGAGTGTAATTTTTCACCATCCGTTCAAACTCTTCTACCAAATACAACCTGCTCAGTCTGAGGGCAAATCCGGATGTAAAATCATCATATCGGTACCCAAAAGAAATATCAAACGCGCCATCGACCGCAACCGAATCAAAAGGCAGATTCGCGAATCTTATAGACTAAATTTCAATGAATTACATCAGATTACAGATGAGCGAAAGGTGCAAATCGAACTTCTTTGTCTATATTTGCCCAATGAACATACCCCCACCTCAACCCTCTCCAACAAAGTGGCATCGCTTCTGGGGCGCCTTACGCAACTGGTTGCGCAAGTTGGCGCTCCTGCCGTTTCTGGGGTTGATTAGGTTTTACCAATATGCCATCTCTCCCTTTTTACCCAAGTCGTGTAGATTTGAACCGAGTTGCTCGGTTTACGCCTACGAAGCGCTTCAAAAACACGGAGCTGTAAAAGGACTTTACCTTGCCACACGCCGCATCCTGCGCTGCCACCCTTGGGGCGGCAGCGGATATGACCCTGTGCCTGAATAAACGCGAGTTCAATCTAAGAAACGGCTCTTCCTATATGGATAACCCTTTAAGCCGTTGAGCCGCTGCCATACCCGCCTCTTTTGCCAACTCCTCAACGGGCGCGGCGAGTATTCCTTTGATGGTTTTATATTTGCGCAACAGTTTTGCCTCGCGGGCGGGTCCAATCCCCGGAATGGTACGCAGGCGCGATTCGGTGAGGTGTTTGCTGCGGTGGTTACGGTGGAAAGTGATGCCAAAACGGTGCGCCTCATCGCGCATCTGCATAAGCAGGCGTAAGGTGGGGCTGTTCTTGTCCAAAAAGAGCGGGTCGGGATCCCCCGGAAAATAGATCTCCTCAAGCCGCTCCGCCAAAGCAAGCACGGCAATTTTCTGAGCCAACCCCAATTCTTCCAGCACCTTCACCGCCACTCCAAGTTGTCCCTTTCCTCCATCCACCACAATCAATTGCGGCAACCTACCCTCTTCCTCCAAAAGGCGGCGGTAGCGACGCAATAAGACTTCCTGCATGGAGGCGTAGTCGTTCGGACCTACAACCGTTTTAATGTGGAATTTTCGGTAATCCTTTTTGCTTGGCTTCCCATTCTTAAAGACCACACAAGCGGCTACCGGATGTGTTCCCTGAATATTCGAATTGTCAAAACACTCAATATGCAAGGGATATGTACCTATTCTAAGGTCTCGTTGCGCAGCCTGCATCAATCGATTGAGAGAACGATTGGGGTCTGTGTGCTCTATACGCTTTGCCTTTTCCATCCTAAACGCATGGGCATTGTTGCAACTCATCTCCAAGAGACGCAGTTTGTCACCGCGCTGTGGAACATGAAAACGACTTCCGGGCAACTCGACCCCCGGAACAAAAGGCACCACAATTTCTGCGGCAAGGGGTCCAAGCAGCCGTTCCACCTCTCGAATGGCGTAATACAGTTGATCCTCTCTTGACTCCTCTATTCCCAATTTCAACTCCATATTATACGACTGCACCACCGACCCCTCAACCACACGAATATAGTTCACAAAACACTCCATCCCATCCTGAACAATAGAAAAGACATCCGCGTTAGAGATCGAAGGGTGCACAATCACCGATTTCGACTGATAGTTTGCCAAAAGGGTTAACTGCTTTTTATGGTATTGCGCATCTTCATAACGCAACTCAGCCGCAGCCTTGCTCATTTTCTCACCTATCCATGAAATCACCTGTCGGCTCTTTCCGCTCAATATCGCCTCCACAGCCCTAATTTGGTCGCTGTACTCCTCTTCTGTTTGCGCTCCAATGCATGGCGCTTTACATCTTTTCAAGTGATACTTTAAGCACACCTTATACTTATATGAAGCAATAGTTTCGTTAGTAAGTGATATGTTACAATTTCTTAAATAGAAAAGTTGAGTTATTAAATCTAATAATATATGTAATAATGTGCCCGATGTATAGGGACCAAAGTATTTGGAACCATCTTTAACACGCTGTCGGGTAGAGAAAACACGCGGGAACGGTTCGTTTTTGATACAAATCCAAGGAAACGTTTTATCGTCTTTCAGCAAGATGTTGTAGCGCGGTTGCAACTCCTTAATCAAATTGTTCTCCAGAAGAAGGGCGTCCGCCTCCGTATCTACTACCGTGTGCTCAACAGAGGCAATTTTCCGCACCATCAACGCAGTTTTACCTCTTCCCTTCTCCCCTTTCGATTGAAAATATTGCGCCACACGCTTCTTTAGGTTCTTTGCCTTCCCCACATAGATGACCACTCCATTTTTATCTAAAAATCGATACACGCCGCTTTGATGTGGTAATACTGCCACAACGCTTTTCAAATCCGTCATTTATTCCTCTTGGTTTTACGCTTACTAAAACTTCATGTGCAGAAATCTTAAACAAATGTAAAAAATAATGCAGAAACTATTATATTTGTCGTCAATAATTGCTATGCTACTTATTCAAACCAGCGACCTAAAACAGATGCTCAAGCTCTCCAGTCCTGTGGGTAGTTTGGTCGCGTCTGCTTTGATGCGTCTGCTGAAGATTAACAAAATAAACGACCTCTATCGCAGGGTCTGGCAGTATCGCGGTCGTGTTTTTATAGAAGCGTTACTTCAGGAGATGCAGGTTACCAGCGACATTTTGCCGGAAGAGTTGCGACATATTCCCAAGGAGGGACCCTTCATTACCGTTTCCAACCATCCTTTTGGCGCTTTGGACGGTTTATTGCTCATCAATACGGTCGCTTCGGTGCGACCTGACTACAAAGTGTTGGCAAATTTCCTGCTCTCCCGCGTCCCTAATTTGTCGGAATTTTTTCTGTCGGTGAGCCCCTTTGAAACACGTACCGAAGTAATGAGTGGCGTTTTGAGTGTTCGCCACGCCTTACAGCATCTCAAAGAGGGTTCGCCTTTGGGTATCTTCCCCTCCGGAGAGGTATCGACTTATAACAAACAGGGATATATCGAAGACAAGGCGTGGAACCTCGTTTTACTAAAGATGATTTACAGGAGTAAAATTCCTGTTGTACCCATCTACTTTGCCGGCAGCAACTCTGCTCTTTTTCATGAATTGGGCGCCATCCACTCTGCCTTCCGCACTGCACGCCTGCCAGCCGAATTGGTCAAAAAAGTGGGAAAAACAGGTACCATGCGCATCGGAAAAACCATCACCCCAACAGAGCAGGCGCTTATCTCCTCTCCCAAAGAGTTGGGCGACTACCTCCGTGCCCGCGTCTATGCCCTCAAGGCAAATATTCCCCCCAAAAAATCGGTGAAAACTTTTGGAATCAGGGCTGAGCCTCTCTCTTCTCCACCCGACCGCAAACGAGTTGTCAAAGAGGTGGAGCGTCTATACAAAAGCAATCATGCCCTCTTCACCGTCAATGACTACATCGCTTTTTACGCGGATTATACCCAAATCCCCTATTTGATGCTTGAGATTGGACGCAAACGGGAGGAGGCTTTTAGAAGCGTTGGAGAGGGGACAAATTTAGCGCTCGATATTGACACATACGATAAAACGTATAAACACCTCTTCCTCTGGGATAAACATAATAAAAAACTGGTTGGAGCCTATCGGGTGGGCATCGGGCACGAAATACTCAAACGAGATGGACTCTCCGGTTTATATACCTATACCCTCTTTAACTTTGATGAGACTGCCATCCCTTTCCTCGAAGAGGCAATTGAGTTAGGCAGATCTTTTGTCTGCGTGGAGTATCAAAAAGACCCACTTGCCCTCATGCTTCTTCTAAGGGGGTTAATGCACGTTGTGCTAAAACACGAAGGTCCCCGTTATTTGGTGGGACCCGTAAGCATCAGTTCCTGGTACCCTGTTTTTTACAGGAGTTTGATTGCCTATTACCTAAAAACCAAACATTCCGCAGGAGAGTTTGATGAAATCATACGCCCCAGAACCGCTTTTACCCCCGACTATTTGCACGTTGACCCGGACACCCTTCTATCCAACCATATGGGAAGTATTGACCAGTTTGAACGCTACATGATGCGTTTGAGCAACAACCAATATCGATTGCCCACATTAGTAAAAAAATACCTGAAAATCAATACCAAAGTCGTTTGCTTCAATGTTGACCCCAATTTTAACTACTGTTTGGACGGATATATCGTACTCGATATTAGGAAGATGCCCAAAGAGGAGTTATTGGGCATGTGTAGGGATACGCAAGATAAATCTGTTGTATTCAAGCGGTTTGGATTGTTGGACCCTCCTGTACATTTAGAAATCCCCTCATAACTATGTTTATAGGTCTGCTCTCAGATACCCACGGCACTTTTGACGACCCCCTGCGCTCTTTTTTCTCGGAAGTGGATCAAGTGTGGCATGCCGGTGATTTTGGAAATATGGAGAACGCCGATGCGGTTGCCACATTCAAACCCCTTATTGGCGTTTACGGTAATTGCGACGACCACAGGGTGCGCACTGTTTATCCATATATGCAATGTTTTGAAATAGAGGAGATGAAGGTGCTGATGCTGCACATAGGCGGGTACCCCGGACGTTACGACCCCAAGGCGCTTCCTCTGATTATCGCCCATCAACCCAATCTCTTTATTACGGGACACTCCCATATCCTAAAAGTGATGACCGATAAGAAGCGCCAACTCCTCCATATCAACCCGGGGGCAGCCGGTAACTTTGGGATGCACACCTCGCGCACCGCAGTGAGGTTTCGGGTCTGCGCCGGAAAAATTTTTGACCTCGAAGTATGGGAATTGGCGCGTCATTATTGATCTTTTGTATCTTTACCGCGCCTTTCTAACCGGGTTACCTTGATCAGGACTGTTTCTCAAACTCTATACAACTAATACCCTAAATGATATGAAAAAAAGTATTCTCATTTTGACCGGCGTTCTATTTCTATTCGGTCCCATGTTTGCCCAAACGTTTTCAACGGATCATGCGGCAACTGCAAACTACGAATTGGCTGCACGTTTTTCTCCCAAAAAGGTGAGCAAAATGGTTTTCTCCACATCGGTAACCCCCATGTGGTTCAAAAATTCCGACAGGTTTATCTATACCTACGAAACCCCGTCCGGAAAGAACTGGTACCTTGTTGATCCGGTTGCAGGCTCCAAACGATTGCTCTTTGACCCTGCGGCAATAGCTGCACAGATTACAGAAATTATCAGAGATCCATTTGATGCACAACATCTGCCCATTGACAATTTCAGAATCAAAGACGAAAACACCGTTACCTTTGAGGTTACAAGTACGATTGAAGTGGAAACAAAAGACGAAAACGGCAGGGCGAGAAAAGAGAAAAAGGTTTTTGGCTTTAGTTACGACTTCCGCAACAACAAACTCACCAACATCGAAGGATTTGAAAAACCCAAAGCCGTTCCCAACTGGGCAAATCTCTCTCCCAATGGACAAATCATCCTCTTTTCCCGCAACTTTAACCTCTACTGGATGGACCGCGAAAACTTTGAAAAAGCGCGTAAAAACGACAAAGACAGCACCATCGTAGAGCATCAAATCACAACAGACGGCATTAAAGACTTTGGCTACGGAGGTGGTCCCACATCGCTCTACCCCGAAAAAGCAGACTTTGAAAGGCGCTACTCCGTGCGGGTGGCCTGGTCTCCGGATGGATCCCAATTTGCAATGATCAAACGCGATGAGCGTAAGGTAAAAGATCTTTGGGTAATAGATGTGCTCAAACAACCACGTCCCGTATTGGAAAATTATAAGTACCACATGCCCGGTGAAGTCGATGCTCCCCAAAGTCATCTTTTGCTCTTTTCCGGCAAAGAGTTCTCTCATAAATCTATAAATGTTTCTGCTTTTAAAGATCAGGAGATTGCCATCTCCTACGAGCCTGTTCTCGAAAAGGAGCGCTTTGACGAAATCCGCTATACCAAATGGCTCGGCACACCGGAGCGTTTCTATATTACCCGCACCAGCCGAGACCTCAAACGTATTGACATTTGTGCCGTTGATGTGGCTTCCGCCACTGTTAAAGTATTGGTAGAAGAGCGACTCAACACATACGTAGAGACCAAACCGCTTCAGTTGATCAACAAAGGAAAGGAGTTTGTCCAATGGTCGGAACGCACCGGCTGGGCGCATCTCTACCTCTACGATGGCGAAGGAAACCTCAAAAACGCCATCACTTCGGGACCGTTTCACGTAGAGAACGTTATGGGTGTTGATGAGACTACCCGAACCGTTTATTTCACGGCATGTGGTCGGGAACAGGGAGAGAATCCCTACTACCAACACCTCTACAAGGCTAAATTGGACGGCTCCGGAATTACCTTAGTTACCCCCGGCAACTTCATGTTTGGCATTAGCCCCAGCGATAATAGTAAATACTTTATTGCCAACTATTCTCGTGTAAATACAGCGCCACAGAGCACCCTGTATGACGCCAATGGCAGAAAAATTGTCGAATTGGAAACCACTGATCTGAGCCTCCTTTTTGAAGCCGGTTACAAATATCCCGAACCCTTTACCGTAAAAGCGGGAGACGGCATCACCGACCTCTATGGCGTCATGTACAAACCTTACGATTTTGACCCTGCCAAGAAGTACCCTGTGATAGAGTACGTCTATCCGGGTCCCCAAACAGAGGCTCCGGTATATGCTTGGAGCAGAGGATTTGACAGGGTTGATCGCTTGGCTCAGTTGGGATTCATTGTGATTACCGTAGGCAACCGTGGCGGGCATCCCAATCGCTCCAAATGGTACCATAACTATGGTTACGGAAACCTGCGCGACTATGGGTTGGAAGACCAAAAAGTGGCAGCCGAGCGTCTTGCGGCACGCCATCCCTTTATGGACATTAGCCGCATAGGGATTCACGGACACTCAGGCGGAGGGTTTATGTCCACCGCTGCACTCCTCACCTACAACGATTTCTATACAGCAGCCGTCTCGTGTGCCGGCAATCATGAGAACAACATCTATAACCGCTGGTGGAGCGAAAAGCACCACGGCGTACAGGAGAACATCTCGGACAGGGGCGATACCACCTTTACATACAACATCAAAAAAAATTCGGAACTTGCTAAAAATCTAAAAGGTAGATTGTTATTGATTCACGGCGATATTGATAACAATGTACACCCGGGTAACACCATACGCTTGGTCGATGCCCTGATCAAAGCCAACAAACGGTTCGATATGGTGATTCTTCCCGGACAGCGCCACGCTTTTGGCGACATGACTGAATATTTTTTCTGGAAGATGGCTGACCACTTTAGTCGTTACCTGATTGGAGACTACCGTAACCTGGTGGATATTGCGGAGTTAAACAACAACTAATGACCTCTCCCCAAGACGAGTAAAATCTGCGGATGACCATAATTGTCCGCAGATTTTTTTGCGACACATACTCAGAAACAGTTTTTCATTTATATGGGTCGAACCTTTTTCACAACGCGGTCAATACCCAACAATGCAACTGCCAACAGCACAAGATAGACGATCAACCCCCATAGATAGGGGTTTTCGGGCAATGCAACGGAGTAGTTGGAGCGCCTGAGTGGTGCCAAAGAGTGCTCAATGAGTGCACCTCCCCTCTGTTGTACACCATCGAAAAAGAAGCGAGCGCGTTCCCATACGCCTGCGGCGACTGCGGAGAAATCGATGGAGAAGATTTGTTTATACCCCGGATATACAAACAGTGCCAAAGAGATTATGCAAGCAGCAGCCAAAGCAATGCAAGCGGCGTTAAAAAGCCACTCCTTGCGCCTGTTTTCCACAATCTTTTTGATCACTTTCGCAGAAAAATCAGCGGCGGCAAAAATTTCCTCCTTCTCAGAAGGAGATTCCCACTCCTTTGTAAAAAAATCACGCAAAGGATCGTATTCGACTGTTTCTTTTGTTCTCATTTCCATAACTATTATCTATGAACAACTTTCTACTATTTTCTTAATTATAAAATGATTAACTCATTTAGTTTTTTCCTGATTCTATGAATCTTCACCTTTGCATTGGAGAGACTCAGTCCACAGATATATGCCACTTCCTCCATCTTTAATCCCTCTTTGTAATAGAGCGAGATAAGCATCTGCTCTTCCGCAGGCAGCGTTTCCAGCATACGCTCCATCACCAAATAGGATCGCTCCTTGTTCATCATCACCTCCCTGTGCTCCTGTTCTTCTTCATCTGAGATGGCGAACTTTTGAGAATCAACCTCTTCGATAGATATTCCGTAATGCCTCTTTTTACGAACATGACTCACTGCCGTATTAAAGGCGATTCGATAGAGCCAAGTTGAAAAAGCCGACTTCCTTTTGAAGGCGCCGAGGTGCTGATATGCCTTTACAAAAACATCTTGAGCCAACTCTTCGACCTCCGCCGGATGGGCACACACCCGCTTTACCAACACACACACATAACGCTGATACTTATCCACCAACGGTGTATAGGCGTTAAGGTCTCCTTTCAGCACCCGCTCTATGTAATGGTTGTCGTCCAATGGTAAAAAATGGAGTTATCACTTAGAAACTGTTTCTAAGACGCACAAAATGGAGTTCGGTTACATTGTAACCAAAAAGCGTCCCCTGCGTCAAAGAGGCAAAGAAACAAATCATTTTTCAAAATTATAAACCTTAACTCAAAAAAACATGGATTTTACCGCAATTATTGTTGTCCCAACCGTTATGTACTTTGTATATAAATTCTTTGAAGCATTGATCCGCCGAAAAGAGCGTATGATGTTGGTCGAAAAACTCGAAACGCTTCACCCGCAATTCCTGCAGATTGGTGAGGCATTCACTTCAGAAACCTTTTTTCTGAATAAGAAATTTTCTGCACTGCGAATCGGTTTGCTCCTTGCCGGGATCGGTCTGGGTTTGACTGTCGCCTGGGCGCTCTCTGTGTCGTTGTTTCCTGTCATTGCATCACATAAGCAAAACCTTGCCAATGACTTTTACAGATTCCGCGAGATGTTTAGCATTATCTATTTAGCCTCTCCCGCCTGCTTTGGAGGCATTGGATTGATTATCTCGTATCTTATTGAGAAAAAGACAGGAAAGCAGGACGTCAAGGTCGTCTAAATCGGTTCGTTTAATTTAAAATCGTATCCCTCAGATATTTAAAAATCTGCTGGGGATGCGGTTTTTGTTTTATCTTTGCGTGCTATTTGATATGAACCCACCTGTCTCCATAGATGTTTTTGTGGGGCGAGCCAAACAGGCGCCTGTCATTGACGTTCGCTCTCCTGCCGAATATGTGCAAGGGCACATACCGGGGGCGCGCAATCTCCCTTTGTTTGATAACGAAGAGCGTGCGGAGGTGGGAACAGTCTACAAACAAAAGGGGCGTATTCCGGCAGTGCAGAGGGGATTGGAGATTGTTGGTCCAAAAATGCGCCGCCTTACCGACTTTGTCCTCCAACTGAATAGCCCCGAATTGTTGCTCTATTGCTGGCGCGGAGGGATGCGGAGCACCTCTATGGCGTGGCTCTTTGAGGCGGTGGATATTCGCTGTTTTACCTTGGAGCACGGCTACAAGGCATATCGACATCACGTACTTGACTCCTTCTCCAAACCCCTGAAAATGGCTTTGTTGGGCGGCTTCACCGGCGGAGGCAAAACAGAAATCCTGCGGGCGCTCCGAGCAAATGGGGAACAGGTGCTTGACTTGGAACACTTGGCGCACCATAAAGGCTCTGCCTTTGGCGGTATGGGACAGGCGCCACAGCCCGCTACCGAGCACTTTGAGAACTTGATTGCCGCCCATTGCGCCCAAATAGACTCGGAAAAAACGCTTTGGATTGAAGACGAAAGCAGAAATGTGGGACGATGCTCCATTCCGATTGCCTTTTGGGAGCAGATGCGGCGAGCGCCGTTGGTATGCGTTCAAACGCCCCGCGCCATACGGGTTGAGCACCTCATGCAAGAGTACGCTCATTTTGATACGGAATTTTTGTGCGAAGCCATCAAGAAGATAGAGAAACGGCTCGGTTTTGACCATTGCAAAGCGGCTTACGAATCTTGCCTGATAGGAAAACGCCAAGCCGCCTTGGAAATCTGCTTAGACTACTACGACAAAGCATACGCCAACCAACTCTTTGAACGTTTTGGTGCTGAATGGGAGCGCCGCCTCCCCCGATTTGCGCCCCACTTCCCGCTCGACTCCGAACAGATAGAAGCGCTGGTCTCTCTCCTGCGACAATGAATGATATTTTAGAAACCGTTTCTTACTACTTTTGTGCACATGAAACTCACTCAATTTAGCCCGGGCGCCGGATGCGGCTGTAAAATTGCGCCTGCCATACTGCAACAGATTTTACGCACCAATGAACCTATCCCGCTCTTTCCCAATCTGTTGGTGGGGAACGAGCATAGCGATGACGCTGCGGTATTCGATATTGGAGGCGGTAGGGCGGTGGTGAGTACCACCGATTTTTTCACCCCCATTGTGGATGACGCCTTTGATTTTGGACGCATAGCCTCTGCCAACGCCATCAGCGACATCTTTGCCATGGGCGGGACGCCTCTGATGGCGATTGCCATTCTGGGCTGGCCACTCGATAAGCTTCCGGCAGAGGAGGCGGCTAACGTGGTGGCGGGCGCACGAGCGGTATGCAGCGAAGCGGGAATCCCCTTAGCCGGAGGGCACAGCATCAACATCAGCGACCCCATCTTTGGCTTGGCTGTTACGGGCTTGGTCTCCACAGATTGGGTAAAGAAGAACAGCAGCGCTCAGGAGGGAGCCATTCTATTCCTCACCAAGCCAATAGGTATTGGTCTTGTTACCACCGGCGAAAAGTTTGGCTGCGCCACAGAGAGGCAAAAAGCAGGCGCCCTGCAACTGATGACTACCCTCAACAGCGCCGGCAAGCGTTTTGCCCAGATCTCCGGCGTATGCGCCATGACAGACGTTACGGGATTTGGATTGTTGGGACACTGCTTGGAAATGGCACAGGGGAGTGGGCTGTGCGCAGAGATTGATTATGCAAAGGTTCCACGCATAGAGGGCGTTGAAACGCTCATTGAACAGCAGTGCATCCCCGGAGGCACGCAACGTAACTTTACCAGCTACGGTCATCACGTCTCCCCCTTAGACGATGAACAAAAAGCGCTATTGTGCGACCCGCAAACCAATGGCGGATTGCTTATTGCCGCACTCCCCGAAGCCGTGCAGCAACTCCGGGACGCCGCCCGGCAAGCAGATGCCCCCCTCTACGAAATCGGACGAATGACTGCCCCTTCGCGGTCGCATGCCTACAAAGTTGTTGTTTCCACTTCGTCGTAACATGCACTCAACCATCAACATATCTTCTCTTAACCAAAAGCAGCAAGAGGCGGTTATCAGCCGTGGCAAACGGCTGCTTGTGCTTGCGGGCGCGGGGTCGGGGAAGACAGTGACCTTGTTGCAAAAAATTGTTTATCTTATTGAAAAAGAA
>Ga0082212_10009014_pt1 | contig 12915 bp, 10 predicted proteins | sample TergutNt197P3_FD_71548 | JGI IMG/M metagenome (GOLD analysis project Ga0082212, IMG submission 71548) | Neocapritermes taracua P3 segment gut microbial communities from Petit-Saut dam, French Guiana - Nt197 P3 | ecosystem: Host-associated > Arthropoda: Insects > Digestive system > Gut ... | reverse complement strand
CACTCCGGATATAAAAACTTCCTCAAAACAATTTTTCCAGTTGAATATGTTTTGCTTAATTAATTCCTCTTTCCCGCATGAATTATATGCAATGTAAATATTTAAGTTGTTTTGATTGCATTTGTCGCAATTAAAATCGCAATATTCACCCGTAAAGTTATTTTTAGTGTTTTTATGATTTTCACGTCCATCAATAAAAGAGTCATAGACTAATATCTGATTTTTGCAGGTATTGCATTTTGCCGTAAAAACGATTCTTTTGTCGTCGTCATGTTTTATTTTAACGATGCTGGAAGAAAGAAAAGGAGTTCCTTTTTTGCCAAGATAGTGCACATTAAAATTTTTGCATCCGCAAGTGCATTTCAAAGATACTTTTACCGCAGTATCTCCGCGATCCTCTATAATCTCCGCGAAATTAAATATTCTGCTAGGGATAGGAGAGTCTGGGTTCATTCAGATTGCGCTCCTTATGATTTTGTTGCGACAGTCAGGCTGCAAAGAACTGATTCGGGTCACGGATTATCCCAGATCTGTCATTAAGAGATGACATGGTTGACACTCGTAGCGGACATCGCGCAGGGGCTTCTCCTCCGAGGCCGTCTCCGTTCGCCGTCCTTGGCTCACTTCGACTGCAGGCTTCCTTCGCTCTCGCCATCCATAGCTTCGCTTGGAAACCTATGCCCTCGTCGGAGAACCCCTGCGCGATTTTTGTCCGCTGTGATGTGTGTTACGCAGATATTCCTCCAAAAATGCTGTAGAAACAGGTTTGAAACCATAATGAATCAAATAAGTTTCTTCTGGCCGCCGTTAGAAATTAATGCCTGATAATGGATCTATGATGATCTATTTTACGTTTACCGTGCTGTATTTTGCGATCCTGACCAGCCCCGGTTTTGCGCCTTTGAACTTTGAGACATGGCGGGCTTCGGCCAAAAAGACCGGGATGTTTGACGACCCTTTTGCCTTGCTGTGCAGCACCGCCAGCCGCGCGCCTTCCTCGATCACCTCTTTTGGGATCTCTTTGCCCGCGGGGCGTTTGATGAGCACATGGCTGCCCGGAATTCCTTTTGTGTGAAGCCACAAATCGTCCGGAGAGGAAAGCTCTTTCACGATCCGGTCGTTTCCCACGTTATTGCGCCCGACAAGGATTGTGAAGCCGCGAAATTCAACGGTGTCCACTTGGGGAGGAATGGGGCGTTGTGTTACAACGCGGCCGCCTTTTCGCTTTGGAGGTGTCTTGGCGCGTGAGGAGAAAGAGGCCGAAAGTTCCTGCCGGACAGCTATATATTCGTCGCGCGTCCGCGCGGCTTCCAACTGGGCTTCCAGCGATTCGATGTAATACACGCTTTCGGCTACCTCGCGCTTTCGCTTGCGCACAATCTCCGTCGCGTTTTTGGCTTTGCGCGCCAGACGGAAGTAGCGGTTCATGTTTTCGACGGGAGACAGCGCCGGGTTAAGCGGGATGCCGAGAAACGAGGACATTCCTTTCGACAACTCCGGGAGGTTTGCCTTAAGCGTTTCCCCCCGCGCGCTTCCTTCCAGCCCTTCAGCAAGGCGTTCCTCATCGCCGCTTACGTTTTCGAGCTTGTGGCGCTCTTTTTTAAGCAGAGCGGTTATCCGCGAGGAAAGCTGCTGGCGCAGAACCGCCAGATCATGGTTTTCGGCGACTTCCGTGTAGAACCAATCGGCCGCTTCGTTTGCGGTCGGGAAAGGCTGGAATTCCAGGAACCCGGCGGCCGGGCATGGAAAAGGAAGAATCCTGCGTTTCCCGTCGGGCAGCGTTCCGATGCCGGGCTCGAATTCGTTTTCCTCATACCGGCTTGCCAACTTCCCAAGCGCGTTGAGCAGCGGCTCCGGGCCGTCTTTTCCTTGCCGCGCCGCTTCATTGGCCAATTCCCGGCCCAGACCGGCGATGGAATTCAAAAGCGCGCGCGATAGTCCTTCGGATTCCATAGCGTGGATACGCGCGGCATCCTCCTGTGTCACTTCCGGGAGGAATACCCGCGTGGGACGCGGCAGCGGCTGATACGGCAGCCCTTGGGCGATCTCCCGGATACGGCTTTCTTCCGGCAAAACAGTGCGCAGCGGCATAAGGATTGTTCCGTCGCCGTCAACATAGATCAGGTTGGCGTGTCGTCCGAACAGCTCCGCGTACAGGGATGTCCGTTCGTGTTCCGCATCCGGGCGAAAGGACTGGAAATCTATCCGGACCGCGCGATCATACGGCTCAAGGTAAAACGACGCGATGCGCATGCTTTCGAGATGCTTGCGAAGGTATTGGCAAAAGCGCGGGGGAGCGGGCGGGTTGGTGTTCTTGCGCGTTGTCAGGTGCAGGCGGCAGTTCCCAGGGTCGGCGGAGATAAGAAGACGCGCTTCCTCTCGTCCCGTCCACAGCGTCAGCACGATCTCCTTTTCCGCGTGTTGATGAACTTTGGAAACGAGCGCTCCGTGAAGAGTTGAGGAAAGTTCCGCTACAACCTGTTTCAGAAAAAAAGCGTCCATGATTTTCCATTGTATGTCGACCGGCGCGGGATGGTATTTATTTGGATGGGATAAGCGCGCGGCAAAAGCAGCCGATGTTTTTTTAAGCTCTGGCGAGCCTCGGTATGAACAGCATCAATTTTTTATTTGTGCCGACGGGAACAGTGTGTTCTTCAGAAAGCCGCTTTGGTGTTAAAATATAAAATAATTTTTTTGCGACGGAGCCATAATGAGCCGAATTGTCAGAAGTATTATTTGGGCAGCCGCGCTTTCCCTTTTGGTTTCATGCGCCGCGAAAAAAGAAGAGATCCCGATCATCCCTACGGTGCCCGAGCCGGTTGCGCCACCCGCGCCGGTTACCGTGCCCACCAAAACCGACATAGAAGTCATTCAGTTGCAGATGACCGAAAACCAGGAATACGTCAGTGTAACGGTCCGCATAAAGGAAAGTGAGCTCAACTCCATGGACCCGTCGGAAGTTTACCTGCAAGACGAAGCTACCGGAAAGAAATATCCGGTTGTCCGTCTGCAGCGGATCGGCAGGCTGGCAAGCGTACCGGGCGAAAAAGGGGTCCGCCATATCATGTTCTGGAATAACGAAAGCGGACTGAAGATAGGCGTGCTGGTTACGATAACGATAGGAAAGTACCAGAAAAAACACGTTCTGCTTAAATGACGGTTTCTTTTTTTCACTAATTCAAATGCGCCAAACGCAACCGGTTTGTCTTGTTTGACCATGACACGCATGCCGTGGTGAATGTTGGTAGCCGGGTGGCTGAAAGCCCGCTGTTACGGTGTCGTTTCGCCGCAAACTTTCTGACAGATCGCGAGAATCAGAGGCTTATGAAATTTCGGAATATAGCGGGATAATTTCCTGGCGAATCTTTAAGGAATAATGATGTTTGAATGGTTCAGGCTTCGTTTTAAATTGTTGTTCAAAGCCATTCTTTGTTTCATGGCGCGTCGCCCTTTCTTTATCAAGATGTGGTTTGCGATACAGGCGCAAGTTTCGAGCGCGGCGTCATTTCAGCCAGACTCGACGCCGGTAGCATCGTCATCATCCGGTAAAAAAACAGCCCCCCCCGAGCTTGTCAAAACAATAAGCGATTTTGCCGAATGGGATGATTTTGTTGCAGAAGCTGATCGTCTTTTTGCCGTGGACGCGAAAAGATTTGAGATGCATTTAATGACCCACATTTTGGATATACGAGCGTTTATACGCCAGTTTGAACGTGCGGGAGGGAGCATAAGAAAGAAAGGACCTTTTTCTGAGCCGGACTATTTTTCCAAAGAAATGGAGTTTTTCGAATTCCTTAGTGGGAAAAAGTATGATTTTAAGCATGAGGGATATCAGCTTAACGTAGATGACGTAATGAAGAATTATCCGTTATCTTGTTACCGTAATTTTATTGGCTATAATTTGAATGGTTTTTGCTTGCTGGATTATATTCAGCCGCGTGTCGGGAAAAAGTTCCTTGAATTGGGATACGGCTGGGGGAATTTGATAGAGTTGTTCGGTCGAGCCGGGTGTTCGGTTTCAGGCGTGGACGCTTCTTCTTCGTTTCAAGAGCTGGCATCCCGGCGTTGCGCCATGCAAAACATCAAAGTTGATCGCTTGGCGTGCGGGCCATTTTCTTCGGCGGATGATTTTCAAGGTCCATTTGACTACATTGCTTTTGACGCGGCGTTTCATCATTGTGAAACGCCGGTCGAAATTCTTTCCTTGTTGCGCAGAAAAACAGCTTCGGATGGAATGCTTGTTTTTTTCAATGAACCGATAACAGATTATTTCGACCGTCCTTGGGGATTTATAAGGTCAGACGGCGAGACCGCGTTTCAAATCAGAAAGCATGCCTGGTTTGAAGTCGGCATCAGAACAGATTTTTTCAAGGAATTACTCGAAAAAACAGGCTGGAAGCTTCTTGATATCTCTTCACATAAACTTGCCAGACAGACATTTATTGCCAAACCGATATAAAGGCGTCGCGCCGGTTAACCGACGCAACGGAAACGCGTTGCTGACTCCAAACGCTCAAATCGGGTAAATGTGCCGGGGGCGTTTGCCCTTGGGTGGCCTACGGTTCTTCGGTTTCGCCTTCCTGGATACCGCTATTCTCAGCGGGGAAATAAACCGTGAATGTGGTTCCCTCGCCGGGAATGCTGGAGACGCGGATGAACCCGCCGCTTTGTTTGACGATCCCATAGACGGTGGCAAGCCCAAGGCCCGTTCTTTTGCCCATGGTGAAAAACGGCTCGAAAATCCGGGACAAGGTTTCATCGCTTATGTTGATGCCGTTATCGGTGACGCTCAACGTGGCGTAGCGTCCCGGAGGAATGGTCAGCTCCCGCTCTATAAACGGATCTTCCAGAGTGATGTTTTTTGTGCGCACCGTCAGCTTTCCGCCGGAAGAGAGCATGGCGTCACGCGCGTTCAGGCACAGGTTTGCCAGGATCTGCTCGATCTGGCTCGGATCGACCCGCACAAGCCACAACTTCGGACCCGCCACCGCGATGAATTTGATGTCGTCGCTGATAATCTGGTTGAGCGTCTGCCGCATGTTTTCCACCACTTCGTCCATGCGCAGCAATTCAGGCTTGAGAATTTGCTTGCGGCTAAAAGCAAGGAGCTGCCGTGTCAGCGTTGCGGCTTGCTCTCCGGCGGTGAAGATCTTTTCGATCTCCGTTCGCGCCGGGTTTTGTTCGTCGGTCCGCGCCAGGAGAAGCTCGCTGTACTTGGTGATAACGGACAGGAGGTCGTTGAAGTCGCGCGCCACGCTTCCCGCCAGATTTCCGACCGCTTCCATCTTTACAAACCGCGCGTGCCGTTCTTCGCTCTGATTGTGCTCTTCTGCCGCTTTCTTGCTGTCGGTAACGTCCGACATTATTGCCATTATGGAGGAAATGTTTTCTTGCGCATCGAAAAGGGGCGCGCCGGAAAACGAAAGTATGATTTCGGACCCGTTGCGGGTTTTGCAGCGGATTTCTTTATTGGATAGTTTTTCTCCCTGGAGGAGAAGGCTGCGCGTATTCTTCAGTTCATCCAGCTCAAACGACTCTTCCATGTCAAAGAGCGGGTTTGGCCGCCCGAGCGTTTCAGACGCGCTCCATCCGAACATACGAACAGCCGCCTGATTCCACACGCGCACGATTCCATCGGGGTCGCTGACGATCACAGCCAGGGGGGCGGCTTCTACCAGCGCTTGCAGAGTGCCGCTGGTTTCACGGAATGCCTCTTCGGCCTGTGTCCTTTCCGCGAGGTGGTTCTTGATCGTTTCCAGCATGACGTCGTTTGCGCGCACCAGCGTGGAGATTTCGTTTCCGCTTATAGGGAGGTCGAGATCGGACCCGCTGGAATATTCATGGATCGTATCGAGCGCTTTCCGGTACAAGCCGTTGAGCGGATAAATGATGAGGAAGGCAAGCCCAACGCCAAGCAGGGCAATGCATGCCAGAAGGGCAATCCCCCACTGCACGGTCCTGACCAGATTTTTAGAGAGAAGCTCCTGAATCACGGATACGTCGGACTCGATCAGGAGACAGAAATCCTTGTCGACGATTTTCAGCGGGATGTACGCGTATGAGCGAAGAACTTTTTGGTTGATGTGAAAGAAATGCCTCTGGCGCTTCAGGCATTCCTGCGCGAACGTTGGGTTGAAAACGTTCGCAAGCGAGATATCGTAAGACCCCGCTATTATTCTCCCATCCATGGCGATGAACGCGTGGGAGTTGGTTTCCTTGGAGATCTTTGCCGCGAAGGCGTCGTCGATCCGGCAACCGAGTATCAAGACGCCGCTTGGCTTGTTTTTACCGAAGACGTAAATAGGGGTGATCGCCACGATGCTGGCTGCTTGGGCAGTGGATATCGTTGTGACGATTTGATCCCCCTCCAGCGCTTTCCTGAAAACATCCATCTTTGACAGGTCTTCCGGTTCCTTGTTGTCCGGATGCCCTGCGCGGTAAAGCACCCTGCCTTTCGTGTCCACCATAACGAAGAAGGAGACATTCATCTTCGGGTAAAGCTGGTCCATAGCCGCCTTCAGCGGCTTTATGTTCTTGCTGGCCTCGTTGTAGTAGAACAATCCGTAAACAACATCGGTGTCGTTTCTCAGGATCTTCGTCAAATCCGAGATCCGGGTTACTTCCTGGGAAACGAGCGAATTGATCATATGGTGAGTGTTATGCGCCTTGTTGTGTTCCCGCTCTTCGAAGACAGCGTAGAAAACGGATCTGTTGATCAGGTATCCGGCAAGGAGGAGGCCGGCGCCGATGAAGAGCAGGAGAAAGACGATGGGGAAAACGATACTTTTACGGAAACTGAATTTCCGGAATCGTTTAAAAGCTTCCTTGATTTTCTCGATGGCTACGATGATCATTTCTCCACTTTTATAGCAGACCTATTTATCTTGAACAAGATTATCGGTAGCTGTCTCCAAAATATTTGAAATACCGATTGTTATACCATGATTATAATTGGCAAACGGAATAGAGGTAGCTTGTTATGCCGCATACCATTTCCGATGGTTTTCGCACCTATTTTGAGACGCATGGCGACGGGTTTCCTCTGCTGCTGGTCAACGGGCTCGGAGGCGACCATAAAGAGTGGTTATATCAGATTCCGGCGTTTGATCCGCATTTCAAGGTTATTGCGTTTGACAATTTCGGTTCGGGGAAAAGCGATGTCCCGCCTGGTCCATACACCACAGAGCGGATGGCGGATGACGCTGTCCGGTTACTGGAAACACTGAACATAAGCAGGGCTCATGTCCTGGGCGTATCGCTGGGAGGGATGATTGCGCAGGAGGTGGCTTTGCGGTATCCGGACCGGGTGGAGCGGCTGGTGCTGGGATGCGCTGTCCCCGGAGGGAGGTTGTCCGTCCGTCCGCCGGAAGCGGCGATAGCGGTTTTTCAGAATGCCGGGGGAGACGATACGGAGGCGGAACTGCGTCAAATAATGCCGTTTTTGCATACGGATGCCTATATTGCGGAACAGGCCGGGGAAATAGAAGCTTTTATCCGGCGCAGGATGGAAACCCGGATGGCCCCGGCAGGCTACTTTGCCCAGATGTCCGCCGTGATAACGCACGACGCTTCCGACCGCCTCGGACAAATTCGCGCAAAGACCCTGGTTATCACCGGAGAAGCCGACCGGCTGGTTCCGCCGGTAAATTCATTTTTGATCGCCCAGCGGATTCCCGACGCCAGGCTGGTTGTCCTGCCCGGAGCGCCTCACCGCTTGTACGCGGAGAGCGCGGATGCGTTCAACAAGGAAGTGCTGGAGTTTTTGAAGTCGTAGGCGAACCCCTTACGCGATTTATGTCCGCTGTGATTGATGTCACCCAGATCTTCCTCCAGAAATGCCGCGGAAACAGGCTTGAAACCATAATGAATCAATAGGTTGCTCTAATAGCCGTCATTAGAAATTAATGACTGATGACGGATCTGGGTTGAACTGATTAAGGCGGTTTTTCCTTCGATCCTTCCTCGGCGATATCATTCGCTGTGGCGGATGCGGTTTTCATATGACGCGCGGCAAGGGCTCCGTGTCAGAATATGAGGTGTTTTGAATTAGGTATAAATACACGCTGGTGTTGCGGCGTTGTAAAACCTGGTAAACGGGGATTAATGAAATGAACAAGACTGTCTTCATCACCGGCGCGACATCCGGCTTCGGGCGCGCCGCCGCCCGCCGCTTTGCCGCGGCAGGCTGGACACTGGCGTTGACCGGGCGCCGTACCGAGCGCCTGCAAGCATTGCGCGAAGAACTTGCCCCGCTTGCGCCGGTACATATAGCCGCGCTCGATGTGCGCGATGACGCGGCGGTCAAAGCCGTGCTGGAAAGCTTGCCTGAAGAGTTTCGCGCCTTGCGTGTTCTGGTTAACAACGCCGGGCTGGCCCTGGCGCTGCAACCGGCGCAGGAAGTGGCGCTGGAAGACTGGCGAACCATGATCGACACCAACATCACGGGGCTGGTTAATGTCACGCACGCCCTGCTTCCCGCACTGATTGCCACCGGGCGCGGAGCCAGCATCATTAACATCGGCTCGGTAGCCGGGCAATGGCCGTATCCCGGCGGCCACGTATATGGCGCGACCAAGGCTTTCGTCAAGCAGTTCAGCTATAACCTGCGTTGCGACCTGATCGGCTCCGGCGTTCGTGTCACCGACATTGCCCCCGGCATGTCCGAGACAGAATTTATGCTTGTGCGTACGAAAGGCGACCAGGCCGCCTCGGATCGCCTTTATCGCGGAGCCGAGCCGCTGACGGCGGAAGATATTGCCGAGCAGATTTTCTATGTCGCCAACCTGCCCGACCACATCAACATCAACCGGCTGGAAGTCATGCCCACGCGGCAGGCATGGTCGGCGTTTGCGGTGGATCGGGATTGAGCTTGTATTCCGCCTATACGGGTGGTCGTTGAGATAAAAGGAAGTCAGTTATGAAACATACTTTGATAACTGTTATCTGGATATTTACGATACTTGGGTTTTTCGTTTTTGTTATGTGGTATACAGCATATCGGCTGCAAGTATGTTTTAAATTTACTCATTTTTGGGTGTTGCAAAGCGTAGTTGTGTTTTTTGTGATAAGTTCTTTTGCCTCGTCGTTAATCGCGGCGAAGTTTTCAGGTTCGTTTGTAAGTGTGTTGAACATTATAGGCGGTTATGTGTTTTTATTTTTGATTTATTTGTTTGTTATGTTAATAGCCTTTAGTTTTGTTCAATCCATATTTAACATATCGTCAGTGTTGAGCGGGGCGGTGGCAATAGTCATTGCTTTTATTGTGACTTTTGTCAGCGCTGTCATGGGCTCACCATTTATAGTCAAGGAAACTGAGATCAAAATGGCGGCTTTGAAAAAAGAGCTGCTGATTATGCAAATTTCCGATGTTCATATTGGCCGCCATCGCGGGCGAGACTATCTGGCGGCTATTGTTGAAGCAACAAATACCCGGAATCCCGATCTGGTACTCATTACCGGAGATTTAATAGATGCTGAACCGGCGTTGCTGCCGGGTGTCCTGGATTCACTTTCAAACTTCAAGGCGCCTGTTTTCTATGTGGAAGGCAATCATGAGAAATATATTGGCGTTGAGCGCGTGTTAAAGCTGATCAGAGAGCGCAATATTCGCGTCATGAGCAATGAAGTCGTGGAAATTTGCGGCATACAGTTAATCGGTCTTGATTACATGAAAGCGGACGAAGAGACTTTTGATGTGCATCCATCCGATCATGCGGACACCGTTAAATCGGTGCTGGCAAAAATATCCCTGAAGAGCGAGCTTCCATCCATATTGATGAGCCACAGTCCGGTTGGAGCCCAATACGCCGACGCCGCGGGCGTTGATCTTATGCTGTCCGGGCATACACACGGAGGGCAGATTTTCCCGTTTTCATGGTTATCAAAGCTGACGTTTCCGTTTAATAGCGGGCTGTATCAACAAGGCAATACCAGGATTTTTGTCTCAAATGGCGCGGGTACTTTTTTTATACGCGCGAGATTGGGCACATTTAACGAGATTAACTTGTTGAAATTGGTGCATGCCAATTAGTTAAAAGGAAATCATGATGACACAAGGAAAACCTATTATTCTTGCGCCCGCGCCCAAACGGGAAATACAGACCCGGATCGAAAAACTGCACGCGGCGCTTAACGCCCAAAATAATGACTGGGACGCGGCATTTATAGTCGACAAGGCCAACCAGTATTACCTGACCGGCACTATGCAGGAGGGCGTATTCGTTTTAAAAAAGGACGGCTCCCACGCGTATTTCGCCCGGCGCAGCTTTGAGCGCGCGAAACGGGAATGCCTGCTTGGTGATGTCTACCCGATGGTCAGCTACAAAGACGTTCTGGAAATGACCGGCGAAAACATACAAAGGCTGTATATCGAAACCGATGTCATGCCGCTTGCGATGTTCGGGCGTATAAAAAAATACTTCAACGCCGCGCAAGAGCTGCCAATCGACAAAATAATGCTCAAGCTGCGGGCTGTAAAAAGCGGCTACGAGCTGGCGCAGATGGAAGAGGCGGGCGCGCGGCACGGCTATCTGCTTGACAGCGTTGTTCCCGGATTGCTGAAAGAAGGAATGAGCGAAGCGGAATTTATAGCGGACTTGTACAGCGAGATGGTAAAACTGGGCCACCACGGCGCAACGCGGTTCGCCATGTTTCAGGCGGAGGTTGTGACCGGCCAGCTTGGTTTTGGCGAAAACTCGATTTACCCCACCAGCTTTAACGGTCCGGGCGGCATGAAGGGCCAGTGCCCGGCCGCTCCGATGATAGGCGACTGGGGCCGGACGCTTAAAAAAGGCGATCTGGTGTTTGTGGACGTTGGCTTCGGATTCAACGGCTACCACACCGACCGGACACAGATTTACTTTTTCGGCGCAAATCCGTCTGATGAAATAGTTCGGATACATCGGCAGTGTATGGGGATTCAAAAGCGGATAGCCGCGTTTTTGAAGCCCGGCGGTATGCCGGGTGAAATTTACCGCGCGGTTATGGGAGACTTGAGCCCGGAATTTACGCGGGGTTTTATGGGTTGTGAGGGCAGCGTGAAGTTTTTGGGGCATGGCGTGGGATTGCAGATCGACGAATTACCGGTGATAGCCGAAGGGTTTGACGAACCGCTTGTTGAGAATATGGCCATTGCGCTGGAACCGAAAAAGGCTTTGAAAAACGTGGGGTTGCTCGGCGTGGAAGATACGTACATTGTGACAGGTAGCGGCGGCAGATGTATCACCGGCGGCGAAAAAGACATTATGGCGGTTGGGAGTTGAGATAGATCTGCGCGAAAGAAAGGGTTTAGCTATCAAAAAAACGAAGGATAACGTAGCAAACCTTGGCGAGAGAGGAAGCTACAACCCTGCTTGCCGAAATAACGATTCGGCGACCGACCATGAGAGACCTGCGGATACACCCTGTTAGAGGGGCTGATGATCTGGCCGGCGAAATGAAGCTGATCGGCTCTCTGTGCGGCCTGCGCATGGAAGAGATCGAGCAGTTAGATATGGCCGATTACAGAAAGCTGACAGACGCTTTTGACCGATTTCGCTCCTCATCCGGACGAGGAAGCGATTAGGCACGTGACACTATGCTTGTGCCGGATGACACGCTGGGGACTGAATGAGGTACTGGCAATGAGCTATAAAGAAGCGCTTTGGTGGCTTGAGGGAGCTAATACGCTGGAAAGTGAGCTATGTTTGGATGACGTGTGAATCAGTAATGGCGGCGGCCACAACATGAGCATCGTTCTTGATCACGACGTATGTCTTCAAAATCATCACGGCTACGTCCAAGACTAACGTGGTTTGGGACGTAGTGTAAGTCTCTAATGTTGAACACAAAGAACGGAAGCAGGAATGCTCCTATGTACGTCGTAATGTGTGTACCGTCAACCCCTGGTTCCGCGACGCTTTTGCCAAACGCACAGAACGCGAAGACAAGGAACAGCTTGAAGGAGAAGAAAAAGGCTTTTTCGCGATTCTGGTTGGTCGGATGCGCGAAGAAAAAAACGCGAGGGTTGTACAGCGCGGCCAAGGCCCATATAGCGCAGGCAGTCGCCAGAATGCCCAAGGTCCAGACCAGCAAAGTTTCACTTCGAAGCAACTGGCAAGCCCTCAGGGCGATCAGCGCGCTGAAAAAGATGAAGGAATATTTGGCAAGCGCCTTTTTCATGATTGTAAGTATATAAAAAAAACGCGGACAGGTAAAGAGGAATGTCTCCTGATATGACGTGGTGATCAAGGTATTGTAGCAAGCAGGAGAGAGAGCTACAAAGAAACGATTGAAGGCATTGTTTCGTGTATGGAAAAACGTGATATTCGTAAAACACACTGCTTATAACAGGTAGTTTGGCGCAAGCGGGGGGGGGCGGCTGACGATACATGGCAATATGCTCTCGTCCGAGCCTTTGTAAAACCCAGCCTGCGCCAAGCGCCGGGTGTTGTACGCAAGCGGGGCGGCAGCAATGTGGGCAGCGCAATGGGACAAGACATTTAAAATATGGAAATAGACATTAAAAAGATGTTGAACAATCTCAAGCTTGAAAGGCTGTAACCAGTTACTTAAAATGTAGTACAGCGGTTGAGTGAAGCGAATATACGGGTTTGAAAAACAATAAATGATTCAATAAAACATTAGACTGGTGAATTATATGTGTGAAACCTGCATGAATATCAAATTATACGAAAACTTTTCTTCACCCGGCGTATATTTGGAGTGCAATAATTATATGAAACAACTTGTAGACTCAGGAGATTTCAAGCAAATTTTAAGATCGGGGCTTATTCCACTTGATAAAATAATGAACGAAAATGGTTGTTGGGTAGACGACATTATCTGTCATGAAATAAGGTGCAATAAATGTGGACAACATTTTTCATGTGGAGTTAATACGTTTCGAGGCGGAGGTAGTTTCGAAAGGTGTTGAAA
>Ga0082212_10009013_pt1 | contig 12915 bp, 17 predicted proteins | sample TergutNt197P3_FD_71548 | JGI IMG/M metagenome (GOLD analysis project Ga0082212, IMG submission 71548) | Neocapritermes taracua P3 segment gut microbial communities from Petit-Saut dam, French Guiana - Nt197 P3 | ecosystem: Host-associated > Arthropoda: Insects > Digestive system > Gut ... | reverse complement strand
GGGGGGGGGGTTAATTGAAAAGTTGTTTAAAAAAGGGTTTTTTTTCCCCGAGTTCCCTGGGGTGTGTGGGGGGGGGGGCTTTATTTGGGTTTGTCTTTTTTTCCCAGTTTCCCCCCCCCCCCCAATGTGATTTAGTACCATCTAATAGCGACAGTTATCGGGAATTCCCCACATATGGAGTGAAGAAACTTACAAAATTTGCTGGCACTATGATACTAATTGGCTCACTTACACTATTACAAGGTTGCCCAAACCCAAGTGGTCCTTCAACACCAAAGCACGAGCATGCATGGAGCGATTGGAGTTTAAAGGTTGCGCCGACATGCGAGACAAAAGGGGTTGAAACTCGAGTTTGTGGAATAGACAGTTCACATATAGAAGAACGTTACACAGATGCTATTGGGCATGATGTGGATTATGTGGGGGGAACACAACCAACCTGTCTGACACCTGGTGAAGCAACAACTGAGATTTGCAAACGTCCTGGATGCGACCATTCTGTTCTCCAAGACAGTGTTCCTGCACTTGGGCATAACTGGGGGGCTGGCTGGGTGCAAACAACCTATGCTGATTGTGAAAATGATGGTCTTCAAACCCGAACTTGTGAACGCGACGGCACAACAGAAACCAGGGATTTGCCTCTCGCTTTTGGTCATGCATGGGGTAACTGGGTAGGAACTGCGACCTGTGAAACAGCTGGTACTGAAACCCAAACTTGTGATCACGACCACAACCATAAGAATACCCGTCCTCAGGCCGCACTTGGTCACTACATTGATGGTAATGGAAATTGTCCTCATGAATATTGTGACGACCACGACCAAAGGGTATGGTATCTTAAAAGTACGCCCCACGGGAAACTTTGTAACCTCGGCTTTCTTGGTAATCCCGGTAGTTGCTTTAACCAAGTTGTTCTGACAATAGATGGGGTAGTTAATTCTGCTGCAAATCATTGCAGTGGTCATTTCGGTTATGAGGATCATACAGATGCAGTTAGAGATGCGTATTATGAGGCATTATGGAATGCATGGGATTCAAGAGATGACAAACACTCTCATCCTAGTTCTGGGCCTACTATGGGTAATCCCGGTTATGAGTTTTATTACGAAGACCAAGATGGACGTTATTCATCGTTTATTCAACAAGGTAAATATCCTTGTTTCACACCGGCTGATCATGCCGCGGCGAGAGCGGCAGCAAACGCGAAATCAATAGAACAACATGGTTTGCCAGGCATAGGTTTATAATTTGTTTTAATTTGAAAGTCTTAAATCTCCGCCTTTGAATTCGATAAGGGCGGAGTCGGTGGAACGAGGTAATTCCATACATGAAATTTTCCCCGGAAATTCGCAAGGCCATTTATACGACTAACGCCGTTGAATCGGTCAATTACGGGGATAGAGTCCCGTTATGATATTTTGCGCTTTACACAAAAAAAATTATGGGCTCAATGAAATGGCGACTATCACTACGGCATGAGAACGCGCCGCCTCTTATAGATTATGAGTCAACATATAATCCCGTAACACTGTATTTATTCTGGTTTGATACCCTTTCCCAAAAGAGCGAAACCATTCCAGAACATCAGCGTCGTAATTAATCTTTACCGGTATTTTCACCGGCCGGTACAGAGAACGGTTAAGCAGTTTAGCAGGTACAAACCGGGCCAGTTGTTCCTGTGTCATGGCGGGCATATCGGAAAAATCAATATCCTTATCCCGCATTTTTTTTAGTTTTTTAATGCGCTGTTCATCAATGGGGGGCAAATCATCAATGGTTTTTGTTACGATTGGCATAATACACCTCTTGTTCATGTTTGGACGCTTTCCGTGCAGAAATTATCCGCACAGTTTCTTCATCAGGTTCAGTTTCAACCACAAATAATACAATTCCTGAAACTGCTCCCAGAAATATCCATCGGACTTCATTCGAACTATGTTCCTCGTCGAAATAATCCAGACGATCGGGATCATACCAGGCGCGGATAGCATCGTTGAAATCAACACCATGCTTCTGTATATTGGCCTGGTTTTTATTTTCGTCCCAAATAAATTTGACCATTATTTCATACCTATAAAAATATACCCCAAAAAGAAAAATGTGTCAATAGTCATTAGATGCACAGAACCAGGCATTGTTTACTGGGATGGTGACTATTCCCTGCCCGCTAAACACTAAATCCTGCCGATAATAAGGCAAAGTGGCAGAAACCGGAAAAACCAGCAGGGCTGTTCGCAAACCAGCCGGGTTGTTGAACAAGGCCAGCGCAAAAGGCAAAAAGCCGCCTTCGCCGGCCAGAAAAGAAAAGAAACAAACTCCTTCTGCGGGCGGCAAAAAAAAGCAGCCGGCAAAAAAAACACAAAAGGTTTCCCCCGATATCTGGTATGCGGTACTGCTGACCTCATCTCTTATACTTGTTTCCATCATTATTGCACTGGTGACGATTACCATCAGCACGGGCAAAGAAACGGATGTTACAGCGGAAGCAGCGGGCGAATTGCCGGCATCCCCTCCTGAGCAGCCGCCTCAGCCTGTGCCGGCTGCCGCTGCTGTAGAAAAACCCGCACCTGTCATCGCTGTTCCGGCAAAGCCTGCGGCAGTCCAGAACCCGCCTACAATGCCCGGATCGGTGACTGTCACCGATTCCGTTACCACCCCGGCAAAGCCTGCGGCCGCGCCTCAAAAGCCTGTTACTGCCCCCCCTGTTGTAACCGCTGCGCCGGCTTTTCCTGCGCCCGTCATCGCTGCCCCGGCACAGCCGCCGGCAGTTCAAACGCCTTCCGTGCCGCAGCAGCCCGCTCCGGCTGCCGCCGTTATGGCAAGGCCGGCACCCCCCCAACCGCCGCCAAAACAGCGGGGAACGGTGGCGTTTATAATCGACGATGCGGGCAGCAACCTCCACGAACTGGAACCTTTTCTCAATTTTCCCGGCCCCATAACCATCGCCGTCCTTCCCGGCCTCCCCTACTCAGCGGAAGCCGCCCGGCGTATTCGTGCCGCCGGAAAAGAAGTGTTCCTCCACCAGCCGATGGAAGCGATGGGCGGACAGCCGCCGGGGCCGGGCGCCATTTATTCGGGGATGACGGCCGCAGAGGTGCAGGAAGTGCTAAACCGTAACATCGCTGAAATCGGTCCGGTCGCGGGCATGAACAATCATCAGGGATCAAAGATCACTGCGGATCGGCAGATAATGGAAACCGTACTGGCCTTTTGCCGGGATCAGGGGATTCGTTTCCTCGATTCCCGTACAACCGCCGAAACCGCCGTACCTGCCGCCGCGCGAAGCCTGGGCATGAAAATCGGCGAGCGCAATATATTTATCGACAACGAGCAGGAACGCGCCGCAATGAGCCGTGCGATCAACGGCGGGCTTGCCCTTGCTGCGGGGAAAGGCAGTGCGGTGATGATAGGCCATGTCTGGTCACCGGAATTGGCCGTTCTGCTTACCGAACTCCACCAAAACCTTGTTGACCAGGGCTATTCCTTTTCCTCAGCTTCGGATCTCATTGACAAATAAAATGTAATAATAGAAAGTACCTGTAATGAAAATACTGGTTACTCCCACTTCTTTCAGCCCGGATTCCGGCAGCCCTGCTCTGGAAAGCCTCCGCGCCTTTGCCGATTCTCTGGTTTTTAACCCTGTCGGAAAACCTCTTTCTGAAGACCAGCTTATCCCCCTCCTTGCAGGCTGTGACGGCTGCATCGCCGGGCTGGACTATTTTACCGCCAGGGTGATAGAAAGCGCGCCTGCCCTGAAAGTTATTTCACGCTATGGCGTTGGTATCGATCGGGTGGATTTGGCGGCAGCAAAAGCAGGAAACGTTATTGTCTGCAATACGCCGGGGGCAAATTCCCAGGCGGTTGCCGACCTGACTTTTGCCCTGCTCCTCGGCGCAGCCCGTAAAGTGCCGGTTCTCGACAAAAAAACCCGTGAAGGCCAGTGGCCGAAGTCCACCGGCGTGGAACTGTACGGAAAAACCATCGGCATTCTGGGTCTGGGCGCGGTAGGAAGGGCTGTAGCGAAGAGGGCATCGGGCTTCTCCATGAAAATCCTCGCTTATTCTCCTTCCATCAACAGGGAATACGCCGCGGCAAACGGCATCATCGCGGCGGATTTCGACACGCTAACGAAGGAAGCGGACTTTCTCTGTCTGCACCTGCCTCTGACAGAAAAAACCAGGTGCATCATTTCGGCAGATGTCATGAAATCCATGAAAAAAGGGGCAATCATCGTAAACACGGCCAGGGGCGGCCTTATTGATGAAAATGCGGCGCTTGAGCTTCTGATTTCGGGGCACCTGGGCGGCATGGGTCTGGATGTTTACGAGAACGAACCTCTCCTTGAATCACCGCTTTTTGAACTGGAAAACGTTGTACTGACCCCTCATACCGCTTCCCATACCAAAGAGGCAACCGAGACAATGGCCAGAATGTCGGTTCAAAACCTGATCGACGTGCTTTCAGGCAAAACCTGCCCGTATACCGTATAAAACACTGGAAACCCATTTACATCTATGGTATAATACGACCCTAGGGGGCATATCAAAACCATGAAGAATCTAAAAGCATATTTTCTGCTATTTCTTGTGACGGTTTTTTCGCTGGCCATATCCTGCAAAAGCACACCCAAGGCACCCGATCAGGATACGCTGAACAGCCTGAATGCCGCAACGGCCCGGGTCGAGAGCGCCAGAGCACAGGCGGTTGAGGTAGAGGCGCAGGACTACTTCCCGGATGAATGGAAACAGGCGGAATCGGACTATCAGGCCGGCAAGGCTGCGGACAAGGCAACTGCTGTCGGGGCGAATGAAGCGATTGAGCGGTATACCCTGGCGGCTGATGTCTATGAGGAGATCGCGGAAAAGAGCGCTCCTCTGTATGCCAAAGACCTGGAAGAGGCAAAAGCCGATTTGGAAAAAGTGATGGCCCGCGCCGGAAAGTCACGGCAGGACGCCAGTGACACCCAGAGTTCCGGCTATTTTCCCGGTGAATGGGATGCCGCCGAAGTCCAGTATCAAAACGGTGAAAACTCGGATAAAGAAACCCTCAGAGGGATAAGGGCGGCAATTGCCTCATATACGGCGGCCGCTGACACCTACGACGATATTGCCGAAAAGAGCCGTCCGCTTCTTGCAGCGGATAAAGATTCTCTGCAGGCGGCAATCGCCCGTGCCCAGCAGTCTCGCAAAGAAGCACAGGATCTTCTGGCGCCTACATATTTCCCGGATGAATGGACAGAGGCGGAAGCCGGTCTTCAGGCCGGGATTGACGCCGATAAAAATACACCGGACGAAATGAAGGCGGCGGCGGTGCTGTATGTTGCTGCGGCGGATGTATACGACGATCTTGCCGAAAGAAGCCGCCCCCTGTTTGCAAACGACACAACACGGAAGGATCTGGAAGCGGCAATTGCACGGGCGGAAAGCTCGAGGCAGAAGGCAATGGAAGCAAACGGGCAGGGCTACCTGGCCAATGACTGGAGATCTGCAGAATCCGCGCTTCAATCCGCAAAAAACGCCGGTACAGCTACGCCGGAAGAGATGCTGGCGGCAACTGCGCTGTATGTCACCGCGGCGAATGCTTATGACGATATTGCCAGAAGAAGCGCGCAGATGCTTGCCAAGGAAAGGGAAGACGCCATGAAAGCGCTGCAGGCGGCAATAACCCGCGCCCAGCAGTCCCGGACCCAGGCAACGAATGCGAGGGGACAGACTCTCTTCCCCAATGAATGGAGAAATGCCGAAACCAGAAACCAAACTGCGACAAACGCGAAAAGAGAAACTGTCGCTGAAATAAAAGCCGCTGTGCCCCTCTATAACGCGGCGGCGGATGCCTATGACGATGTTACCCGCAGGAGCGCTGAACGAACGGCGCAGGAGGCACGGGATAACGCCGGAAGGGCACGGCAGGCAGCGCTGGACGCAAAAGCAAATGTAGCCGTTGAAGCGGAATATAACCGCGCAGAAACGGTTTACCAGCAGGCAACGAGGGACTTCGGTGCAAGGAATTATCCCAACGCGACAAATGGTTTCAATCAGTCTACAACCCAGTTCACCGCCGCAGCTACGGCAGCGGGAACAAAGCGCAATCAGGCTGAAACCGCTGTAGCGAGGGCGAAGGAAAGGGCAGCCCAAAGCGTCGCCCTTGCGACAAGTGTCGGGGAAGCTTTAGAGGAGGAAAACAATGAATAAAAACAAATGTGCGTTATTGGGACTGGTATTGCTTTTCAGCGCAGCAGTCATGCAGCTGCCGGCGGTGGAAGGAGATCTTCAGGCATTGGGTTATGTTAACCTGCTGGTGAACAATGAATATTTGCTTGAAAACGCGCGGCTTATCGCGCTTGCCGAACAGTGTATCGCGCAGGGCAAGTACGACGACGCGGTCAAGTTTGCGACCGAGGCGATAAAATTCGCCGATATGTCGGATGAATATGTATCATCGCAGAGGAGAATGAGAGAAGTCGATGAGGCGATTGCCGCAGCCCAGGCCCGCATAGAATGGGCGCAAAAAATCGGCGCTCCCAGCCGTCATGCCGAAATATATGGAAGGGCGGAAACATCCATGGGTGAAGCCCTGGGCTACCGTGAAGAGGAGAAGTGGGACAACGCGCTGGGATCGGCGCGCAATGTTCTCGCCCTTTTGTCGGAGTTTCCGGAAGATCCGGGGGCGCCAAAAAACGGGGTTTTGCCGGCACAGTATCTGGTCAGAAGCTGGTTTACCACAAAAGACTGTCTGTGGAACATCGCCGCGAAACCGGAAATCTACGGCGACCCCTGGCAATGGCGGCGCATTTATAACGCAAATATCGATAAGATGCCCAAGAGGGACGATCCCGATCTGATTCACCCCGGCATGATACTGGATATTCCCAGCATCAGGGGCGAAACCAGGGCAGGAATCATAGAAGAGTGACAGGCACTGCGGGTAATTGACAAATTACCCGCAAAAAGCTATAGTACACAACACATTCCCCTGTAGCTCAGCTGGCAGAGCAAGTGGCTGTTAACCACTGGGTCCGTGGTTCGAATCCGCGCGGGGGAGTTTTGGCCGCCTTTCGGGGCGGCTTTTTTTTGCGAAAAATTTATCATTTTTGACATATGCGGATTCGAAACTTTTTTGCGGCCTGTTTGAGGCGAGACATCGCAGCCTCAAACAGGTAAACGCGCAGGGAGGCGCGTTTAGCAAAAAAGACGGCCTGGAACTCCGAAACAGGAAGTTGAGGAGTGAAAGGCGAATCCGCGCGGGGGAGGTTTTAAAGCCGTCCAAAGGACGGCTTTAAATTTGGAGAAAGCGCATAGCGCTTTCTCCATGTGATTGCGGTTGTTCCATGTTTGTTGTCGAAAAAACCGAATGGGATGACGGTGATGTAGACTATAACATCAGTGTTCAGGACTCTCGCTATGACCACAACTATACCACGCTATGGGGTAGAATAAAAAGCGCAGCTAAGCTCCTGTTTGGGAAACCTGTGTATTACAGCGACGTTTATATAGATGACCCTGAAAAATTTAAGGAATTTGTTGGGCAATTGAATTCCCTGTGTCTGGAACACAAGAAGGATTAAGGGGAATCACATTTCCACATTTATTATTTTTCCTTTATCCACCCACCCCATACTTCCGGTTCATATCCTACCGTTGCCGCTTTCCCATTCCTCACTATCGGCGTTTTGAACATGCCCTGATTGCTTAATAACCGTTCCTCCGCGTCTTCCTGGCTCGCAAGATGGCTCATATACTGGTTTGTGTATTCCTTTGATTTTTCGTCAATCAGGACAGCCATACCACCGACAGCGCTTTTTATACTTTCATATTCGCCTTTGCTCATACCGCATTTCACAATATCGATGAACTGGAATTTGATATTACGCTCTTTGAAAAAACGCTCAGCCTTTTTAGTTTCGGAACATTTATTTTTACCAAATATTTGAATATTCATTTTGGCACATCCTAACAAGTTATTAGTGTTTTCCTTGCCGCCAGGACAATGAGCGTAATATCGTTGTTTACGTCGGCTTCCAGAAATTTAGCATCAAAATCCCCGCCCCCTCCGACATCTCCAAATTCTTTTTCGAAATTTTCCTTTGCCCAATTTGCCCATGGCTGCCATATGGCTTTTGCATCGTCTATGTCATAACATGAAGTGATTTCACAAAGTCCGGTTTTCTCCCAAAGACTACGCCACCATTTGTTACTGTGAAAAGTAAAGAGTTCCGGAAACCACAGTTTCTCCAGTGTTTCCGGATATCCCTTTTCATACTCGCCTTTAAGCCCCGGGACTACTATTCCAAATTGTCCGTCATGCTTTACAAGTTTGGAAAATACATCGGGGAAGTATGATTCACTTGCACCAAAGTAATGATAGCAGTCAATAGCAATGGCTGCATCAAAAAAACCCTCTGCATAAGGCAGCGCGTGGGCTTCCGAGTGAATAGGAAATACTTTATCCGCAACCTGCGCCTCTTGGAAACGGCACAGGTTATCTGTTGCGCTTATCCATAGATCATTGGCAAAAACGGTCACGCCGTATTCTTTTGCCAGAAATATGCTGGTAATCCCTTTCCCGCAGCCCATGTCCAGAACTTTCATGCCTGGGCGCAAGTCAATATGTCCGCATAATTCTTCGAGGAGCCATAACGGATTCGGCCCCATCCAGTTTTTTTCAATCCAGCTTACATCATATTTCTCTGTTTGCGGATATTTTTTCATTTGCCTTTCCTTTTGAATATGCCCATAATCTATTTTATCATAAAAACCAGTTAAAAAAATGCAGTGAATATCCACCTCGACTGGCGGTCTTTGTCTTATACCAATGTAAAGCAGTATAATTCATATATAGAAATAAGACAGGTGATGCAGGCAACACCATGGATTAGGGAGAAATGTCTATGATCCGGGAGCATAGAAAGCCCGCCCATAGGCGGTTTTTTATTACATTATCCGCCTTATCGCAAAGCCGAAATGATTGGGAAACGAATATATAACAATAGCTTTCACCGTCTTTATCTCAGCCGTTAACCCTATATCCGGTATATACGGCTTACCGCTAAGGTTTAGAGTGCTGAAACGCAGGAAGAGCCCTGACCACCCGGAAAATCTGCCGGGATCTTCAATAGAATAATTGATTGTAGCAGAAGGGAAACCATTAAGAGCGAAGGGGTAGTCATAATCCCCAAGGCCGTCAATCATTAAGTAATTCAAATCTGCAACCAGGGGGCCGCCTCCAATCCGTAAACCATAACTAACTGTTTTATATCTTCTTGCGTCTGCTGAATCAGTTATGTGAAATGAATTACCAGTATTATTCAGCGATTTGTTTTCTATTTCCATTGTAAAGTTGGAAAGGTCGTATCCAATCATTACATCATTTATCCCGTTTCGGGCATACAGTTCAAGAACAGAAAGAGCAAGAAAACGCTTGAAGGAAATATTCAACAGATAGTTGAGTGTTTCTATTCTGGTATCCTTAATTTCCGGTTCATTACTATAGACAAACCCTTCAATTTTCTTCATAAAATAACTAAGTAATGGATATTTTGAAGCATCAAATACCGGAAACAATCCAAAGGTGGGCCGTATCACGTTCGGGCTATTATCGTTTCCATAGGTGTAGCCCTGAACAGAGCGCCCATCTATATAGAGCCCTCCCATTACACCCATCATGAAATAGGGGTGTTTGAAAATAATGCCGCTTCCGGCAGATAAACTGTACCCATAACTATATTCAAACTTACCGGTTTGATAGGAATAAGCTCCGCCTCCAAAAACCGGAACGGAAATCATATCATTGATATTCATAAACCACAAAACTGAGATATTGGCAAGATAATCCCCTAAAGGCCCAAAGTATGAAATATCGCCGCCGAAAGAGAGAAAATCCTCCCCAGGGTTTTCTGCCAAATATGACATTGAGAGATGAAAATCTTCTTTAATCTGATTATCAATTTGCATTGTAATCAAAGGTATTTGAGAATATCCTCTGTGGCATACCAGCACAAAAAAAATAAGGGACAAATATCGCTTAACAACCCTCAATTTCATTGTACTCATCAAAGATTATCGCCATGATGCCAGCAATAAGCCAACGATGCCTGTTCCTATGCGTTAACTGGCACCAAAGCGTCAATCACTTTTTAGAAATTATCGCCATCGGCATATTTTCCGTCAATGCATAATTTCATTTTTACACCAACACCCATAAGTCCATTTTTCCCAAAAACTTCAATTTTTTTACTTCCTGACGAAAATGGAAAATCAAGATCAACAACAGGCTTATCGGCTTTTAATTTAAAAAGGTTAATGTTTTTACATTGATGTACAGATCCATCAATTAGCAACTCAAATTTCCCTCTTTCATCCTGTTTTGCTTGAATCGATTTTCCCTCAACGCTTGTTGCTGCTACTGTTGCTCCCATTTTTTCACCCCTAAGTTTACAGTCCTCCGACTTTGAATTTTGCCATCGGGAGTCGAACACACCATCAAGTTTGTAATTCCTTATAATACAAGGAATTACATCGCTCTTGTTTTTAGGTACGCCAAAAATGGGTACGCCCTTTCCTTTACCTTTACACTGATTGTACCATTTCACGCCGTTGACAGTTTGTCAAATGGTACAACGGTATGAATTCAACTTATATGGAAAAGGCATATAATTTATCTTTAGGTTGAAAGAGGTTTCCATCATACCGTTCCTTAAAGCGTTTTTGCGCCGTCGGTTGTTTTTTATCCGTCGGTGGTTGTCTATCAAAAAAATAAAAAAAGGAGCATGTTCGACAAATAAAAAAAATGGGGGTATTTTTTCAAATTTTACCCCATTTTTTTAACCTGCCGTCGGTGATTATTTATCCACCGTCTGTGGATTTTTATCACTTTTTTGTTACTTCAATATAAGAGACTCTCCGCCAGTGCCATGATCGCTTCTTTACTCAGATCCCGATATTTAAAGGCATAAAGAGTGCTGAACAAAAGATCACTCTTTACATTGACCGTTCTCTTTATTTTTGAGTGTGCCGCCTCATAATACAGCATATTCATGAAAAATGTATATGCTATCCTTATATTGAGCGTTGCGTTTGGTATTTTGTCATGCTTAAATGGCATAAGCTTTAATATCCAAAAACAAATCAGAGCACATTCATTTCGTTCTCCCAATTCTTTACCATAATAGATATGAAAGTATACTCGTCGTTGTTCTACCCTCGTTAATATTTCATACAATGTTTCCTGGCAAGCGATAATTTCACCAGGGTTTTTAATCTGCAATACAGTGGCAATATTATTTTGTAAGAATAGCTGAAGTTTATCCATTAGTTGCTGCATGGTTGCCGGATCTGGTTGAGAGTATATAGGAAATTTTTCAGGGTCATTTTCTGTCCACATTCTACTTAAAACTCCTTATTGCGTTGAGAATTTCCTCGCCTTCAGGATGTTTTGTAAAGTCTGCTTCCTCCGAGAGGGCGGCATCAAAGATGGTTTCATCTTTGCCTCTTAAACGTTCGTTATGAAATAACGATCTTTGCTCAACAAAATCTTTGTATGTCTTTTCTGAAAAAAAAGATTCATCACTACCCCTAACAAATGCCATAAAAACCTCCTAAAGTTTACATTTTTATTCATTTTAGTTTAACTTTGATTTTTCTGCAACTCATAGAATGGTGAATTTGAGTAAATTTTTGAAAAAATGACGTTTTTTTATTCCTTCTGTTTCTGTTGGACTTTTAATACCTCCTTTGCCTGTACGATTAAGTAGTCTTGGAATAGGGGATTCAATTCATTGAAAATCTGACTCAATTGGTCAAATTTTACATCTGGCGGGTTTCCGCTAAACATCTTCCCTTTCCCTTCTTTCAAATATGATTTATTTACTCCGAATTTAGAACATACCAATTCTATGATGCGTTCATTCATTTAAATTTTGCCTTGCTCTATTCTGGCATAGGAACCTTGCCTTAGAAAGATAGTTTTTGAGAAATCCCGCTGGTTCAGTTTTAGAGCAGTCCTAACCGCTTTTAAGCGTTCATGTATGGAATTTTCCATAATTCCTTCCAGTATTCACAATATCATAAAAAAGTTCTTTCTACAAGAAAAGGACTTGACAGATACATATAGTATCTATAATATGATACTTATTGTATCATTGGGAGTAAAGAGGTATGGAAAAGGAAGTTGATAAACTCTCCGTGATTAGTGAAATATTCTCTCAATTTACGGAAGAAAACAAAGAAAAGTTGGTTAAGACCGCCAAAAGTCTTTTGAGGGTTCAAAAGGAAGATGTGGAAATGGTGGTTGATGCTGGTTACTATATGGAAAAACACAATGAATAAACCGACAATAATATTCTTTATGTTAGTTACTAATAGAGATGCATATCTTGCTTCATATTCGATAAGAAGTTATCAAAAACTTAAAAATTATTTAACTAACTTTTCCTGGAAACTTTTTGTTTATATGAACAATTTAAAAGAAGAATTTAAAAAATATGCAGAGGAACAATGGGGAAAATATGATTATGTTGAGTTAATTGATAATACAGAATTTATTAACATTGATGAACTAATACCGGGAAAAACTGTAGTTTCAGACGAAGGTTGGACAACCAAATTAGAGGGAAAATATGAACGCGGTTGTGTAGTGTGGACAAGAGAATTTAGGAATTTTCAATCAGATTATTGGGTAACAGTTGACGCAGATTTTGAAATTTTATCAGCGCAATTCATTGTTGAATCGTTTGAGAAATTGGAAAATAATAAAAACATAATAGCAATATCATCTGATTATGGTGATAATTGTTATGGATATGATAGTTACAGTAATGAAAATATTGTTGCTATGAAGCGGTATCATACATGGTTTTGTATATACAAAAAAATTGCGCAGGTCTGCAAAACATCACACTATTATTATGAGGAAATAGGT